>ERZ1740058.1117-NODE-1117-length-14214-cov-18.240412_pt1 | contig 14214 bp, 10 predicted proteins | sample MGYA00581745_ERZ1740058 | MGnify/ENA primary metagenome ERZ1740058 (study PRJEB43018, sample SAMN04849742) | marine metagenome | isolation source: floating plastic debris | place: Pacific Ocean | collected 2008-08-30 | study: EMG produced TPA metagenomics... | reverse complement strand
TATCAATCGATTTAGCCTTATTGCACTTCGTTGCAGCTACGCTTGCAGCACCCCATATAAATGGTCAGGCGTCACCTTCAAGGCTCACCGCGTCCAGATTCGGAAATTCTTGGATTTCCGGCCAGTGACTCAGTCCGACAAGCAGCAAATGAAGACCTGGCTGATTGACGAAGTTCTGCCATTGGGGCTGTCCTTTGAAGCCCTCAAAGGACAGGTCCATCAGCGATTTCGAGACCTCAAAATCGAACCGCCCGCCTGGAAGCAGTTGGAGCGGTTGATTCGGTCAGCGGCGCGCACTCATGAGCGTGACTTCTGTCGTCAAATGGCGGCTCAACTCTCTTCTAAAACGTGCGAAAACTTAGATGCTTTGCTCGCTACTGAGAGTCCCCTCACAGATGAAACGGGGCACTTTCGTCAGTCACAACTGAATCACCTCAAGACCGATCCGGGCCGCCTGGGGCTCAATAGCCTGCTAGCGGAAATTGAGAAACTGCAAAGCATTCGAGCCTTGGGCTTGCCCAATAGTCTCTTTACGCTGGTCGCGCCGAAGCTGGTGCAGCAGTATCGGCGACGCGCCTCGACCGAACCCCCACGGGAGTTGCGGCGACATCCGGCAGCCATCCGCTACACCCTGGTTGCTGCCTTTTGCTGGCAACGCGAACACGAGATCATCGATAGCTTAGTCACCTTGCTGGTTCAGATCGTGCATCGCCTCAGCCTCAATGCCGAGCGACGCGTGGAGCGGGAGTTAGTCGCAGCCTTCAAACGAGTGCCCCGCAAAGAGTCCCTGCTGTTGAAGATTGCCATGGCCGCTCTACAATCACCAGAAGGTGCGGTCAAAGAAGTCGTATATCCCGTCGCTGATCCAGAAACGCTGCAAGCCTTAGTTGATGAGCAGACTACGGGTGCCACCTACCAAGAAAAGGTTCACACCCGTATCCGCAGCTCCTATCTGCATCACTATCGGCGCATGGTGCCAGCGATTTTAGAAACCCTCAACTTCCGCTCTAATAATGAACAGCATCAACCGGTGATTGTTGCCCTGTCCATCCTCAATCGCTATCGCGACAGCACCCAACGTTACTACGACCCTGACGAAGACCTGATCATCGACGGGGTTCTCCCGAATGATTGGTCCGAACTGATTGGCGAACCGGATGACCAGGGCGAAATTCAGATCAATCGCGTCAATTACGAAATTTGCGTCCTGCAAGCGTTGCGGGAAAAGCTGCGCTCTAGGGCCATTTGGGTGGAGGGGGGACGACGCTACGGCAATCCTGAACAAGACCTGCCGCCAGACTTTGAAGTCCACCGCCAGGTTTATTACCAGGAGCTGAAACAGCCGCTGGAAGCAGATGCCTTTGTCGAGCAGTTGCAACAGACGATGCGAACTGCTCTGAGCACGCTGGATAGCGGCCTGCCGAAGAATCTGGGGGTGCGGATTTTGGAACGCAAAAATGGCTGGATTTCAGTGTCTCCTCTAACCGCACAGCCGGAGCCGCCCACCTTGCAGCAACTGAAGACGGAAATCAACCGCCGCTGGCCGCTGACGGGACTGCTGGAGATGCTGAAGGAAACGGATCTGCGCGTTAACTTTACGGAGCAATTTGAGACGGCAGCCACCCGCGAGAACTTAGAGCGCACCTTGCTCCAGCGCCGCTTACTACTCTGTCTTTACGGTTTGGGCACGAACATGGGACTGCAACGGGTTTGCGCCGGAGTCGGCGATGAAACCCATAGCAACTTGCTGTACGTCAAACGTCACTACATTCACCAAGAACACCTTCGCAATGCGATCGCCAAAGTCGTCAATGCCGTTTTGCAAGTGCGTATGGCGGACATTTGGGGCGAGGGCACCTCGGCCTGTGCCTCGGATTCCAAACAATTTGGCGCTTGGGACCAAAACCTGATGACGGAGTGGCATCAACGCTATGGGGGCCGGGGCGTGATGATCTACTGGCATGTCGAGAAAAAGTCCGTGTGCATCTACTCCCAGCTCAAGACCTGCTCTTCTTCGGAGGTGGCGGCTATGCTCGAAGGCTTATTGCGCCACCATACCGAGATGACCGTCGAGCGCAACTACGTCGATTCTCATGGTCAGAGTGAGATGGCCTTTGCCTTTTGCCATCTGCTGGGCTTCAACCTGATGCCGCGCTTGAAGCGGATTGGCGTGCAGCGCCTTTACCTCCCAGCACCCGGCACTAAGGCCGACTATCCCAACCTGCAACCGGTGCTGCAGCGGACGATTAACTGGGAGCTGATTCGGCAACAGTACGACCAGATGATTAAGTACGCCACAGCACTCCGTTTGGGCACAGCAGAAACCGATGTGATCCTCAAACAGTTCAACCGCTCCGAGACCAAGCACCCGACTCATCAAGCGTTGAGCGAATTGGGGAGAGCCGTCAAAACGATCTTCCTCTGTCGTTATCTCCACTCCGTAGCCTTGCGTCAGGAGATTCAGGAGGGGCTGAATGTGGTGGAACGGTGGAATGGGGCCAACGACTTCATTTTCTATGGGCGTAGTGGCGAGTTTGCCAGCAATCGACGCGACCAGCAGGAGTTATCGGCCTTGGCGCTGCATCTATTGCAAATTAGTCTGGTGTACGTCAACACCTTAATGATTCAGCGGGTGCTGAGTGAGCCTGAGTGGATGACTCAAATGCAAAGCGAGGACTTGCGTGCCTTGACGCCGCTCCTCTGGCAGCATGTCACGCCCTATGGGGCCTTTCGTCTCGATTTAAGTGAACGCCTGGATTTAGAGCCACAAGCAGCAGGGTTAATCTCTGCCTGAATAAAACGCGAATAGCTGCTCGGCACAGCAACCACTCTCTAGATACAGCAAGGGTTGACCCAAATCGAGTGAACGACAGATCAGGCGTTTCAAACCATAACTCTGGAGTGATATAGGCCAAGAATAGTCCCTACGCTATTTCAGGTCGAAACAACCTAATCTTTTGCCCTAAAAAAACGAGCTTCTAATAGTTCATGGGAACTAAATTGACCCAAATCGCAGCTTCGCTACTTTGGGGCCTAAAAGCCGAGCTTTACAAGCCTCTCTCCAAAAGGCTTTTAGTCTTAGCGTAGGTTTCTGTTCCGTTACTACTCAAACCCCTCATTCAACTCGAAATGGGCGAATTCACCCCAGAACAATCGGGACAGATGAATTTTTACCTGTCAGCAGTTGATAGCCAAGAACGGCAAGAACATGACCAGCCCACGATTGGCATCATTTTGTGCTCTGCCAAGAATCACGTCATTGCGGAGTATGCCCTGAGAAATCTGCAAAACCCGATCGCAGTCGCCGAACATCGCATCCCTAACGTCTTGCCAAGTACCGAGCAGTTGCAGTCAGAGCTCGCTAGTGTCGTCCAATCACTCGATGCAGCCCCGGAAGAAGCCCCGTAGATTCCCTTTCCCCAATAGAGCCCCTGACTCGTCAACCGAGCCCTCGCACATCTGGTTTTCTGGTAAGCCAGAAAACCAGTCAAGTCATCTTTGTATAGATTTCCGTCTTAGCGGCCAAATTTTCTCCAATTCTATTCGACTTCATATTGAGGTAAAGCCTCAGGCTATGGTTCATGTAAACTAAATTTGCGCCGCAGAGGGCAAGAGGGCAAAAGGGTAAAGAGCTACCTCGCGAGCCCACACACCACCCGAAACCCAACGAAGTAGTTAGAGTAATCGGGCGCGTACCTGAGGCGGAACGCCGACCGGCAGTTCTCCGGATTGCCGTCCCAGGAACCGCCCCGCAGCACGCGATGGTTTTCACTGTCGCCAGAAGATAACCAGGCAGAAGCGTCAGCGGGTGCCCCTTCATAGCTTTCATGCCAGTGGTCCTGGCACCACTCCAACACGTTACCGTGCATATCGTGCAACCCAAAGGCATTAGGCGGAAAGAGGGTCACAGCCGTGGTCTCTTCGCGAAATTCGCCGTAGGGGCCATTGCCATAGGCCCCGGAATAGGTCTTACCCCTGACCTCCCAATCTTGCCCGCGATAATTGGCCAGATCGGTGGTGATGGTTTCACCAAAGTGGAAGGGGGTCGTCGTGCGGGCACGGCAGGCATATTCCCACTCGGCCTCTGTCGGCAAGCGATAGGCGCGCCCCGTGGCTTTGGCGAGGCGCTGGCAAAATTCCACGGCGTCGAACCAGGTCACCCGCTCAACGGGGCGGTTGTCGCCCTTAAAGTTAGACGGATCGGGGTTCAACTCGCGCTCGGCCTGGGGCAGGGCAGCGACGGCCCGCCACTGGGCCTGAGTAATGGGGTACTGGCTCATAAAAAAGGTTTGCGCCAGGGTGACTCGATGTTGGGGGCCTTCGCGCTCTAGGCGACCCAGCTCATCCTCAGGAGAGCCCATCTGAAAGCGCCCAGGGGGAATGTCGACCAGCTTCAGCGGGGTCTGCTCTGGAGTGAGGGAAAGGTGATCTTCGCGAAAGAACTGGATGGGCCGATCGCGATATTGCAAAATCGGTTTCGACTGCACAGTAGTAGAAGAAGTCGCCATACCTAGCCCTACGGGTCGTCAATGGATGGGTTAAGCAACCGTTCAGCCAGGCTTACCAGGCTACTTAACCCTGTTTTCTATTCGGATGCCGTCACCAGCATCACCGGAGCACGGCTGGACTCCCCTTCGCACGCCCGACAGATTCCCATCTGCCAGTTCTGGCCCAGAAGAGTGCTCGCGAGCCCACACACCACCCGAAACCCAACGTTGTTGTTAGTGTTATCGGGCGCGTTCCTGTTGCGGTTCGCCGACCGGCAGTTCTCCGGATTGTTGTTCCAGGAACCGCCCCGCAGTCGGGGGGCCTGCCCCGTCTTCACTGCCTCGCAAACACGAGATCAGCAAATAGCCGTTGGCGCAACCGCCAGGTATCGCCATGATCTAGATGAGCCAGCCAACTTTGCATCGACTGATTTAACTCTTGAAAGCCAATCTTACCGTTAGCATAGTCAGTCTGGAGCTGCTGGAGCCGTCGCCGCGCCCGCCGCAGGTTTTCCCGCCGCACTCGAATACGGACATCTTTGGAGTCGCCCTGGCCAACAGGGATGACCCGAAAGCCTAAAAAGTTAGCCCCGTGGCGAGTGGCAAAGAGCTGACTTTTCACCGGATGCACTTTGAGCCGTAGTCCATCCAAATAGGCCTCCAGCGCGTGGCGGGCCTCAGCCAGCCAGCCGCGATCGCCACTAAACAGCGCAAAGTCATCCACATAGCGGACGTATTTTTTGATCTTGAGGTGCTCCTTAATAAAGTGGTCAAGGCCATTGAGATACACATTGGCAAAAAATTGACTGGTAAGATTGCCTATCGGCAATCCGCGCCGCCGCTGCAGCCCGGTTAATAGGTCGTCTCCCGGAAACAGCTCATACACCGGCATCTGCTCGTTGCTGTGGTCAATGATGCGATCAATTAGCCACAGGGTATCAGGGCACTTGATCTTGCGGCGAATGATCGCTTTGAGAATGGCGTGGTCAATGCTGGGAAAGTACTTTTGGATATCGCACTGCAATACATAGTCGCTGGTGCGGATGAAGTGAATGAAGCGGCGCAACGCTCGATGGGTGCCATACCCGAGACGATTGGCATAGGAGTCGCCGATAAATGTGCGCTCAAAAATCGGCTGAATGATATTGCACAGAGCATGATGCACCACCCGGTCCCGATACGGAGCCGCTGAAATCAGCCGACACTTGGGGTCGTAGATATCAAAGGTGGTGTAGCCGCCGGGGGTGTAGATTTTTGCCGTCAGTTCCGCTTGCAGCTTCAGCAGTTCCGTTTCGCGGTGATAGTTAAAGTGCAACACGCTCGCCTTATACCGCTTGCCTAGCTGGGCATTACGGGCCGAGAGCAGCAAATTTTCAAACTCGATCACCTGAGGCCATAAATTGCCGTAACGCTTGACCATGCCTAAGATGCCTCGGCGGCTTGTTGCTGCTGCTGCCGCATCCAGCCGCCCAGCTCCTGGCCAATGCCGTCGATCAACTGACTCACATACTGATAGCGCTGGGCCGACATCAGCTCGAACTCCAGCAGCAGTCGGGTTTGGTGGCGCAGCACATCGAGGCGACCATTCAACACTTTGAGGAGGGGCAGCTTATCGCGACTGTAGCGAGCCACAATCAACCCTTCGAGCAGGTCATACAGCCCGGTGATGATGCGATCGCCCAACAAAAACTTATGGTTACGGGGCAATTTGTTGAGAATTGGCACATACCACTTCACTAAATCGTAAGTCTTTTGGATGATGGGCAATTCTCGCTTCATCGGCGGCAAAATAGTTTTTTTGTACTGCAGGAAATTGCGCCGCAGAGGGCAAGAGGGCAAAAGGGAAAAGGACTATCTCGCGAGCCCACACACCACCCGAAACCCAACGACGTCGTTAGAGTAATCGGGCGCGCCCCAGAAGCGGAGCGCCGACCGGCAGACCTCCGGAAGGTCGTACCAGGAACCGCCCCGCAGGACACGACGGTTTTCATTCGCGTCAGAGGATAACCAGGCGGAACCATCCGTAGGTGCCCCTTCATAGCTTTCATGCCAGTGATCTTGACACCACTCCCACACATTGCCGTGCATATCGCATAGGCCAAAGCTATTGGCCGGAAATTGCCCCACCACTGTCGTTTGCTCACGATACTCCCCCGTGGGGCCTCCTCCAAATGCTTTACTGGCCCGATAGTTCGCTAAATCGGCGGTGATCGTCTCCCCAAAATGGAAAGGGGTCGTTGTGCTCGCCCGGCAGGCATATTCCCACTCCGCCTCCGTCGGTAGACGATAGTCTTTGCCCGTCAGCACCGAGAGCTGCCGACAAAACTCTTGAGCATCTTCCCAGGTCACATTTTCTACCGGCAAGTTGTCGCCCTTAAAGCTGGAAAGATTAGGACTCAATTCACGTTGGTTAATCCAACGAGTGACAACTTCACGCAAATCACTTTTTTTAACTTGCGTATCAAGAACTTCAGACAGAATTCCCCACAACTGTGAAGCCGAATTTCTTATATGGCTTTCTGTATAACCAAAACCTGCCAAGGTACTTTGTGTTTTGATACTTGAATACCTCTGTCCATTCCAAGCACCCTCAATAATCAGCCGTTCTACCTGCTTAAGACCTTCTCCACGAACTGAACCTACCGCTGAATTGAGTAGAGCAAGGGCAACATTTAAATTAGTACTCTCCATAGCCGCAATAGTTCGCCACTGAGCTTGAGTAACGGGATAGCGGCTCATATAAAACGGTTGTAAGGTAACTTCGTGTTGCGGTCGCTCATCATCAGTGCTGCCAGTCTCACTTTCAGGAGCACCCATCGTAAACGTGCCCCCCGGCAGGGCAACCATGTCTAGCCCCACAGCCTCCTCTACCTCTGCCTCACGACTCAGCACTTCGGTATAGCCCCAGGCCGTCGCTCGCCGCTTACGAATCACCCACTCACGCCGTAACCCCAGCAGGTGCCGCTCAGCCTCAATGGTGGCCGTCTCAAACTCAAAAGATTGGTTGAGCATCGCCACAATGGTCGGCGTGCGGATGGTCGTGGTTTGCAAGGGTGGAATGTTCAAATATTCCGCCACTTCGTATTCCACATCCTGTAGCGGAAAGGGGGCGTCGACAGGGGGGGCGGGGGCCGTGACGGCACCGACGGACTGATCACCGCAGCATAGCGCTGGGCCAGGGCCGCATGGGAGCCGCCGAGCCGCTGCAACACACTCAGCCCTACTTCCGCCAGGGGCAACGCGCCCTCACCCAAGGCCTCACCCGCTGCGGCATAGGCCTTTAAAAACGCTTCAAAGCTCTTGAGGGTATTGCCAGCCCGGTCTTTGATGAGCTGCGAGAGCCGATCTAGCACCTCGCTAGACCGCGAGACCGGCACGCTATCTAGCAGCAGTTCTCGGACCTTTTCGCGCGGGGGCGCAGCTTCGGCATCCGTTTTGGGGTCCGCATAAAACTCATAGCGACACAGACCAACGTCTTCCGGCTCATCTTGGCGCTGCAGCAGGCCACTCAGCAACACCTCCGCCACATGTTCCTGCCGCGCCTTGGGCACAAACTCATCGCGCAGCAGGTCAATGACGGGCAAGCTCACCGGGGTGGCCGCCAGATATTCCACGAGCTGTTGGGCAATATCTGAGGCCCCCGAGCGGAACAGGGCTAGGCGCTGGCGGGCGGTGCGGGGTTTCGCTTGGGTTTGAGTCGACCAGGTTTGATATTCTTTCGCCATCTGCCGGATGGTCTTAAGTTCAAATACCCGACCGGGGGTGAAGCCATCGCCACTGCCTGCCATCACCCGCGCCCAGCGTTGCATCGCCTGCGGATCGAGGGTCACTACGGGTAACACGAGCTGGCGCTGCTCCATCACCGCCGCAGTACGGTTAGCCGTCGCCCCTAGATCAGCCTCTAGGGACTCGTCGTCGAGATCGTCGTCGTCCCAGTCATCTAAGGCTGGCAAGCCCTCAACTTCTAATCGCGCACTAGGCAGACCCGGTCCTGTCGCCCCGAGCCGCACAATATGGCCGTCCCGCAGGGCGGTGCGCGTCCACAGACGCTCGGGAAACATCTGCACCAGGGACACGGGCTGGGTTTCAGCCCAAGCCCACAGCGTGTCGTGAATCAGCCCACGCCGCCAAAGCAACGAGGTGCAGTCGGTGACCACCCACACCAAACGGCGGCTGCGCGGATCGATGAGTTCGCGGGGGCTGCGGGGGCGCTGATAGGCGCGGTTTTCTGGCGTTTCGTGCCAGCGGGGAAAGAGCTTGATATCGGCAGCCGTGGCGGTTTGCAAATCCGGCACCGCGAGCCGCCAGGTGCGAATGGCTCGAAATGCCCCCTGATATTCCACCAGGTGCTGCAGTTCCGCAATCACTCGTTCCCAAATGAAGGTGGTTTTAGAATCTTCGACTACTAAATCAAGTTCAAGCCACCGTTCTGCCTGGGGTTTCACCACGGGCACCCACAACCCCGTTTCGGCAATTTGCGTGACGGTCGCCTCTTCGTCCAGCTCCTGTCGCAGGCGCGAGGGCACTTTCCGCATGAGGGGTCGCAGCGATCGCGCCAAATCTAGCCGGGTCCGGATGGCTGGAGCAGCCGGCACCGGAAACGGGGTGCCTTGAGGCTCATCGGCCTCGTCTTCCTCATCCTCAACCGTCGTGGTGGAGGTTTGAGTATCGCCAGGGTCATCTACATAGAGGTTAGCGACGGGGTCACTGCTCGTAGTGCTGCCCTCATCCACCGTTCGCACCGCTGGCGTCACCGGCGCAGGCGTCGGCTCATCATCAGCCTGGGCAGCAGCCTCCAGCTCAATGTGCTGAGCCAGCCACAGCATATCGGCCAGATCAACGGCATCGAACTCCAGGCCGAGTCGTTTTAGTTCCCGGGCCGACTGTCCGATAGTTGGTCTTCGCTGCTGCTCAGAGGTTTCCACAGGCGCTCAAACAGGTCATCAGGTGATTCTACCTCGGTGCTCATATTCGGCTTGCGTTCACGGGTAATCAGGTAAATAGCATTGAGCAACTGATCGGTCGCCAAATCTCCCTTATTGACGCTATTACCTCGCTTTTTAACAAACCGTTTGACCAGATCATCAATCTGCTCTCTAGACTCGTCAATCAACGTCGCACCATTCTCTTCTTGCCGTAGGTGAGCTTCCACAATTTGAGTCAGTCGCTGTTCGTCGGGCTCTTGCATCGTCAGGCGAATGCAGCGGCGCAAAAACGGCGGCGGAAAGTCGCGCTCGCCGTTGCTGGTCAAAATCATCAGCGGAAACTGAGTACAAGCAACACGCCCTTTGGGCACCTTGGTTTTCCCTTTCTTCACCACCGCACCATCATCAAAGGTGAATTCAGTCTCGTCTCGATAAGCGGTACGTACTTCCACTTCGTTTTTCACATCTTCGATGCGTACCAGCTCGGGAATCTCAAACGCCCCTTCTTCGAAGACATACAGCAGGTCATTGGGCAAGTCGATATCGCTCTTGTCGATTTCGTCCACAATCAAGATCCGGGGCTTGTCCGAAGGGAGCAGTGCCGTGCCTAATGGCCCCAGGCGAATGTATTTGCCAATATTGTCAAAGCGGTTGGGGCCGCTGCGCTCAGCTTCAGTAGAGTCTTGCAGGCGGGCGATCGCATCATACAAATACAGTCCATCCTTCAGCGTCGTGCGGGTGGTGATCGGCCAGTACAGCACCTCTCCCAGATCCAGCTCGCGGGCGATCGCATAGGCCAACGACGTTTTACCGACCCCTGGTTTACCCGTCACCAACAGGGGTCGCCGCAAAAACAGCGCGGCATTCACCAACTCAATTTCGTTATCTTCCGCCTGAAAGGTCGCCCCGCGTTCTTGCTTGCGGCGATCGGCCCGTCGCCAGGTGGGCGGCGCTGGTAGCTTCTCCAAGGGCGAACCAACAGCATCATCTGACTTGCCCCCCTTAAAAATCGGGTTGAAAATTAGCTGTTTTGGTGATGACTCTGGCGTTTGCTCGTCACTCATTTCCCTGACAGACTCCTTCAGCACGCCTCTGGATCAAACTGCTCCATCATAGTCGGGGGCACGACTTTGAGATCTTCCCAAACCAGGCTCAAATGATAGCCAAGACAAGTCGCGTCGTCTCCCTCAAAATCCAATACTTCGGAGCGCTCTTCATAGACCTTATGGGGCAACTCCATCACCGCGCAATCAAGCAGGCGATCCAGCCCGGCGCACAGTTCCTCACGCCGTACCCAGAGCGCCACGGGCAACCCGACCTTTCGCGCTAGAAACTCAAAAATTTCTTCGACCCGATCGCTCGGCAAGTTCTCCAAAATGGCCATCTCCGCTGAGCGCAATTGCTTGAGCAAGCGGGCCTTATTAGTGCAGTCAGAGCGCACCACGGTACTGCGTACCCGCGATCGCGGCTTACCCTCCAACGCCTCCCACTTCTGTTGCCAGCGCGTGTAATACTGCTTCCCCGTCGGCGACTGACTCAAGTCTGTACGCAACACCAATTTATACTGGCTCCCCAGGGTCAGGCCATCTTGCGTTTCGCAGGCATCCAGATCACAGCCCAGGCGATGACGCGCCACAAAGCAATGCACCATCGGATCATCTAAGTCCGACTCGTCCTCAAGCCACGTTTCTAAGAAGGCCGGCAATGAGGTGAAGGGAATCACCTCATCTCGCAACCGGGGCAGCGGTGGTTCCAAGTAGTCGTAGTGGTTGCGATCGCCAATCACCCACAGCCAGACCTTCACATTGGCCGCATTCTGCTCATCGGGCTTAATCTGCACAATCAAATGCTCAGGAGCATAGGCGGAAGACACATCACGGGCTTGGCGTTCTTCGTTGGCTCTGACATACAACTGCTCGTAATGACAACCCCGGAATCTCACCCACGCTTTTAACGCTGGCCGCAACGACTCCGGCAGCCCATCCATCACGGCGAGGAACAGCGCAAATTGCGTTAGGCGATCGACCTCAGCCCCATCATCTTCCCAATCACGATTTGAAAGTTCCGTCAGATATTGCAATCGCCCTAACAGGGTAGGCCGCTCCACGCGCCCCTCTTCGCACAATGCAAACGCCCGGTCTACCGCATTCCGCACCGGGCCACGGGCTTCTGCTAGTCCCTGCTCCACTAGGTCGCACAAACTCCGGGCAAAGAGATCATTGAGCACTGGGCGCAACTGCTCCTCCGGAATCGCGTAAGCCTTACACCGTCGATCCGTCGCCGTCGTGGCTACCCAGGCGGTGGCCACCATCCCCACGACGCACTCCCGCGTCTGATTCCACACGGGCGCACCGCTAAACCCAGCATCGATGGTGTCATCCTGGGGGTCACCCTCTTTGTGAAACTGAAAACGACCGCCCACCGCATTGGCTTTGGGCTTATACGCATCCGAGCGATCGCCATTTTCATTCGCAAAGCCATAGACCGAATGGAGCTCGTCTTGAATCGCTTCGCAAGCACACCGCTGCAGCGGAATAGGTTTGGCGCGCTCGGGTGGCTCTGCCTGCAATTGCAGCGCGGCAATATCGCCTTTATTCAACCCATAGGGCTGCCAGGCCGTCGGCACCACCGTCGCAGCAATGTCGTATTCATTGGGCAAAAAATCAAGCCTAATGGTGCCTTTCGGCGCAGTCTGGCAATCCACAAACTCGTCTTCTGTAAAGCCGAGAGCCTGCAACACTACATGGGCACAGGTCAGCACATAACCCGGAGCCACTAAAAAGCCCGTACCCACCACATGCTTTTTGCCCTGCCCATCGACATAAAAGATGCGGGCGATCGCATGCTCGTAATCTTCGCGAGTAAAACTCACTTGTGCTGCCACTTCAACGTAATTTCGTAAGTTGCTTCGCCACCCACCTTTGTAACCACGGCACCGACTTCACCGCTGAGTTTGACACTAAATTTCACTTCCACCTCATCGGCTGGCTGGGTCATGGCATCCACGCGATCTCGAATGCTCTCGACCATCGGCTTGAGGTTGTCTAGAGCATGGTCAAAGGTTTGCTTCGCCTGGGCCGCAATCTCTCCTGGGCGCTTCGAGACGGGCTTCACCGCGTCTGACTGCACATCTTCCACTTCGACTAAGACCGATTGACCATTGCCAACATCAAATTCCACCAGTCTGGCCATGACAGCTTACCCCTTCGATACAGCAGTGAAAGCTTCCGGCCTGAAAGCCTTCAACATTTTCTACCAGTGTAGTCAAACGATTTCCGCAATCAAGCATGGCTATTTAGTCAAATTGAGTAGTACATAAAGACTATCTAGCGCCACAAAGGGCAAGAGAGCAAAAGGGAAAAGGGCTAGATTCTCGCGAGCCCACACACCACCCGAAACCCAACGCTGTTGTTAGAGTCATCGGGCGCGAGCCTGCTGCGGTACGCCGACCGGCAGCACTCCGGAACGTTGCCCCAGGAACCGCCCCGCAGCACGCGATTGCTTTTACTCTCTTCAGAGGATAACCAGACCGTACCGTCCTTCGGAGCCTCTTCGTAAGAACTGTGGTACTGATCCTGACACCATTCCCACACGTTGCCGTGCATATCGTATAGTCCCCATCGATTCGCCGGGTAACTGCCTACCGCCGATGTCTGTCCCACTTGCGAGCCGTAATTAGCGAGTTCTGGTGTCAGCGTGTCGCCATAGTGATAGCCCGTCTGCGTTCCCGCCCGGCAGGCATATTCCCACTCCGTTTCACTCGGCAAGCGATAGGGCTTCCCCATCTGGTTCGCCAACCGCTGGCAAAATTCCTGGGCGTCATCCCAGCTCACCCACTCCACCGGCAGGTCATCCCCTTCAAACCTGGCAGGCTCTAGCCTTAGCTCTCGGTCAGCCTTCGGGTACCCAGCCACGATGCGCCACTGAGCCTGAGTGACGGGATATCGCCCCATCAAAAATGGTTCAAATGTCACGCGCCGCACCCCATCCCCAATCACCAGCTCACCACCGGGAATCTGCATTAGCATCAGTGACACGTCATCCGTTAGCGTTTCTACATACGCTTGGTTGAAGCGGCGATAGCGATGCAGCGTCAGCGTCTCAGCAGCCATAAATGATTCTCTCGCGCAATGGCACAGCCCAATTATGACAACGAATCCCCTGAATCAGGCGCTAACCGACAACGGAGCTGATAGACCAACAATTTGAGTAGTAATGGATACTGTTGGCAAAGTCGAAACGAGCCTAAGTAGCCGGGTTGGAGCAGCGGGGGCATTCGTGCAGAAACGGGTATGGCACCGATTCGTGTACAAATGGGCCGCATCTCCCAAAAAGCTTACATATCAAATATTTCAGGCTTCAATCTAGTCGATTTCTTCAATTCAGCACGTTCATTTTCGCCTCATCTGACCATACAAAACCTCTCTTCACAGCTGCTGTTTATTGAGCGCCCCAAAACACCTCAATTATTAGCTGACCTTATCTAATAAAATTGGCTCGATAGATGCTGTAGACCAGTATTGGCCCAAATTTCAGAGCAAATCACGCTCAGAAAATTCTGCGGTCAAACATCTGCGGTTCTAACCCTGATGCTAGCGTGGAATAGTTGCGCGGCGGGCAACCACTCTCAATAGCCCGGATAAAAACTGATCCCCCATTGCAGAGACCGCTTTACACCCAAGCCCCCAAAGGTAGCTGAGGGTCGTAGCGAGCGCAGCGAGGATAGGCCCTCAGCTAGCATCCCCACCCTTCTCTCAGACGATGATGAAACTCTTCACCTCACAACAATTCTGGGGGACCAT
>ERZ1740058.1116-NODE-1116-length-14236-cov-23.543544_pt1 | contig 14236 bp, 11 predicted proteins | sample MGYA00581745_ERZ1740058 | MGnify/ENA primary metagenome ERZ1740058 (study PRJEB43018, sample SAMN04849742) | marine metagenome | isolation source: floating plastic debris | place: Pacific Ocean | collected 2008-08-30 | study: EMG produced TPA metagenomics... | reverse complement strand
TGACCAATGACCAATGACCAATGACCAATGACCAATGACCAATGACCAATGACCAATGACTGCCAGTGTCCAAATGTGTTCTCAGAATAGTGTAGATACCCAACCATGAACCAACCGTCCATCACTCTTAAAGGAATTACCTGGAACCATACCCGAGGCTTTACCTCAATGGTGGCTACGGCTCAACGGTTTCACGAATTGCATCCGGAGGTGAAGATTGAGTGGAGCAAGCGATCGCTTCAGGCATTTGCCGACGAGCCGATTGATCAGTTAGCTCAGCGGTACGATCTGCTGGTGATTGACCATCCCTGGACCGGTTTCGCGGCTCGAACCGGAGTAATTCAACCCCTGAATGATCTAATGCCCGAAGGACTGCTTGAGAATTTAGCTGCTAACTCAGTTGGCAAATCGCACGAAAGTTACAGCTACAATAATCAGCAGTGGGCGTTGGCTATTGATGCGGCGACTCCGGTGGCTGCTAGCCGGCTTGATCTGCTGCGTAATTATGGTTATGAACTACCCCGAATCTGGGATAATCTATTGGCACTGGCAGAAAGCGGTATAGTAGCCATTCCCGGAATCCCTCAAGACACGTTGATGAGCTTTTATATGCTGTGTTCCACGCTGGGTGAAGACGTGTGTACCACTTCTGATTACGTAGTTTCGGAAAAGATAGGTAGTCAGGCCTTAGGGATGCTACGCGAATTGGGTAAGAACATCAATCAGGAGTGCTTCAACTGGAATCCGATTCAGGTTTACGAAGCAATGACGAGTGGTGATGACTACGTTTATTCTCCCTTCGCCTACGGTTATGCCAACTACGCTCAGGAGGGCTATGCCCGTAAACTGCTCATATTTCACGATACGGTTAGTATAGATGGGCAGAACCTAATCACTACTCTGGGCGGCACCGGACTGGCTATTTCTACACATTGCCAACATACGGAATGGGCTGCTCGTTACGCTGCCTACGTAGCCCACCCGAATATCCAAAAGACACTTTACGTGAATTTTGGCGGCCAGCCGGGTCATCGGGAAGCCTGGTTGGATGAAACGAACAACGCTAGGTTATCCAACTACTTCCGCAGTACGTTACCCACCTTAGACCGAGCGTTTTTGCGTCCCCGCTACGCGGGACACATGTATTTTCAGGATCGGGCGGGGGCACCTATCCGAGAGTTTATGATGCGGGGTGGAGATAGTCTGTTGTTATTGCAAGAATTAAATCAGCTTTATCGGGAATCGCTGGAGCAAACCCACTAGACTGAACAGATGAAGCTACTAGAGGGCATCACCGTATTAGAATTTTCTCAGTTCATGGCTGGCCCATCCGCCGGACTGAAAATGGCCGATTTGGGAGCCAGGGTTATCAAGATTGAACGCCCCAGCAGTGGTGAAGGTGGACGGCAAATTGTGATTAAGAATCTTTTCGTAGGTAATGACAGTCTGGTATTTCATACCATTAACCGAAATAAAGAGTCCTACGCAGCTAATTTGAAGGACGAAGAAGATCTAGCAAAAGTAAAGAAGCTGATCGCTCAGGCCGATGTTATGACCCATAATTTTCGTCCAGGGGTGATGGAAAAAATTGGTCTGGACTACGCTTCCGTCCAAAAAATTAATCCTCGGATTGTGTACGGAGAGGTGAGTGGTTACGGCAGCCAAGCCCCTTGGGCTACCAAACCCGGACAGGATTTACTAGTGCAGTCGGTGTCGGGTTTAACCTACCTTACTGGCAACAAAAACGATCCGCCCACCCCGATGGGTATGGCCGTGGTAGATATGCTCACTGGAGCGCATCTGGCTCAGGGCATACTAGCCACTTTGGTGCAAAGAGGAAAGACCGGGGAAGGAGCCAAGGTATCGGTAAGCCTACTAGAATCCGCCCTGGATTTTCAGTTTGAAGTGCTGACTGCCTACCTAAACAGCGAAAAGAAGCCGCCCCAACGGGCCGAATCTGGAAACGCTCACGCTTATTTGGGTGCCCCTTACGGTGTTTATCCTACCCAAGATGGTCACATTGCCATTGCGATGGTTCCATTGCCCAAGCTGACTGATTTTATGCAAATAGAACTACCGGAAGCATACCGAGAGCCTGATGCCTGGTTTGAGCAGCGGGACGAGATTATGAACTGGCTCGCAAGTCACTTTAGGCAGAAACCCATCCAGGAGTGGCTAAACACGCTGGAATCGGCGGGCGTATGGTGTGCTGAGGTGCTGAATTACGCTGAGCTGATGAACCACCCCGGGTACCAGGTTTTACAGATGGAACAGCAGGTTGAGACTTCTGATGGAACTGTCATTCATACTACCCGCTGCCCAATCCGGGTGGATGGCGAACGGATATTCTCCCGCAAATCTGCCCCTAAGGTAGGGGAGGATAACCAGCGTATTGAAGCAGAATTTAACCTAACCGACCTGCCCCGATGAAACCATTGCACGGTATTACGGTCGTAGACCTAAGCCAGTTTCTATCCGGCCCTTCAGCAAGCTTGCGGTTGGCTGATTTGGGAGCGAGAGTAATCAAAGTTGAGCATCCCGAACACGGTGATATTGGACGCGATCTGTATATGTCTAGCGTTCGCATCAACGATGAGTCTTCCTTCTTCTATGCCATCAACCGCAATAAGGAAAGCTACGCGGCCAACCTGAAAGATGAAAACGACCGATCAAAAGTGCTGAAGCTCATCGATCAGGCGGATGTAGTTATGCACAATTTCCGGCCCGGAGTAGCCGAGCGTTTAGGAATAGCCTACGAAACCATCAAGCAGCGAAAGCCCGGTATCGTTTACGGGCATATTTCCGGTTACGGTGCCGAAGGGCCTTGGGCAAAAAAGCCTGGTCAGGATTTGCTGGTGCAGTCTCTTTCGGGACTAACGTGGCTGAGTGGAAATGAGGACAATGGGTCGACCCCGATGGGGTTAGCCATTGCGGATATTTTTACTGGAGCGCATCTGGCTCAGGGCATTTTGGCTGCCTTAGTGCGTAAAGGAATGAATGGGGAGGGAGCATTGATCGAAGTAAACATGATGGAGTCTATCCTTGATCTCCAGTTTGAAGCTATTACAACCTACCTACAGGATAGAGGGGAACCGGTAAAGCGAACAGCTCACAACAACGCTCATGCCTATTTGGGCGCACCCTATGGAATTTACCAAACTAGCAATGGATACCTCGCCCTGGCAATGGGACAGATACCAGTTTTAGGAGAGTTATTAGACTGCCCTGATTTGTTGAAGTATCAAGAGAAAGAAAGTTGGTTCACCCAGCGAGATGAAATAAAAGCTGTTCTAGCGAAGCATCTTACCCGTCGAACAACCCAAGCTTGGCTGGAGGTACTGGAACCAGCCGATATCTGGTGCGCTGACGTACTTGATTGGGAGCGCTTACTGGCTCACGAGGGCTTTGAAGTGCTCAATATGATTCAATCAGTAACGATGAGCAGTGGTTTGTCTTACCAAACCACTCGTTGTCCGATAACGCTAAATGATGAACAGCTATTTTCCAATCGGGGAGCGCCTATTCTGGGAGAGCATAATTCTTCGTTAGATGAAGAGTTAAGGCTATGAAATATACCCACTGTCAACTAAACCAACCTAAATGAAATCAACCATAGCTAAGCCTGCTTCTGGAACCCGCTACCGTATGCTATTTATGGTGTTTTTCAGTGTGGTAATTAACTACATGGATCGGAGTAATATTTCTATTGCTGCTTTTGCCATTAGCGAGGATTTAGCACTGAGCAGTGTGCAAATGGGACTGATTTTCTCGGCTTTTGCCTGGACTTACGCCGGCTTGCAGATTCCGGGGGGGATGCTGGTTGACAAGGTAAGGCCTCGCATTCTTTACACCTTCATGATGGCTCTCTGGTCGATAGCTACATTGATTCAGGGGTTTGCTAGTTCACTGTTGACGTTCATTGGGATTCGGGCAAGTATGGGGGTTTTTGAAGCACCTAGTTATCCGGCTAATAATCGTATTGTCACCAGTTGGTTTCCCGAGAAAGAGCGGGCTTCGGCAATTGCCGTTTATACCTCGGGGCAGTATATCGGGTTGGCCTTTCTAACTCCCACGCTGGTAGCTATTCAGGATGCCCTCGGCTGGCGGGGCTTGTTTATTGTATCGGGTATTGTAGGGCTGCTATGGGCAGTAGTATGGTACATGTTCTACCGCGATCCCGCCCGGCATCAAACTGTGAGCCAGTCGGAGCTAGACTATATTTCTGAAGGAGGAGGACTGATTGGCATGGGAACGAGAGAGTCTGATCGTAAGAAAATCAATTGGGCCGACTTTGGGCAGGCTTTTCGCTACCGAAAGCTGTGGGGAATTTACATTGGGCAATTTTGTATCGGTTCGTTGGTGATCTTTTTCCTCACCTGGTTTCCTACCTATTTGGTAAAATACCGGGGAATGGATTTTCTGGAATCCGGGTTTCTGGCCTCTATTCCGTTTTTGGCAGCTTTCGTTGGGGTGTTGTTATCCGGCTTTCTCTCTGATTTCTTGCTGAAACGAGGTTTCTCAGCCGAAGTAGCCCGTAAAGCTCCGGTCTTATTTGGTATGTTACTGTCAGTTTCTATTATTGGAGCGAACTATGCTGAGAGTAATTGGCTCATTATAGCTTGTCTGGCAGTAGCCTTCTTCGGCAATGGACTGGCATCAATCACCTGGGTATTTGTTTCCTCTATTGCCCCTCAGCGTCTAATTGGCCTGATTGGCGGCGTATTTAACCTTATGGGAGGACTTTCAGCGGTAGTTATTCCGCTAGTTATCGGGGTGCTGGTGGAAGGAGGAGATTTCCGACCGGCATTGTTTTTTATTGGCATGCTAGCTTTACTGGGCTTCTTTAGCTACGTATTTTTAGTAGGAAAGGTCCAACGAATTACTTCATGAGTTCCAGATCACACCTAGTCATAAATCTTTAATTATGAAAATTACCAATATTAAATGCTTTCCGACCAGTATTGGTTACCGAAACCATCTTATCGTCAAGGTAGAAACTGATGTGGATATCTACGGCTGGGGGGCTTCGGGCTTATCGGGGCGGGAGCTAGCGGTGATGGGAGCTATTGAACACTACAAAGGTTTCTTATTCGGCAAAGACCCACGACGAATCGGGGCTATCTGGCAGGAGATGTACCGCAGTCAGTATTTTGAAGGAGGGCGGGTGCTTACTTCGGCCATTTCCGCTATCGATATTGCCCTGTACGACATCAAGGGAAAAGCATTGGGTGTGCCGGTTTACGAACTTCTAGGAGGCAAGCAACGCGACTATGTTGACTGCTTTGCTTCTCTGCTATTTACCTCTCAGGAAGAGCTTATCGAGAAAGCACGTACCCTTCTAAAAGAAGGCTGGAATGTACTAAGGTTAGCTCCTGCGGAATACGAAGTAATGGACGAACCGAAAGTTTTTGAACCTCGGGAGTCAATTGCCCTGATCGCCGAATGGATTGTTCAACTGCGGAAAGAAGTAGGTGCACGGCCTACCATCGGTATTGATTATCATCATCGGCTAACTCCGGCAGAAACCGTGTCCTTCCTGCACCGGATGCCGGCCGGAACACTGGATTTTATTGAAGAACCCATTCGGGACGAAACCCCGGAAGCCTACGAAAATCTCCGCAAAATGGTATCAGTACCTTTTGCCATTGGCGAAGAGTTTGCCAGCAAGTGGCAGTTTTTGCCCTACTTGGAGAGAGGCATTACCCAGTTTGCTCGGGTAGATGTCTGCAATGTAGGTGGCATCACCGAATTTATGAAAGTAGCGTCTCTGGCCGAATCTCATTACATCGATCTAATGCCTCACAATCCTCTAGGACCAATTTGTACCGCCGCTTCTCTGCACGTGGCCGCAGCTAGCCCGAATATGAGTTGGCTGGAAGAGATAAATACCCCAGTAGGCCAAAGTGGGAACAATTCGCTCGAATTCTATCCGGTTCAGCCCAAATTAGAGAATGCCCGATATCCAGTACCAGATCTACCCGGTTTGGGGGTAGAATTCAACGAAGAATTAGCCAAAGAACAAACATTTATCCTTCAGGAAGTGCCACACCTTAAACGCCGCGATGGCTCATTTACCAATTGGTAATTGCTTGAGATACTCACCAGTGAAGAATCGCGCATTTGTTATAAGAATAAAGTATTCAAGTAGCACAGCTTCTAAACATTTCTTGACGGGGGAGTAACACTGCTTGACAGGCCTGGCGCTGGCTGACATGATGCTGCTGTATCATGTGCCGAACTAACTCCCGTTTTTGCCCAGACCTCAAAGCCGCTCTGGCTAACCCGATAGATTCACTGAGAAATGAATAGCGATTCTTCGCTACCTACCCGTTTTATGGTAGTCCTAAGAATGTAATGATAGATTATAATGCATAGCGACGAATCTGATTGCTTTGATGTGTCTATCTAGTTTCTTTGAAAAAGAAAGACTCAAGCGACCTAGTCGTGAGCAGCGTTGACGGAGCGTACAAAAGAATCTTTCTACGTGGTTAGTGTTTTTCTTGGTTTTTTCAAAGCAGTGTTGGTGCGCTGGAATAACCTGCTGGTAAGCTTGCCAGTCGTCGGTATAGAAGGTGGCTCGTCGCCGATAACGCTCAGGGATGGCTTGCCATAAACCCAAGGTTCCTTCCATACCTCTATCTCCAATAAAAAGAGCGACTACCTGGCGGCTGTTTCGGTCTAGGGCCAGCCATAGCCATTGTTTATTGGTCTTACAAGCGACAAAGCTCCATAATTCATCTGCTTCACCATATACTTCTACCAGATCAATTTGAGCCTCATCGGCAATAGAACAAGCCAAATCCTCAGGAACCTCCTCATACAACTCATCCATATAGCGATAAAGTTGATGCGGTTTGATTTCCATAATGCGACAGATAGCTTCCAGCGAAATACGCTCAGCCAGCATGAGCTCCGCACGACGTTTACACTCCTGAGAGTGGGGTGTGTGAACGCGTTTTTTAACAAACTGCCGTTGGCAACTTGTACATTTCAGGCGAGCTTTTCCATAATAGGTTGAGCCATTTTTTACTGCGCGGCAGCCGCTACCTTTGCTGAGCCACAGGCCGGACAGTCGTGTTGTTCAAACATGATAAAGTAGGTTTGAGCTTGGTAACCCAAAACTACGGCCTGTCTGTGGCTTTTTCCAGTCATCATTACTTTTTAAGGACTACCAAATAATTAATGGATTCACGAAGTTAGCTTTTATCTGTTCATCCTGTATTAAATAGCTAGCTTCTTCAATTTTATCAAATACGATCAGGGTAGGAGGTTTTAAAATTTAATTCCGAACCCGGGTCCATACGGTTATGGAATCGGTTCTCTATAGTTTTAAAGGCGAATAAATGCCAGGTTCTTATTAGACTCATATAGATGAAATAGCAAAGTTAGGATACAATAATTTGCACCAAAACCAACCAATCTGTATCTTAAAATTTGTTTTACCACATATACGAATTAGTTCAACTTCTTCTCATTGATCAGGTGAACTATTCGGTGAACTGGCAAAAATAGTTCTCATAAGATATTGAAATGCAGAGGGTTACTAGGCTGGTTCGAATCCAGTCATCCCGACTTTTACGAGCCCAAATTTCACTAAAACCCCTTAAATCGCAGGATTTGAGGGGTTTTTTATTTTTCTACCCCCCAAAACATGCATAGAACCGCAAGGAAAATGTGTCCATCAAAGTTTCTATGGAAGAATTGCTGCCCACTAAACTTAACGTTAGTTATTCATACGATCTAGGAATAAGGCAAGATCATGCAGCGACCAATAGCCGATTTCTATCCTCGAAAGCTATAATGCGTGGATGTTGATCTAAGAACGTATAAGTCGGCAAAGGCGTTACAAAGGTAGTTAATGGGTGAACGATGGCGGTGGTAATAAGCATCTTTTTGATGCACCAGGGCATCCTTCTTCCCATTGCGGCGCATCTTAGCTACTAAATCTACCCCTCGATGAAGCAGTGCTTCTTTCAGAGTGCTCACATACCCCTTGTCCCCGTATACTTTTCCCTGTATATCTTTAAGGAGATAGTTTAAGAGTTGATGGTTATTGTTAGCTATGTTGCCTGCTGTCAGCAGGAAGTTCACCAATTGAGCCTCGCGATTGACTACCACATGCATTTTAAACCCGTAAAACCAGCCTAGTGTGCCTTTTCCTTTGCCGGCCTAGTCCGCTATGACTGTGTGTTGTGCTTCGTGTTTGAGGTGACAGACTTTCAAAGGCTTGCTGTCAATGTAGTTTTCTTCCAAAGCAGGCTGACGACGGTATTTGAGTAGCAGATACAGTTCAATGACCACATGCGGAATCAGGGCGACAAAGCGTTCATAACAAGGAGCATCCGGCAACCAACTTCGGTAAGTTTTTAGCACATCTTGGCAATAGAAATACTTTAGACATTTCCATACCGAATGATGGTAAGCAATTAGGACAGTCATCATCTCACTGTGCGAGAAGCGAGAATGCCACCTAGGTTCAGACAGCCCCTCGGCAGTTACCATCTGCTGTAATTCCAATAAAAAGTCATCGCATTCCACGAAAATTTCAGTTAGTTTTGTCTCGGTCAAGATTTGCATATTCTTTGTTTTGTACAATGAGCATTTTACACACTCGCAAATCTTGACTTTTTTACGCTTCTAGGCAACCTAGGTTCTTCCTAATCAAAAACTTACAGAATAACTGACGTTATTTTACTATCAAGAGGTAGTGGATAAATAGCGTCATTCAGTAAATCTTTCTAATTATTCTGTTCCAGTAGTTGTTTCTTTTGCGAGAAGGATTTAAGGGAAGGTATCAGACGAGGAACCATACATTGGTATCGTATGTATTCCCTTCCGAATTGTTGCAAAAGATCTTTTTCCTCGTAAAAGATGCCTACCAAAATATAAAGCGTCATACCTAGTGAGAAAATAAGATGCCCTAAACTCATATCGGGAGTAGCCCAGAATCCGATCAAGAACCCGAGCATCATTGGGTGGCGGACATGCTGATACAGTAAGGGAGTTTTAAATATTTGAGGAAGCAAACTATAACCCTGTAAATGAAGTAATACCTGACGGACTCCAAAAAGCTCATAGTGGTCTATTAGGTAAGTAGCTATTAGCATGGTAGTCCATCCAACCACAAATAGGAGGTAAACTACTATTCTGAGCCAGAGATTCTGTACCGACCAAACCAGTTCGGGTAAGGGTTGCCATTGCCATGCTAAAAGTACTAGTACTAAAACGGTTATTAAAACGAAAAAGCTGCGTTCTAAAGCCGGTGGAATCCATTTTTCAATTCGTTTCTTGAACGATTTTCGGGCCATAATGCTGTGCTGTAAGCCAAATAAAAGCAACAAACTGATGTTGATAGCGATGCTCAAGGATAGGTTGATAGAAGTACCACTATCGATGGCCTTGGGTACACCGAAATTCCCTACAAATCCGATGAGGTAGAAAAGCATACCATTAACCAGTATGTAGCAACCGATGCCAAAGAATAAAATAATCCACTGTTTAATCGTGTAGGATCGTGCTGGGTGTAGAGGCTGACTCTTCATTTTATTATTTTAAATTTTTAGGAGTTAATGTAATAAATTGAATTTCACCGAATAAACTAAGAGGAAGCGAGGTCTGGCAATTGGTTTTTATACTCGGAAGGTGAATAACCGTATTCGTCCTGAAAGCACCGACTGAAATAAGACAAACTGCTAAAGCCGGTTCGGTAGGCAATTTCCGAGAAGTTGCCCACATCTTGCTTGATAAGTTCAACCGCCCGCTGTAAGCGGTATGAACGTATTAATACACTGGGTGCTTTATTAGTAATGGCTTTGATCTTCCGGTGTGTTTGGGTACGACTCATTCCTAACGCTTCGCTCAGGGCTTCCACTCCAAACTGTTCATCGTCTAGATGTTCTTCCAGCAGATCGTGTAATTTTTCCAGAAATACCTGCTGCTGAGAAGGCACCTCAACGCGAGAAGGCTTAAGTAGCGCTTCGGAAGAAAACTTTTCCCTTAGCTGCTGGCGAAGATGGATCAGGTTGGTAATCCGGGTTTGTAGTTCTTGGGCATCAAACGGTTTTACCAAGTAGTCGTCGGCTCCGGTAACAAGTCCGGTTAGTTTATCCTGACGGCTAGCTTTGGCGGTCAGTAGAATTATCGGAATATGGTTGGTTTTTTCGTTGGTTTTCAGGCGTTCGCAAAGGTCGAAGCCATTCAATCTGGGCATCATCACATCGCTGATAATCAGATCGGGTAAATGTTCTTCGGCTAAATCCCAGCCTGCTTCGCCATCGGCAGCTTCCAATACTTCATAATTTTCCTCAAGCTGGCTGCGAATAAATGCTCGTAAGTCGTGATTGTCCTCAACAATTAATAGCAAAGGTTGCTTCTCGTTTGATGCGATCACCGTAGTCGGTTCAGTTATTTCTTCATCTACTGCTGAATCTTCAGTAACAAGATTCTCTTCGGTTGGTGTAGCCGATACAATTTCTTCGGATTGTATATGGTCTTTTCCTAAAGGCAATTTCAGCGTGAAAGTAGTATGCTGATTTGGAATGCTTTCGGCAATTACTTTACCCTGGTGTAGCTCGGTAAGCTCTTTTACGATAGCCAAGCCAATACCTGTGCCTTCGTACTGCGATCGGTCGGAAGCCTGGAAGAATCGCTCAAACACCTGTGGAAGCGCGTCCGGCGGAATACCCGACCCGGTGTTTCGAAACTGAATCACCAATTGAGCCTCTTCAATACGCATAGAAACATCTACCCAACCCTGATCCGGAGTATATTTTATGGCATTGGCTAACAGGTTGGTGAGGATTTGCTCCATTTTTTCGGGATCAAAATACAGCGGAACTGGCATTATCGGAATATCGTCAGCTACTGGCTTCTGGTTAAGAGTAAACTTGATTTGTTTCTGGTCAGCCAGCGACTGGAAAGTAGCAACTCGTTGGTGAACGAAAGCCATAATATCCTGTTGTTGGGCAGAAAGGCGGGCACTGCCTACTTCCAGCCGCGAAAGTTCTAACAGTTGATTGATAAGTCGAAGCAAACTATTAGCATTGCGCTGCATAATCTGACAGTCATTTTGTAGCTCTGGTGAGGCAACCTTCTGCCGATGCTTGTTTACTATACCCAAAATAATGGTTAGCGGAGTGCGAAATTCATGAGAGATATTGGCGAAGAAACGAGACTTTACCTGGTCTAGTTCCTGTAACTTCTCCGACTGAATAGCTAGTTGATTACGCTGTTCAGCCAACTGGGCTGTTCGCTCTTGTACGGTAGTCTCTAATCGCACTTTATCTTTTTTCAGTTGGGACGACCGCCAAGTAACTAACCCGTACACCAGTGAAACCAAACAAAGAAGATAAGCCCCGTAAATCCACAGTTGCCGGTACCAAGGGGGAGATACCGAAAACTGCCAACGGGTGGGTGAAGATAGCACCCCGAAGGAGTTAGCAGTTTGTACCAGCAATTCATAATCGCCTTCCCATAGGTTGGTATATTCCTTATAGGGCTCCCGGCCCCATTCCGACCATTCACCTTCAAAGCCTACTAGCTTGGTACGGTAAGAATTCTTAGCGTAAGGTGCAAACAGAGGAGCTCCGAAGGATACTCTGATTGCAGCGTTCTTTTGATAGGGTAACTGATTAATTCGTGAATTGACAATTGATATCGGTTTTTGCTTAAATACCACCGAAGAAATGACCGGAGGTTGGGGAGCAAAAGCGGTATCGTATTGGTACTGTCGATCCAGTACCAGAATTCCTTCCAGCCCACCAAAGTAAAGATGATCGTTACTAGCGTATAGGCATTCCCGGAAAGAACCCAAGGGATAAGGAACTAGATATTGCTCTGTCTCAAAACGGTCATCTGGTTGTAGGGTAGCATGTAGGGCAAAATTGCGATTGATTACGGAGTCCTGACCAATAAGCCAAAGCGCCTTCCCTCGGTCAACACTGCGCTGGGGTCGTAGCGTTACGTTTTCTAATCCAAACAACGAGCCAGCATCAATACTTTCAAAGCACTCTGCTGTATCTTCGTAACGGTACCAAGTATTGGTTTGAGGGGCAAAAGCATACAGTTGATCTTGAACCAGAATTGGTTCAACATCCCCCGATGGTAAACCTTTACTAACCCCAAATGAGGTGATCGTAAGTTGGTTAAAATCAGGATAGCCTTGTTGATCGAGCGTAAAATTTAGCCGATAGGCACCTTTAGCTCGGGTTCCCAACCAAACTTCTCCGGGTTGGTACTCTATCAGTCCGCGAACTGAGCCGTCTAATGTTTCTAGCTTTCCAACTTCTTCCCACTCTCCTTCTGTTCTTCGTAGGGCAGCTAACCCTTCGTCTACACTTACCCACAATAAATTGGGTTGCATTTCAGAAGTGAAGAATGAACTAGGAATATGGTACTCGCCAACAAAGTGAAAATCATCGTCTCTCCATTCATATATGCCATTTGCATAACCAATCAGTAAATAATGTTCGTCAGCATGTAAGCCCCAAATCCGGTCAGTGAAAATAGGGGAGCGGATGAACTTTGGAGAGGAAATCTCGGAATCTAAGATATATAATCCTTCCCGAGTGGCAGCGAATAACTTATTTTGATAGACTTTAACTTCTTCTAAAACGCCGAATAAGTCTGTTTTTGAGTTTAGTAGGCTAAGGGGATAACCCGTTAAAATCTGAGCAATTCCCCGCTGGGTTCCCAACCAGATGTTATTGTCACGGTCAACAAACTGATTTAAGATATCCATTGACGGTAATCCCGACTCAATAGTTAGTGTTTGGACTCGATTACCCTGGCGATCAAGAATAACGTAGCCAAGATTAGTAGCCAGCCCCAAGTATTGTTCATCAAGCAATACTCCTTTTTCGGGGTCAATCCCTAATAAACTAGCTTGGGTGGCGAAAGGCCGAACTTTTTCGTCTTTAACTAAGAAAAGCTGATCATCGTTGGTCCCGGCTAGCAGCGTGTTATCGTCCCAATCTAAGAGATACTGAATACGTTTTTCTTTAAATATTTTTTGTTGCGATGCCGGGTAAAAGTGTTCACCCTGCCACCTTACTAGTCCGCTATTTCCTAGCTGAGCGTATATTTCATTATTAATTAGAAATAATCGACTCAGCCCTTCTTCAAAGGTATAGGTAGAAAACTCTTCTCCTTCCCAGATAAATAAATAATTGTCGGCTTGAAAGAAAACGTTGTTCTCTAGTGGAATCGTGCTACGTACCCGGCCAAAGTTCTGTTGCTCAGTCGGTAGTTTAGAAAGCAGCGAGATGAACTCCATTTGGTTAGCCTCATCAATATTTAGGTATCCTAAATCACCATCACCGCCAATATATAATGTAGAATCTTCAGCAAACTCCATAGAGCGCACATGGCTGCGATTAGAAAGGGTGATGAGTTGCCAACGCTCATTATCGTAGGCCAAAAGTCCGTCCCCGTTAGCGAAGAACATGCGCCCGTCAGGATGCTGGGCAATATCCCAAATTTGCTCGTGTGCCTGGTACTCCTGCGGTGAGTAGTTACGAATTAGTGGCAAGCCCTTACGGGGGGCAAAGGGGGAATCATAAACCTGGCCTATTACCCTACTGCTACTAACTAGCAGCCCTAACAACATACCGATTTGGAAGACGAACCGTGTCATAATTTTCTTCCGTTGAGGGTGTATAGCATTCTAATTAAAGGCTTTTTTTTGATAAATCATAAAATATACATTTACGGCTTGCTATTCTCATTCTGCAGGTTAAGGCGATGAAAGCAGGTTTACCTCCTCGGTACTTCTACCTATTATTCGGATTAGTCGCTAAAGTTGTAACCCTTCCAAATTATGCGAATGACCCTATGATCCGTGCTGTTCTTAACAATTACCACGGATCAGATATAGCACGTACCTCTGGATTTAATAAACATTTATGATAGTCTCTATTCAACTTTGCACTTTCACGTGGCTCATAACAGCATGTACTTTGTCATCTGTTGGCTCATTTGGATATGGTTCCGATTTGCTGTCCTTGCTTTACTGTTAGAGAACTGAATTTACCCTTCTGAAACAATAGTAACACAGTTGACCCACCATAGGCAAAATGACCTAGCTTTTCACCTTTATGTACAGATATTTCTTTTCCATTTTGGGTTCCTTTGAATTTGTTTTCAAAAACAACTGATCCTATTGTTTGCAACCCTATGGGGATGACAGCAATATATCCATATTGTTCCGTCTCTATAATAAAATAACCGTGTCTAAAAT
>ERZ1740058.1115-NODE-1115-length-14255-cov-7.319296_pt1 | contig 14255 bp, 7 predicted proteins | sample MGYA00581745_ERZ1740058 | MGnify/ENA primary metagenome ERZ1740058 (study PRJEB43018, sample SAMN04849742) | marine metagenome | isolation source: floating plastic debris | place: Pacific Ocean | collected 2008-08-30 | study: EMG produced TPA metagenomics... | reverse complement strand
GTGATTTCTAAGAAGCGGTATTCGTCGCCTTTGGGAAATAACCGTAGCGGTGCGGGCCGATTGAAATCAACCTCTAGCGCTCGGTTGCCGGTGTCAACGTCAATGGGTCCTTGAATGGTGGGGTAAATGTGAGGACCGATAAACTGGCCGGTTTCCTGGTTTTGCCAGTAGATTTGGGTCGGTGGCAATAAGGAGCCGTTGGGCTGCTGCGAGAGCGGATTGTAGGGCGCTACGAAGTCAGCAAAAATGACCACAATGTAGAAAATAACGAGGATAATTGCCCCGAGGCGGGCTAGCGGATTATTTCTGAGCTTTCTCCACCAAGATTTGGTTTCCATTTTTGCCTTGTGCTGCGTCCGTTGAGATGCGTTGAGATGCGCTGTGCTAGGACAGCTATCGTAATTTGGAGGTGTATTTGGACAATGTGTATTTGGACAATAGAGTAGCAGTATTTCGGTGAAATGGCTGGCTTTGGCTGCCCTGGCGAGAAGATCTAGAATTCTCAGCTCGCTGATAGGCTACGACCGAGTGAGATAACGAGACGAAAGCAGCGCAGAGTCAGCGTTCACCGGGTGTGTCTGTTTGTAATCTGGCAGTTGAAAGTCACACAAAAGTTGGTGGGTGATCGACAATGGGAATGTTAAACTTTGTAAATAATAAAGATAAGATTAAGCACTTTCAGTATCAAACTTCCTTCAATTGTTAACGCCGCACTACCTTGAGATTGCACCCCTGTGACTTATCAAAGCATTCAGGAAGAAGACAACAACCATTCTGTTTCTTCTCAGATATCGGCAGAGTCGGCTTCTACAGAACTGGCTTCTATAGAGCCGGTTTCCACAGAGCCGGTTTCCACAGAGCTGGCTTCTAGCGATGTGACTCTGCCCGATGGCTCCTCGCGAACCGCTGGCGGTTGGCAAAACTGGGTCAGCGGCCCGCGTGGTTTGCTGATTGGTTTAGCTTTGGGGCTAGGGCTAGCGCTGATAGGCGCACGACTCGGCGCACGGCAGGCAGAGTCTTCTCCCGCGACCGCAGGCGAGAGTGTGCAGGTGGCAAGCGCCACGGTGACGACCGCGCGAGCTGAGCGAGCACCCGTTCGTCAGACGATTACAACGAATGGGACCGTTGAAGCGTTTGATTTGCTATCGGTAGCGCCTCGGGCAAATGGTTTACAGATTCAGTCGGTGAATGTGCGAGAGGGCGATCGCGTCAGCGCAGGCCAGGTAATGGCTGTATTAGATGATTCGGTGATACGCAGCCAGATATCGCAGGCGCAGGCGCAGGTGGTATCAGCGCAGGCGCAGGTGGCGCAGGCGAGGGCGCAGGCAGCCCAGGCAGAGGCGGCTGTGGCAGAGGCGCGCGAGAATTTTGACCGGTACAATTCCCTGTTTGAGCAAGGAGCGGTAAGCGCTGAAGAGCTTACCAGTCGGCGAACTGAGGTGACCACAGAGGAGCAGACGGTAGGCTCTGCCTACGCGGCGGTAGAAAGTGCGGTGGCAACCGTGCGCAGTCGTGAGGCAGAGGTTGAACGGTTAACGACACAGTTAGATCAGACCCTGGTGTTAGCGCCAAGTAGCGGTGTGGTCGCTGAGAAAAGCGCGACGGTGGGCGATACGGCCTCGACCGGTACGCCGCTGTTCAAGATTATTGATGGTGATCAGCTGGAGCTGTCGGTGCAAATTCCGCAGTCGCAGCTAGCGCAGGTCGCTGTAGGTACGCCGGTTCAGGTGCGCTCTAATTCGAACCCTGACTTACAGCTGCAGGGGCAGGTGCGCAGCATTGACCCAACGGTGGATGCGCAGACGCGGCAGGCGACGGTGAAGGTAGGGCTGCCGGGGAGCGATCGCATCAAGCCCGGAATGTTTTTACAGGCTGCGATTGTTACAGGTGAACGTGATGGCGTGGTGGTTCCCGCAGAGGCGGTGTTGCCCCAGTCGGATGGATCGTTTGTGGTGTACACGCTGAATTCAGATAGAACCGTGCGGGCGAACCGGGTAGATGTGGGCGATCGCATTCCGGCTACTGAGCGCGAACCTGCCAAAGTTGAAGTGACTTCGGGCCTAGATGAAAACGTTCCTGTCGTGGTGGAAGGCGCGAGCTACCTGCAAGACGGTGATTTGGTAGATGTGGCTGCAGGTGAGGGGGCCGCTTAGCATGTTTAATATTTCTGCTTGGTCAATCAAGCGGCCTGTGCCGACCATTGTGCTGTTTTTAGTGCTGACGATTACGGGGCTAGTCGCCTTTGGTCAGCTGGGCATTGACGATAATCCTAATATCGATATTCCGGCAGTGCTGGTAGAAGTGCGTCAGACTGGCGCTGGGCCTGAAGAGCTAGAAACTCAGGTGACCAAAAAAGTAGAGGATGCGGTAGCGGGTCTTGGCAATATTGATGAGCTGACCTCGACAGTGGCAGACGGCTCTTCACGAACGGTGATTGCTTTTGACCTGGGGGTAGATACCGAAGAAGCGACCAATGAAGTGCGTGATGCCATTACCCGCATTCGCCAAGATTTGCCGCAGGACGCGCAAGAGCCGGAGGTGCGCAAGCTAGAGTTTTTTGGCGGCCCGACCGTGATTTATACGGTGGCCTCTGAGCGGCGCTCAGTAGAAGAGCTGAGTGATTTGGTCGATCGAACCATTAGCCGCCGACTGCTTTCGGTGAACGGCGTTTCGCAGATCACTCGGGTTGGCGGAGTCGATAGAGAGATTCGTGTGGATTTGGATCCCAATCAGCTCAATGCGCTGGGTATTACGGCCTCTGAGGTGAACGATCAGATTCGTCAGTTCAACATTAATTTGCCGGGTGGGCGCAGCGATATTTCTGGTATTGAGCAGGGGATTCGTACGCTAGGCAGTGCTGAGACGGTGGAAGCACTGCAACGCTTTCGGGTGGTGCTTCCAAGCGGCAATACGGTTCCGCTCGATAGTCTAGGCACGGTGGAAGACGATTTTAAGGAGGTGCGCCAGTCAGCCTACTTGGGAGAAGACGCTGTGGTGGGCTTTGAAGCCTTTCGCAGTAACGGCAGCGTGGTGGTCAGCGTAGAGGAAGGGATTCAGGCGGTGGTTGCTGAGCTGGAAGAGACGCTACCTGAAGATATTGACTTTCAGCTGATTTTTACCCGCGCGACTGAGATTCGAGATTCTTATCAAGCGTCGATTGATGCGTTAATTTTGGGCTGTATCTTAGCCGTGGTTGTCGTTGGCATATTTTTACGAGACTGGCGGACGACGCTAATTACAGCGACAGCGCTACCGCTTTCTATTATTCCAACTTTTCTGGTGATTCAGGCGCTGGGCTATACGCTCAACAGCATGTCTTTGCTGGCGCTGACGCTGGCGGTCGGTAACCTGGTTGACGATGCCATTGTTGAAATTGAGAATGCTGAGCGGCATATCAGTATGGGCAAGCCGCCTTTTCAAGCCTGTTTAGACTCTACGGCTGAAGTCGGCCTAGCGGTGATTACGACGACTGCGACGGTCGTCGCCGTGTTTATTCCAGTTGCGTTTATGGGCGGTGTGCCGGGGCAGTTTTTCCAGCCTTTTGGGGTGACGGTCGCGGTTGCAACTATGTTTTCTACTCTGGTGGCTCGCTTGGTGACGCCGATGATGGCGGCGTATTTGCTGAAGTCAAAGGTAGAAGACAATAGCCACACGATTGTTGCTGCCGATGGTCTGAGGGTGCCACGCAGGCTGGTGCCTTACCACAAGCTGCTGAGCAGTGCGCTTAGTCATCGGCTGGTGACGGTGACGCTGGCGCTGATGTTTTTTATTGGCAGTTTGTCGCTGGTGCAGTACATTCCTACCGCGCTGTTTGATGCGGGTAATACCAATCTGGTCACCGTTTCTATGGAGCTGCCACCGGGCTCGACACTGGAGAAAACAGAGCAGGTCAGTCGCCGAGTGAGCGAGCAGATTTTGCAAAACCCGGCGAGTGAGAGCGTATTTAGAACGCAGTCTCCGGGAGAGTCGACGGTTTACGTACGGCTAAAGCCTAAGAACGAGAGAGTAAAGCGAAATGAGTTTGAGTCTCAGATGCGAGACGTCTTTCAGCAAATTCCAGGCGCTCGGATTAATTTCCAGAGCCAAGGTGCAGGCGGTACCAAGAGTCTAGAGATTGTGCTGACGGGTGAAGACCCGCAGGCGTTGATGCAGGCGGCGCAGACCTTAACGCAGCAGATGCGACAGGTTCCTGGTCTGGTTGAAGTAAGCTCTACAGCAGCGCTGGTTCAGCCAGAAGTCTTGATTCGACCTGATCCGGTCAGAGCGGCTGATCTGGGTGTGTCGGTAAGCAGTATTGCTCGGACGGCATCTTTGGCAACGCTGGGTGATTCGGAGTCAAATCTGGCCGATTTTGATGCGGGCGATCGGCAGATTCCGATTCGGGTGCAGCTAAGCCCTGAGGCCACCACCGATATTAGTACGCTGGAGAATCTTCAGGTGCCAGGGCGAAATGGCAGTATGGTGCCGCTAGTTGCCGTCGCAGATATTTCGTTTGGCAGCGGCCCGGCGCAGATTGACCGCTTTGACCGTTCGCGGCAGGTGACGGTGGGTGCGAATTTGCAGGGCATTGAGCTGGGTGAGGGCATTGAGCTTGTGCAGGCGCTGCCTGCCTTTACTAATTTGCCGGACGGTGTAAGAGAGCAGCCTGCGGGCGATGCTGAAATTCAGCAGGAGATTTTTAGCCGCTTTGGCCTAGCACTGGGGACGGCAGTCATGATGATTTACGCGGTGCTGGTGCTGCTGTACAACGATTTTCTGTATCCGTTTGCGGTGATGGTTGCGATTCCGCTGTGCATTGGCGGGGCGCTGATGGGGCTGTTGATTGCTCAAAAGCCGCTGGGACTGTTTGCGCTGATTGGTATGGTGTTGCTGGTTGGTCTGGTGACGAAGAACTCGATTTTGCTGGTGGACTATGCGTTGCTGGCGCTGAAAGAAGGTAAGTCGCGACGACAGGCGGTGATTGAGGCTGGGGTCACTCGGTTGAGGCCGATTTTGATGACCTCGATTTCGACGATGGCGGGTATGGTACCGATTGCATTGGAGCTAGGGGCGGGTGGAGAGACGCGCAGTCCGATGGCGATCGCAGTGATCGGTGGATTTTCGACGTCTACTTTACTGACGCTAGTTGTTGTGCCTGTGTTCTTTACCTATATCAGTAGCGCCCGCAGTAAGACGGCGCGGGTGCTGAGCCGAGCGACCGGCATTGGTAAAGCGAATCAGGCGCAGCCTACGCCGGAAGCTCAGGCGATACTTTAAAAGCGCCAGTTGACCTGAGCGCCTACAATATCGACGCTGTTATCGTAGCTGCCGACGATAGTTCCTGCGCTGGGTTCAGATGTGTTGATGCTGCGGCCCGCTACAAAGATGTGGGTGTAGGCCAAGTCTAGGCTGAGATTGTCGGTGGGTTCGTAGCCAAGACCTAGAGAGACCTAGGTGCGATCGCTGTCTGGAATGCGCGGTGTGACAAGTTATTGAGGAACCGGTGAGGGGTCGTAGGCAACGCCGCCTCGTACGGTCCAGGTCTCGTTAATGGCGTTGTTAAGTTCTGCTTCGGCATATTGCAGGCTGATGCCTGCGCCCACGGAGGAATCTTCACTGATCTGGTAGGCGATCGTTGGGTTGATGTTAAGCGTTAGCGTTAGCAGATCTGATTTGATGGCCTGGTAGCGGTCTACCTAGTCGTCGTCATATTCGCTGGAGAGGCCGAAGGGTGCAGTGATGCCAAGACCGATGCGGGTGCGATCGCTAATTGTGTAGGCTCCGTATAAGTTGGGCACAAAGCCGGTAACGCCTGCGCTGGTATTGTTGTTTCCTGTTGTAGGTAGTCCGGGAACAACGAAGGCGCCTTCATTCTCGAACTCTATATTTGAAAATATGAGATAGCTGGCACCCACTACGGCGCTGTCTTCGGGTCGGCGCATTAGCCCGGCAGGATTCCAGTAAATGGTGCTGATATCGTCTAGGCCGGCGGCACCTGCGGACCCGGCGGTGCCTAAGCTGGTGACGCTTTGTTCGTTGAGAGCGAAGCCGGAAGCTAGTGCAGGCGCAGAGAACAACAAAGTTAGGCCAGTTGCCGGGGTAGCTGTGATCGCTGTTATAAAAGGCTTAGGAGAGAGGGGCATCTCAATATTTCTTGAAGGAAATTTATTTAGGAGACGATACTATCCCGCTGAAATATTCAGTATGAGAATGAGCAACGAAAGTTTATGGATTTGTTGAAATTATGTTGCTGAGAGTGACAAGTGCGCGATTTTGTGGGGTGCGTAAAGTAAGTGATTAAAAGAGGGTGTGATTTGTGTTTGTGTCTAAGATGATCGCAGTAAGACTATAACTGTTGTTGAATGCGCTTCGGAGGCTTTTCTTACTGTCTATGAATTTGTGGTCTTGTCTCTTTATCAACTTGGGATCAGCCCTATGTCGAAGCCCTGTGCTTTCCACTGTGTAGCTTTCTCTTTATCATCTGTAAAGACTGTTAAATTTTTAAGATGTTTTAAGGGTGAGAGGTCAACGACATAGGTTTGGTCTAAAGACAATGCGTTGAGCTGAGTCAGAGAGCTAATAGGTGAGAGGTCAACGACATGGGTTTGGTCTAAATACAATACGTTGAGCTGAGTCAGAGAGCTAATAGGTGAGAGGTCAACGATATGGGTTTAGGCTAAATACAATACGCTGAGCTGAGTTAGCACTTTCTTCAAGTAACTAGTCTGCTCAAAAACATCCCACCCTTTGCCTATTGCTCTGCTAACGGTATATTGTTCTAGCTCAAATGCTACTTTCGCGTAGTCTACGATGGCCTCCATTGCAGCGTTTGTTCCGATTCCTACTAATGCATTGATGCATCTAGTAGCCTCATCTGCAGAATATGCCGAATCGTAGCGTAACGCTGAGATGACTTCATTGCCAGCTCGGATAACCATGGCTACTTCGTCTTTGTCTTTGGGTGGCATCAGCGCTTTTGCACAGTTCAGCACACGACTACGAACTGCTGGATCGACCTTTGTTGTTGTTTCCAGGCAAGCGACTGATAGTAAGTGCAAGTAGTGTCTATGTTCATCGCTAGCATTCCCCTGCTCAATTAGCGTTTCTAGTAGTTTAGTGCGTTCTTTGGCACGGGCTAGCCCTGCTGCTACAACGATGGCCTCTCTCCACTGGTCATCTGCTGCTTTCTGTAGTAATTCTTCAAAGCTGTCATCATTCAATATGGCTCTAGCAGCCAGATATTCTTGAAAAGTACGATGGGCGAAGTCAATTTGACCAATTATCGGTTCACGCAGTAAGGCTGTTCTCTCAACAAAAAACGTCCGAAGCTTTTGCCCCGTTACCGTTGATGGTAGGCTCATTTGCTTGAGTTCTTGATCAAAGTGATAGTCCACCCGATCAGTGTCTAAGCTCGATAGATTTAGACGCATAAGCTTAAGTGCTAAGCTCCACAACAGCTCAATTTTCTGGGACTCGTTAAGCTCCTTGGGATAGCAGTCGTCTAGAACGATGTCTCGCCCCTCATCTCTTTTATTCAGCAGCATGTCGATACATTCGCTATATAGCTGAAGCCTAGCGCTGGGTAAGTTTGTGCGGTTTTCTCGGTGTAGTGCACAGAGCATGGCACACAGCAGTGGGGTTGATGCTAATTGCTGTAATTCGCGCCGTTGTTTTATCTGACGCTTAAGATTGTTTTCTGTGTATGACGGGTCTTGTGATGCATCGACGGTTCGAGCGTTTTCCGGTAGAGCCTTATGCCAGCTGGTAATAAAAGCCTGTACATCATTGGCGTTCATCGGTTCTAACGTCAGGTTGACAAACTTTTTGTCGGTAACCCAACTCTCCCAGGCGTCCCATTCCTCACCTTGAGCACTCTTTAACCCAGACGGACGCGATGTAATGATGTATGTTGCTGACGGAAAGTCACGCACTAAAGCCTTCAGATTGAGAAAAAAGCTTTTGCGCTCCTTCCTGGGCAGCTCGTCTACACCATCAATTAAAATGAGCGCCTCACCGTTTTCCATGTACTTGTGTACCCATTCTTCTGGCATTTGAGCCGCAATGTTCTGTGCAATCAAGCTTGGAAAATTCTCGGGAGTTGGAAATTCTCGACCGACCAAACTACGTAACCGAATAAAGAATGGTACTTTAAGGTTCCAATGCGTGAGGTTCTTCTCAAATTTTTGACTGGCAGCCCGTACGGCCAGCCACTGCATCAGCGTACTTTTGCCAGCGCCAGCGCCACCTCTAATCACTATCCGCCGCTGTTCGCAAATTGCTTCATCCACCTGACGTAGCACTCGCCTGGATTCTTTATCAGCTTGCTCCAGCTTGTTGAGGATAAAATGCGGTCTATCATGTTTATCGCTTTTTCCGCTGACTGATAGCGTGATGTAAGCCATACTTAAGCGTTGCTTCGCAGTGAGGGCATCCCGCTTGATACCAAATACTTCCAACCGGTCTAGCTCGTCTTGTACAATTGCTCGATAGCGCCCAATGAATTTGTCTTTTGCTTGACTGGCCTGTCGTCGTTTAAGCTCTATCTGCTTTACTAACTTCTCCAACTGTTGCAACTTTTTTGTTTCTGTGCTGAGTGTAAACCCATCTGTCTGCGGCGCGGCTTCAATTAATCGCTCGCTGACAATTTCAATAGCCTGTCGGTAAATACTTTGCTCGTTTGCCTCAAAATCTCGCTCTATCTGCGGATTGGACGATAGCAAGTGTTGAGTCAACCTATCGACATCAAAACTCATGTCCACCAGTTCGCCCTGCGATAGCCGCGCCTTCGTCAGCGTTTCGTATACGCCTAACATAATCGCGTTCTGCGCGTTTTGCGATATCTGCCTGCCTTCATACAAAAACAGTGGCCGAATATCTGCCGCCATCTGATTTGCGATCGCCGCTGTTCTTTTTTCCAAGGTGGCCTTATCTGCCCTAGATACCAGCACCTCACCTGCGGTTACATCTACCAGAGCGCCCAGCACCTCATTCGATAAATCCGATTTAATATCAAACGCCTTTACCAGCGACTTTGCCAGGGTCGGCGCTAACACCTTCAGGGCAAACAGCGTAAATGAAGCCATGTATTCTTTCCATAGAATAGACGCGATTTTCAGAGCATCTTAGACCTGTGGATAGCTACACGCAATGAGCTGGATCCTAAGGTACATGCTTTAAAAAATTCCGGGCTAACATTAATAGGTCGCGTGAACGTAGATCATGACGCCTTCTCCTGAAAATATTGCGCCTGGAAATATTGCTCCTGGAAATATTGCTGAAGAGGCCACCGATGTGGCTGTAGATAGTGCGTCTATCGATAGCCAGTCTGCTACTAGCGAAAAGGCAACAGATCCAGCTGTCAAACCTACAGATAAGACACCTACTGAGTTGGATGCACTCTACAGCCGCATTCAAAACTTCTCGCTAGATACAGAAGGTGAGGCGCTCTCTTTTAGTCAGCGGCTCGCGGCGGATAACGGGTGGCCGCTAGCGTGTGCTCTAGACGTCATTGAAGAGTACTAAAAATTTGCTTTCCTGGCTGTAGCTGCCGCTCATCCCGTTGCGCCTTCAGCTCAAGTTGATCAGGTCTGGCATTTGCACTTAGCCTATACCCGCTCTTACTGGGACGAGTTTTGTCCTCAGGTGCTGCAAATGCCCCTTCACCACGAGCCGACCAAAGGCGGAGACGTAGAAAATGAAAAGTTTGAAGACTGGTACGTGAGGACGTTAGAGAGCTATAAACAATTCTTTGGAGAGACGCCGCCAGAAGACATTTGGCCGTCGGTTGCCACTCGATTTAACCGTGCCGATTGGTTTGTGCGCGTTAACGCGAGAGAGGTGTGGCTGATTCCTAAACTACCGGTTTCAAGAGAGATAGTCGGTGGTGTAGTGGCTGCTTTGGTCTTTTTCTGCGGGCTGTGGTTCTCAATTACGCTCAATGCTTCGGCCTCTGAGACGGCGGGTTCTGGTCTTTTCCGTTCCGATACTGTAGGCACTACGGCCGGTAGCGTTGTTTTGGGGCTGCTGAGTGCGATCGCTAGCTACAGCCTAATTCAGTTTGTGGCTGGATTTCTCGATGCTCTGAACAGACCGAGTATTGTTGGTGGTTGTGCGCCTAGTGGTTGTGGCGGCTGCGGCGGCTGTGGTGGTTGTGGTGGCTAAGTAGAGCATTTAAGCCCCACTGCTGCTAAGACTTTTGTATTGCTTGGATTAAACTGCTGTTCGGCTAGTCACCAGCTCACAGCTGATTCTCCTTATTGTTGTTATTTCTGTTGTTTACATTTGTTATTTCCTGAAAAAATAAACTCTTGTTCGACTGTTACTTCTATACAGTCATGACTCTGTAAAAATGCTACATAACTTAGTTATGAAAAGCATACGAGTCTGAGTTTTTGTTAAGTTTTTGTTGTTTTTATGCCTGTAAATACATACAAAGCTCTTAATTCTAGAGAAGGTCTTACTCGCAGGCTTCTGTGAGAATTTGATGAGAAAATACTTATTAAATCGACTTACATTATTTGTTATGTTTTAGATTATGCTCGCCCTACGTATTTACCGGCTAGGTAAGACGCCGTCAAGGCCGAAAAGTGAAGTGAAGCGTAAATGTTCAGGAGACTGAATTGGGTGGCCATCTACAGATAGTTTGCTAGCCGCTGACTAGTTAAATCATAAAGGATGCAGAAGATAACAGTGTTATCAACTTTTAATAGACAGACATCTACCGTAAACAAGCAGGGTGCTGCTTTTGAAGCAGACGAGGATATATAACGTGGATTTGAATGCTGCACTGAGATGGGTTAATACTGCGGTAACAACCCATATGGGGCATGCTTTGCGTGAACCTGAAATTGTCATTTTAAAAGGAACCTGGCGCGGGCTCACCTATGAGCAAATGGCGACAGATTCTGAATACAGTACAAACTATCTGATGAGAGATGTTGCGCCTAAGCTGTGGAAACATCTTTCAAGCGTGTTTGACCGCTCGGTTGGTAAAACCAACTTCCGAGTAGCGCTAGAAGCCTATGCGGCGACCAATGCGTCTTTAGAACCGAAGCTGATGGCGATGGCCGATGTGGGTTCGGAGTCTTTGCTATCGGGGCATTTACGACCTCGGTCGGTGATGACCTCTTTGAATGGCTCATTGCCTAACCAGTCGCTTTCTGAACAGGCGCTGAGTATGGCGGTGAAGCGTCAAGAGTCTAATCATGGCTGGCTGGGAGAAAACAGCACAAGCCTTTGGGGCAGCGTGGGGGCTTCTTTGCTCTCGGCGGCTTCTCTTTTGCCCGGCGTGATGCATGGCTACGAAGCGCCTTTATCAGCTATGAAAGGATGGCTAGACGAAGCTGCGGGTACTGACGGGTCAAGCCGTGTGATTGGCGTCTGGGGATTACACGGCGTTGGTAAAACTATGCTGGTAGAAACAGCCGCTTCTCAAATGGGGGACCGTTTTGAAGGGGTGATCTGGCGATCTTTGCAAGATCAGCCGACGCTCAATGATTTGAGTATTAGCATTTTGACGAGTCTGGGGATGGCCTCATCGGTCGGGCAAGCGACGTCTCAACTGTTGAGCGTGATGGCCAATCGATCGCTGTTGATTGTCTTGGAAGGCGCGGAGTTGCTATTGGCTCCTGGCAGTCTGGCAGGAGACTATGCGGAGGAATATCAGAACTACACCGATTTCTTTCAGTCGGTCGTGAGTTCTCGAAGCTGCGTGGTGCTAACAGGGACTGAAGGTCCGGCTGATTTGTTGCGACAGGGCGGACAGAGTGAAGATGGAAGTGTGCGATCGCTTAAGCTTTCTGGGCTCAGTCCTTCAGCTGCTACCGCACTGCTGGCTGCTGAAAGTCTCTCAGTACCAGATTACTGGCCAGAGCTGATCAGCCGCTATCAGGGGCATCCGCTAGCGCTTAAGTCAGCCGCTAGGGTAATTCGAGAAATCTTCAACGGCAGAGTAGATGCTTTTCTCGATCAGTCTTCTGTTTTGTTCAACGGTATTTTTCGGCTACTGTCGCCTTCGTTTAGTCGGCTCTCTTCCCCAGAGATCAATATTCTCTATTGGTTAGCGAGCTACGAGTCAGCACTCTCTTTGACCGAGCTACAGCAGACACTGCCGCTGTCGTTGAGCTCAGCAGAGCTGATTTCTGCACTAGACTCATTGAAGCAGCGATCGCTCCTGACCGTTCAGGTGAATGCTGAGCCGCCTACCTTCCATTTACCTGCCCTGGTAAGAGCATACGCGGTGCATCAGTTTATGAGTCAGTTTGTCACAGATAAAACTGATGACGATGCGACTATAAAGCCCAAGCCAATTGCAGGCTATGCGCCGCTCAGCGAGGTGATTAACCTCAGTCCGGTGGTGCCTAAGCCGATTCAGCTTAGTCAGTGGCTGCAAGGGCAGTTTGATCAAGACTGGCATTCTTTGGAGTGGCTGTTTGAATCTACGGCTAGACCTGCTATGCGTCTGCGCAGTGCCTATCACTTGCGCGATGAAACGTTCATCAAGCGATGCAAGGCAATTGATTTTTCAGCTGCGACGCTCTCTACCCACGAATCGTCTCTATCAAAAGCTGTTTTGCTGGTCGCAATTCACCAAGATGGAGAAGACGCCTTCAAAATTTGTGTTCAGGCGCAGCCTGCTCGCGGAGAGGAGAAGCTGCCGCGGCAGTTGGCGCTTCATCTGCTAGATGCAAATCAAGCTGCTCTGGCGACAGTTGATGCCGGGCTAGATGATACATTTATTCAGCTGCCTTACTTTCGGGGTGAACTGGCAGAGACGTTTGCAATTGAGCTGACGCTAGGCGGTATTAGCCATCGTGAAACGTTTGTAATTTAACGTCGTCGTATACGAGCTACCGGATGACGGGCGGACCTTTGAAAAAAGTCATTCTCAATATGGGCGCAGGCACTCTTGGAAAAGGGTGTGAAACCATCATTGGCGAGATTCTAGACGGTCAGCAGCGCTATCCGGTACGCTTTACCGGTCATCTACCGCCAGCGCCAGAATTGGCTTTGCAGCAGCAGCGATGGCAGAAGCTTTACGCTGTGCGTAATCAAGATCAATCGCTGAGAATTCAGCTGTTAAATGTAGACGGGATTCGCTATTCAGAAGCCGCGTTCACTCAAATTTCTCAGGCACTAGTTGTCCAGTTCAATAGCTGGCTAAAGTCCGATGCCTTTCGTTCGGTCGAACGACGGATTCGTACCGAGTTAAAGCGAACGGACGATGTTCAACTTATTTTAGAAACGCGCGATCCTCAGCTCAGACGGTTGCCCTGGCATCTGTGGCAGCTGTGCGAGGACTACCCCAGAGTAGAGTTGACGTTTGGTGCTAGTGACTGGCAGCCGCTGACGAATGCTAGGTCCAAGACAGATGGTGCTAGGGTTCTGGCGACGTTTGGCAACGACAATGGGTTAGATTTACAGGCCGATTTAGCCGCATTGAATCGCTTGCCTGATACGCATCTGACGGTTTTAGAATCGCCTAGTGTGAACCAGCTACACGAGTCGCTGTGGGAACCCGACGGATGGGATATTTTCTTTTTTGCAGGCCATAGCCAAACGCAAGATGAACAGGGCATTGTCAGTCTAAATGAAACCGATCGACTGACCGTCGATCAAATCAAGCATGCCTTGGAGAAGGCAATTGCCAATGGGTTAAAGATTGCTATTTTTAATGCTTGTGATGGTTTGGGCTTAGCCGCGCAGCTTTCAGCACTACAGATTCCTTACGTGGTAGTGATGCGTGAGCCTGTACCCGACCACATTGCGCAGCAGTTTTTGCAATATTTACTGACGGCGTTTGCAGGTGGTGCTCCTTTTCATTTGGCAGTAAAAGAAGCACGACAGCGTTTGGCCGGTCTAGAGACTGAAATTCCTTGTGCTAGCTGGCTGCCGGTGATTTGGCAGAATCCAACCGCGCCAGCGATTTACTGGCAAGACTTCCAACGGCAGCAAAGATCTCTGTTACCTAGCGCTAAAAGCGCCAACAAGATATGGTCACGGTCGGCAAGGCAGAGCTTTTGGAAAGCTGGTTTGGTTGCTGGTGCTGTGATGGGATTGCGACTTTTGGCTTTGCTGGAGCCAGTAGAGCTGATAGCTTACGACCACTTGATGCGTCAGCGTCCGATTGAACCGTTAGACGATCGAAATGTGGTGATTGAGATTGGAGAGAAGGCAACCAGTCAATATCGCTATCCGCTTCCCGATGATGTTTTAGTTGATCTGATTGAGAAGATCAATCAGGCACAGCCACTGGCAATTGGACTCGATGTACATCG
>ERZ1740058.1114-NODE-1114-length-14261-cov-7.035760_pt1 | contig 14261 bp, 13 predicted proteins | sample MGYA00581745_ERZ1740058 | MGnify/ENA primary metagenome ERZ1740058 (study PRJEB43018, sample SAMN04849742) | marine metagenome | isolation source: floating plastic debris | place: Pacific Ocean | collected 2008-08-30 | study: EMG produced TPA metagenomics... | reverse complement strand
TTGTATGAACTTGACCAACGAAGACCGGGAGCTCCTGGATCGGCATTTTGAGCAGGACTTAACCGAACTGGAAGAGACAAAATTCCAGCAGAAATTAGCAGGCGATGATGAATTTCGTCAGGCAGTACGCCTTCGTGAGCTAATTCACGAACGAGTGCAGGCGAACGGAGCTGCTCAACTAAAAGAGCAGCTTAAAGCTAATCTTGCCGCACAACGTAGCGCATTTGAAGAGAATAATGGTGAGGAGTCAGAAAGCAACGAAGATGAAACACCGGTGCGTCCATTATTTGGCAACGCTTCTGTTACTCGCTGGGCCATAGCGGCCTCTCTGGTAGCTATTATTGCAGCAGGTATTATTTTCCTCAACATTCGTGATTCTTCTACGGGAGACGGCTCAATAGCTGTAGAAGATACCACTAAAACCGAAGCACCCGTCACCGGTGGACAAGTAGAGGCACCTACCTATGCTGGTACTGATACTTATGAAATATCTTACCCTATTACTACGGAAGGCACTCAGCAAATAAAGCAGGCTTTATTGGTAATAGACGAAACTCGTACTGAAGCTGCATACGAAGTACGTTCTGATACACTATTCGTATACTATCCCCAGGATATTTTTACCGAGACCTTAGAAGTTATCGACCGGGAAGATGAGACTATTTTGAGGATCAACGAGGATGAGTACCAAATTGACTCTTCTGTCCAGAAGCTACTTCCTCTAGAATAACTGTTACAGCTATTAGCTTTTAAGCCGGCAAGCGTTTTACGCTTAGCTGGCTTTTTTATGTCAACATACTACAGACGCAGTCTACTACTGATTGAACATTGAAATTGCGTATTAAGCTAATGTTATTATGCTGATAATCAGCATTCTACAAACTATCCGCTATCTACTATCCATTTTCAATTAATATACTTTGTCTATTGTCAAAAAATATATCAAGAGAGAGCAAGAATTAGGTCTTTAGGATACTGGCCTTGTAAAAGAACAATCTAAATGCAGATGGCACAAAATGTTATTTCTTTCTTATTAAGAGCCTCGATATCTCAAAGGGTACAACCTACCCCTAGATAGTATCTACTTTAGTCAAAATAGTAGCTGTCATGCTATTATTCTGTAAACTAATGAAGGGTTTAGGTTTCTTGCTGATTGCTGGCAATTAATGGCGTTAAAGTAGATAACTAAAACCGAAATGTAATCACTAATAAACTACCCGCAGATCAGTGGCTAGCTTTTGAAGTATTTGGTTATCTCTTTCCGGTATATCTAAGCGGGAGTGGTATTGAGTTGGTCTAGGTCTAACCAAAAAATGAGGATAAGCCATTGGGGCATTGCATATTATCTTTCTAGTTCTAATGTACGGTGATTCCTGTACATCAATTGTGTTCTTTTCCTGAGGTAGGATGTACCTATGTTCAAGAATAAGAATATCGTTCTCTATCGCTGATGGTAAGTAACTTCGGTCAAATTCTAATCGAGTAGCTGAGGTGGAAAGAGATAACCCCTCAGTAGGTATATCAATGACTACCTCCTGCCCCCAAGAGGGTAAGTTAGCGAGAAGAAGGTAGCTAAAAATAACTGTAAGAAATCGCATAGTACTAAGCAGACTTTGGTTGGTGGATTATTTCTGCAACGTTAGCTGATTCCCTAACCAAATTTGGTTTAAGGCTGGCTGAAGTCTTACCTATGTACGGTTAGTGGTAGAAGAAAATAAGTTTTCTAAGCTAATGTGGGTTTAAGAGTCTTAATAGCTTAACAGCAAGAATGTCTATTGTGCTAGATTGAAAAGTTCATCAATAATTTGTAATGCACCATTTGTACCAACCTCCGCAGAAAGGGTATGACGACCGCTAACAGTTATGGTCTCTAGTGCCAGATGATCATACTCAATTTCTGTGAATAGTGTATCAGATCGCTGAGAAACAGTCATAGTAAATACACCGGACTGAGGTGTTTTGCGTCGATTAGATACGTCTCGGTGGTAATTCCACTCTACAGTAATACACTCTTTTTCCTGCCAAGTTTGGGTGAAAGCATGAGAGTGAGCTAAGTAATTTTCGTACCATACAAGGTAATGATTAGAATTACTCCAGCTAGGCTGAGATTGTAGTAGTTGATAAGCAAAAGTTGCCCAAGCGGTAAGGGCCAATTGCCGAATAGAGTCTGTAGCTAACGTATTTGCCTGTTTATCGGTTGGAGTGAAGGTTTTAGCCAGGAACGGATAAATATCTTGGAAAGTCTCCTGTATCTTCATTTCATTACTTGGTAAAGCCAACGGCAGAGCTTCGTCATCAGAATAATTACACGAAGATAGGGCTGTGAGCAGCCAGTATAGGTAGCAACAAAAGATAACTCTCATATCAAAGTGGATTAACATATGAGTACACGAATACCAGACTAGTTTTTTCGATAGGACTAGATTCTGGAATCTGTACAAAAACGAGTTGGCGACAGGTTTACTACATATTAAACAAGCCTATTAGAATCGCCACCCGGCACTTAATAACATTACACCATTTCCTACCTGTTCAGGGATACCCGTTAAGGGAGATATACTACTAGTATCATTGATATTTGTAAAGCTGCTGTTAAATCGAAGCCCTATTAGCAGCCCCTTATTAAATTCATATTCCAATCCATAAGTTAAAGATAAGTCGCCTGAATTAAAGAAATCACGAGTATCTATATCTTCAATAGTGGACGAAACTAGCTTGGACGAGACTAGTATCCCAAGTTGAGGTCCTATGTGGATATTGAACCTTCGAAAGGGGTAGATCTTAACAAGTAATGGTATGATAAAGTAGTTGTTTCTTATCGTATACGGAGTTGGGTTGGTAATATCTGTCAATCCATTATCAGCAGCGCCCTGTTGAGAGTACAATAGTTCTGGTTGTAGTGCGAGCCATCGGGAAAACCGAAATTTTGCAAAACCACCAATAGCTAATCCTGATTTAAAACCGTAGAATTCTTGAACATCGCCATTCCAGAGAGAAGAGGTATTCCAACCGATTCGTACTCCGTACTCAAAAGGGTCTAGCTGATTTTGAGCTTGGGTGACTAAAGCGGCTCCGACAAAGGTGAGAATGAGAAGTAATTTCTGAATATACATAGGTTTAGTTAATTCTAAGGTTAAATGATATTAGATACTAATATAAAACTTTGTGGTTAAGACTGGTAGTATCTGATACAACGATTGTTTGCGCTCCACCTGCTGTGTTTGGGTTTAGTTGTTGATGGCTATTCTCATCAACTCCGCTGGCGGTTTTCATGAGCAAAATAGCTAGGGCTAGGAAGAGTAATCGTAGTATGTTTTGAATATCGCGTCGCATAGTAATTAGCGTTTTTTCGTTGCTTTCACTAGTATATGCTTCGCGCAGCAGGAAGGTTAATGATGTAGGTAAGACTTTTTTACAGTTCGCCGCGTACGGCTCGCTTCACTACTTCAATTTTGCTGTGTATTTGTAGCTTACGGTAAATGTTTTTGATGTGGAAACGTACTGTATTAACTGATACCCCCAACTGGCCGGCGATCTGTTTATAGCTATATCCTTCAGCTAGGCTATGGGCTACTTTTCGCTCTTGGTCGGTAAGCAATTTGTTAGTCTTTTTCATACAAGTTATAAGTTTAGGTGCTCTTATGTCGTAATAGCTGAGCGGTTACCCCCCGCTAAAAGTGTCAATTAGCAAATTGAATAGTAAGACGCTCTACATGTTATTACTCTTGAAAGGCAAAGGTTAATGGCAAGCGTAGAAAAAAAGTCACCTACATAAGTATGTAGGTGACTATATCAGTGTTTATTATTTCATCCTGTTAAGGAATGGTTAAGTCGTTGATTTTGCCCAATTTATGCCGATATTGGAAGTTTATTGAACGTTAAAATAAAGAATTGTTGATGAAAAAAGCTGCTTTACTGTTACTGATTGGATTGACAAGTGCGATCTCGGGAGTTCAGGCCCAAATTGGCTTAGGTGTAAAAGGGGGGCTAAATATTGCTGGTTGTGCTGGTGCTGGGTGCGATGAGGAGGATACAGAGAGCTTAACTAGAGTAGGTTTTCATGCTGGCTTAGTTGCTAGCTTCATCGTCAACCAAAGGATAGAATTACAAACGGAAGTTTTATATTCTCAGCTAGGAAGTAGATACGAGGATTTCTCTTTAACGCTTGACTTAGCTGATCTTGGTACAGAAGATGTATACTTTGAAGAAGTAGCTATAAAAAATAATTACATAGTCATTCCTATACTATTTAAAGTATATCTAGTTGAGGGGGTGTATTTTAATCTAGGGCCTCAACTTAGCTATCTTCTTCAGTCCACTACTGTATTCGAGTCATCAGAATTGCCACAACCGCTAATCGAGACTGACACTAAAGCAGAGCTTAACAATTTCGATTTTGGTATAGCGAGTGGTATAGGTTATGATTTCAGGTACGGTTTAACCACCGAGTTGAGATACTCATATGGTTTCACCAATATTATCGGATCAGGCAGCTCAGCAGAAGATATAAGTCGAAACACTGCTATTCAGGTCTCAATAGGCTATCGGATTATCAAAAACCGGAATTAGCTCCTTACTTTTTGAAGTAGAAGTCCCCAGTAAGCGAAGTAGATTCCCAAGGAATCTGCTTGCCTTGAGACTTTTGCGATACTGTAGCTCGAACGCGTTTAAATACTTGTTCAATGGTAAGGTTAGGGATAGTCAGGTGAGTCAGTAAGGCTTCGGTATAGATGCCGTGCTGTCCGCCACCATCAGATGCGGTTTGCCCTGGTGCAGTGGCATAGGCCACGAGTGAACCCTGGGGAGCACTCATAAAGGCTAACCCATTACCTTTGGTACTTCGGCTCCAGCTACGCTCGAAGGGGTTATCTCGGCAGGCGTCGAGCATCACGATGTTAGTGCGAGAGTTTGCGGCTTCCATCTTTGCCAGTACTCGGTCAGCTCGAACGCAATCGTATTCTACATCGTAAGCACTGGCCAGTTGGGCATCCACGGGTATTAAGTAATTGCTACCATCCACCTGTACCCCGTGTCCGGCATAAAAGAATAATCCTACATCAAAATCTTTTAGCTTCTTTCCAAATTCATCAATAGCTCGCTTAATATCATTTTGACGACAGTTTTCGTACTTCATCACAGTAAAACCTAAGCCCTCAAGGGTAGATTTCATAGCATTAGCATCGTTAATAGGGTTTCGTAATTGTCCTCCCTGTTCGTAGGCACTGTTGCCTATCACTAAAGCCAGGCGCCGTTCCTGAGCAGGTTCTTCTCGCCTGATAGAGAAAGTACTGGTTGTGCTTTGCTGTTGTCGGTCGGTGGCGACCACTTTAAACTCATTATCGCCAATGTGTAGTGGAGTTTCCAGGCTAAATTGACCATCCGGTTGCAGCCGAGCCAGTTGATCGTTAATTCGAACTTCCCGAATACCATCCCGGTCAGTAGCCTTGCCGGCAATGCGGATGTTCTGTACCGCAATTTGCTTGAATCCTCGGCTTAGCGTAGGCTCAGTAATCGTAATTATAGGTCGATCACCAGTATTGTTCATTGTTGCTGCAGGCGATGTATCAGCTAAACTCCCTTCTTTACGTGTCTTAGAGGTAGCTTCAGGAGCAGTTTGTTCAATTTTAGTTTGAGTTGTTGGCTGAGCAGCAGGTAGGTTATCCGCGAGTTTTTTTTCAAAGTTTTCGTCATTCTTCTCTGGCTGTAAAGTACTTGAAGAACTTGCTTCTTTACGGTTAGATAGCGTTTGAGATGACTGAGAAGGTGATTTGTTAGCTAGAGGAGGAGGAGAGTCGTCGTTTAAGTAAGAGACACGCAAGTAATCTACGTGAATCATATTTGATGATTCAAATCCTACGTTTGTTCCGTAGAATTTTTCAAAATTCATCTTAAAAACAGACTGCTCATTGATAAAGAAGCTGTAGGTGTTATCTACTTTCCGAACGGTTAATGTATTATAATCTTTCCAACGAATGTGCGGTGTCTCTCTTGATTTTACGTATTGAGTAAGCCCGCCGATTTTATGCCAGTCGCTGATATAGAACTTATTGTTCTTGATACCGAAGAAGAAACTACCGCGATCGGAGCGCCCCCATGACAGTGCTACGCTTTTTCTTCTAGAATTATCCTCTTCAGCGAATTTCAGTCGGGTTTCAATCTCAAAATCTCGAGTTTGGTTTAAAGATATTTGGTTCCAGGTAGCATGTTGGTCATAAATGTCAGAGTTGGATGCCCAAATGTAATGACCGTCTTTAATCTGTCCTTCTCGTTTTCCCTTTCGCTCGTAGCCTACAAACCAACCGTGTCGATTGTCGGAAAAATCGTCATAAAAAATATCAGTACGCTGAGCGTCAGAATAGTCCGAATATCTACCTTGGGCAGTAAGTTGAGCCGTATGAAATAGCGCTATAAAAATCAGAAGAACGTTGCGATACCACATAGTAGATCGTCTGTTATTAGGTTAGACAAAACACGTTACTTCCTTATACCGGTAACCCAGTAAAGGTTAATGATAAGCTTTAATTATTTGTGAGTGCACGACTTTTTACCACTCCTTTTGCTTAGTACGATTCGAAATTTACGCTAAATACACCAGTTCTTCCAAAAAAAGTTTTTATTTTTCGAAGTAATATCATTAACCTTTAAGCTACACTGGGTATGAACTAGTGAATGATACATCATCCACTATGTTCTATCACTTACTTAACTTTATTTCACTTATGAAAAGTACGTTTTTGTTTTTCCGTTATACGCTAATCGGAGTCATTGCCTCATTGTATCTAGCAAGTTGTGGTTCCAAAACTCCCCAATCTTCCGTGCAGCGCACCGAGATTACACTTCCTTTTGCTGATCATCTGAGCGATAAAGAAGCTTTTCGGGGAGTAGGAATGGGAAAGAGTCCTGATCAAGGATTTGCCCTAGAGCAAGCCCGTTTAGATGCCCGCACTTTCATTGCTCAGCAAGTACAAACCACGGTAAAATCAGCGGTAGAGCGTTATCGCGAGCAGTATGCTTCCTCGGAAGACACCGTTGCTCTGGCGTACAATTCCAAATTTGAAGAGCTCACCCGCAATTTAGTAGATCAGTCGCTAAATAATGTGATGGTAGACGATCAGAAAATGTACGAAGTACAGTCCGGTAACCAATTGGTATACGAAGCACACGTGGCCATGACCCTTAAGCGTGATGATTTTGTGCACGCAATGGAAGGCGCTACTAACGGCGGAATGTCAGACGGCACCAAGCTCAAGATTGAATACGATCGCAAAAAGTTTCGGGAGATTTTTGAGCAAGAAATGCAGCAGCTTCGCCAAGACCAAGTACGAAATTAGACAGTTAGTCGATACACGGGGAACAGATCAGTTGTTAACGGTGTGTTTGTCGTAGACAACTATTTCCCCGTGTTTCTCTGACGTAAACTCTAGTACTATGTTCGTGCGTGTTTTCATTTGCTGCTGGTTATTCGCTACTACGTTGTGGGCTCAACCCGATTGGGTAACCGGGAAGGGTAATTCGGCTCGCTTTCCGAATGCCAAATACCTGACCGGGCTAGGCATAGCCACTTGGCATAAGGATTCCTCCAAAGAGGCAATCGCCCGACAGGCCTATGCCGCGGCTCAAAAAGCCCTCATTGAGCAGGTACGGGTACGGATTCAGTCTACCAGCGAGAGTTTTAAACAGCAAGCCGATCAATCGTTTTCAGCCTCGTACCAAGCCTTGGTGACCGCCAATAGCCAATTAGAAGTGGTAGGTCTACAAAAAGAAACGTACCACGACCGTAAGGAAAAGCTATTTTACACCTGGGTGTATGCTTTACGAGACGATGTTATCACCAGCTACCAAAGAAAACTAGCTCTGTCCAACGAACAACTCCAGGATCGCTTTGCTCAGGCCCAACGTTACGCGGATAGCAACATGAAGGCTGAGGCGGAACAGCAACTGCTTCAGTGCAGAACATTGCTTACCCAGCAAGCTCCTTGGCAGGCTGTACTGCATAGTTTACAACCTTCCGTTACTCCGACTGAACCTTCGGTGACGCTAGCGAAAATTGAAAATGCTTTGCATCAACTGATTAGCGAAGACGCTAACTCTCTAGATGATTTAGCCTACGAACTGGTCTATCAGCTCAAGCAGTCGCTAGAGCAACCGTTACAACGTGTGGTAGTTTCCCCACCTTTGTACCGAGCGTCAGAAATGGCCAGTACATTTTCTTATTTCTTTCGGGATCGGTTGGAGCAAGAGCTTATTCAGTACGCTGATTGGCAAACGATGCGGCTAGACGATGTACAGTTTAACAACGGAAGCCCTACGATGCGCTACACCCTGCGGGGTACCTACGAAGTATTGGGAGATCAACTACACATCAGCTTTTTTGTAAAAGACGTCTTCGCACAGCAAGTCATCAGCATGGCTACCGCCCGGCTCGACGTAGGCGTGATAGAATCGGCTCAATTAGCCTACCTCCCCGTACGCTACGAGGAAAACCAGGCTGAGCAACAGTTGATGGCAGCTCAGGAGGTGAGCGATACCGGTATCGATCTGGAAGTCTGGACGAACAAAGGCGAAGATGCTTTAGTGTTTTCCGAAGGCGAGCGAATGAATATTTACTTTCGCGTAAATATGCCCTGCCACGTTCGCTTTGTGTACCACTTGGCGGATGGTCAGCGGGTTCACTTCTTTGATCAATATTTAGAAGAGAGCCAAGTGGGGAAAGTTCAGGAGGTTCCGTACGATTTTATTTGTGATTGTACCGGCGCACCTTGCGGTATTGAGACGCTGCAAATTAACGCCCAGGAAACGGCCTTCGTGCCCCTAGCTACCCACGATGTTGGTGGTTACCGGTTTATTACCGAGGATCTCAGTAGTGTTTTACAGAAAAATCGAGGGATGAAGCAAGACGAGTCTATGTACCGAGCCGAACGGCGGCTGGTGATTACCACCATGGAAAGACCATCGTAGTACAATCATCTCTATTGCTCATACTGATTTAATTATCGAGTAATGAAAATACTATTCACATTTATATTCAGCGTAGGGCTGGCAAGTGCTGGTTTCTCGCAAACGTTTGATCAATTCCGGCAAGAGCGAGATTCCGCAATGCAAGCTCTACAGCAGGAGCGAAGTGATTTTGAGCAGCAGTACATTCAAGATTTTAATCAATTTGTAGCAGAACGTGATAGCTTGTTTGCCGAAATGCTCAAGGAACGATTTCGGGAGATTGAGATGTCTCGGGCTCTTCAAATTAGTCCTACTCCGAAACCCACAATTATTCCAACGTATCCGCCGGATACCCAGCGCCTTGACAACCAGAAAATTGAAGCGGATACTACTTCCGGGCCACTCCGAAGATCGCGAAGCTTACTACTACCAGTACCAGCGCAGGGTGATGAGCGAGGTTACTCGCCTAAGCGTACGCAACTTACATTTTACGGGAATGAACTCACTTTACCCTACGACGACCGTTTGCTACTTCCAGAATCAGCCCGTTACGATGCCCAGATTCTGAGTAGAGCCTGGATTTCGTTAAGCGATGCTTACGTTAAAGAACTTATTCATAGTATGTATGCCTATAAAAACCGGTTTAACCTTAATGACTGGGGTTACTATCAGCTTGTAGAGCAGTTTACCAATCAGTTATACCCAGCCAATGATTCTCGTGCTACGCTTACCGCTTGGTTTTTACTGAACAAATCCCGCTATCAAGCTAAAATCGGTTATGCTGATGATAAATCGGGCGGCAATCCGCTATACTTGCTAGTACCCACAAATTGCACGGTTTACTCGGCTACGTACTATCAGTTCGGCGAGCAGACGTATTACGCCATTGGTCAAGCTCCTTCATCGTTATTTACCTACGATCAGGACTACGCTGGAGCTGATCTAACTTTTGATTTAGATGTTCGGAATCCACTGAGCTTAGGTGGTGATCCGGAAGAAAAAAACTTCTCTTTTCGCTATAAGGGGGAAGAACATCAGGTAAAAGTAGCCTATAATCCCCGGGCTATTCAGTTTTACCAAGATTATCCGGAAGTAGACCTACGGGTGAAGTTGGAATCTACATTATCCCGCGAAGCCAAGGAATCGTTGATTTTACAATTTCAACCCTTACTGCAAGACCGCACTCCAGCGGATGCGGCGGGTATGTTACTCCGTTTCGTTCAAACGGCCTTTGCGTATCAGCTCGACCAAACCCAATTTGGGCGAGAAAAGTACTTTTTTCCCGAAGAGGTCTTTCATTTTACTTACTCCGATTGCGAAGACCGTTCAGCGTTATTTACCTACTTAGTTCGCCAGCTTCTTGGCTTAAAGGTAGTGGGACTTCAGTATCCGGGACATGTAGCTACGGCAGTGAGCTTACCAGAAACTACGGGTGAGTATATTGAGCAGGATGGTGAGTTGTTTGTGGTTTGTGATCCGACTTATGTAAATGCGCCCATTGGAAAGGTAATGCCCCGCTACGCTCAGCAAAACGTTGATTTAGTACCGTTACGTGACCCTTACCAACAGTGGCTCACCGAAATGATTTGGGATATTGCTGCTGCGAATGGAGTATATCCGGGAGCGAATCACAATAATGTGGTAGTAGATGCGATGAACAATATTTATTTTGCGGGCTACCAACTTTCTCCTCAAGTCGCGGAGGGACAAAATATCTATTTAGCGAAACTGGCCCCTAACGGGAAGGTGCTTTGGAAGAAATCATTTTCAGGCAATGGAAATGATGTGGGGCAATATCTAGCCATTGATTCGCAACAGCAGGTCTATTTAGCCGGACGATATGAGGGTGAAGTGAGAGTAGGAGAGGAAGCTTCCCTCAAGACGGCTGTGAGCGGATTTTTCGTGGCTAAGTTCACGCCAAACGGACAGTTAGTTTGGGCTCGGGATGTAACTACTCCGGAAAGTGGACTAGAGCAGGCTTTTGTTGCAAAGGTCAATGAACAAGGAAAGTTGGTGGAAACCTTAGTCTTTGACAATACCGTTGCCGAGCGAGGTATGGTACTGGATGATGGTGGAACCATCTATTTTAGTGAGCACTACCAGTCGTTTTCCCCATCAGTTTCTGAAACCAACGCCCCGATAGTGGGAACGCGCAGCGTAGCCGAAAGTAACGCTTCGGTAGCAGTAGATATGGTAGAAACGCTTAAAACCGAGAGTGATCGCTTAAAGGAGCAGCAGTACGATCCTACTATCGCTGGACTATTCGCAGTCATTAACTGTATTCAGCAAAGTGGGATCGTGATTCATGGAACTACAGCGTTGGAGGCGCTAGATCGGTATAACCCAGCGTTCAAAACAGACTCTCCCGAAATCTACGAGAATATTGGAAAGCTAAAGTTCATGAAGAATGAGAGCGGCATCATCACGATTGAGAATGAAGATGGTGGCAATGTAGATTTTAATAAGATGCGCATCCGCGATCAGGCTAAGATTCGCTTGAGAAACTTTGACGATGGAGACGCCCAGATGGATGTGCTAACCGGAATAACGGTCGGAAAGGCATTCGTACGATTTAGGCTTAACCATGTAAAACTATTCAAACAAGATGGCAATCTGCTTTTTGATTATGACGATGATAATACTCAAGTAGTGATGAATTTGCGAAACGATATCTTATACTGACCTTGATGATAACTAGTATAGTGACGGTAGTCGGAAAAAATACATATTTGAGTAGTTAGAAGATATTTTATGATCAGATGGAGAAAAAAAATTTATTGATTTTGTATAAACTCAGTATATTTATCAGGTTTTCACAAAATTATTAACACCATGCACACCAAACCAATGTTATGGGTACTGCTAATTACCCTATGTTCCTCAATCATGTTTTCCAGTTGCCAATCCAGTAAAATTGCTTTTGGAAACTCCTATTATTTTAAACAAACTCCTAAATCATCAGATCAATCGGTAGCTGCTGCTTCCTTAGAAATTGAACAAGTAAAGAAGTTAACCCCTTCTCAAGCAGAGTTGCTTACTTCTCTCAATCAGGATTTAATGGTAGAGCGGGATGCTGGAGCCCTAATTGAGCAAGCGCAACAACAGTTATTAGCAGCAGTAGAAAAGACAGATAACGTAGAGTTGAAAGCGAAAGCTCAGCGTATGAGTCAATTGGCGAGTGAAATGAACAGCCAGGAATTGACTAAAAAAGAAGCGCGAGCGAAACGTAAAGAGGTGCGTAAAGAGGTACGCTCTTTAGTAAAAGAGTACAAAAGCATGTCTCCCAATGAGACTAATGATATGGAAAAGAACCTATTGCTCAGTATCATCCTTATGGGCGGTGGCCTTCTACTACTGTTTATCTTTTGGCCGCTAGGTGCATTAATGTTTATAGCCGGATTAGTATTCCTAATCATTTGGGCCGCGAGCTAGCACTAAATCTTACTGCTTAAAACAGAAAAAGGTAAAGTTCAAATACGCTCTTGAAAAGAAACCTCTTAATTCGGTAGATAGAAATCTCTATCTACCGAATTAAGAGGTTTTCTGTATTTCCTTCATCTCAAACAGGAGCCAAAATCAGTATGTGTATTCTTTAAATCGTTTTAGTTAGTTAGATAGAGGTCAAAGAAGCTTACGGAACATACATAATGGAAACCAATTTCCCGGGTTAGCCTACTTATTTCAGACTCTTCTTCTTGGATACTATAGTTTCTATCAAAAGCATAGTATTAATTCTCGGATCAAGAACTGATATTTTGCCACTCCTATCAGGAGCCATCCCTAGTCGTCTTCCAAGGAGGTTTTATTCTTAGCCAAAGTCGCTATATTTAGCTCGTTCACTAACTAAACCAATTACTATGAAGACCAAATCGATGCTTTGGGTAGGAGTTTTCCTACTTACTGTCTGCACATTTTTTTCCAGTTGCCAATCCAGTAAAATTGCTTTTGGAAACTCTTATTATTTCAAACAAACTCCTAAGCCCGTAACAAAAACTCCGGCTACCCCGGTGAAAGAAAGCGCACTAGAAGCTTCTATTACTATAGAAGATGTTTCCAATGAAGATGTTAAGGTTAAGATGGAGGAAGCTCAACAACAGATCGCTACATTGGTCGAGAAGAGCAATAACCCCGCGTTGAAGAAGAGTGTTAATCGTACTCAAGAGTTGGCAAAAGAGATAAAAAGTGATCAGCTTACCAAAAAAGAAGTACGAGCAAAGCGTAAGGAATTGAGAAAGGAAATTAAAACCCTGACTAAAGAATTTAAAAACGCCTCTCCTGAAGAAAAAAATGAGATTGATCGTAACTTAAAGCTTGCCATAATTTTCTTTGGCGTAGCTTTAATACTCTCAATCATTGGTGGAGTATCGACGGTAGGTGCACTTTTCTGGGTACTGTCCTCAATTGCTTGGATTGTAGGTATAGTGTTCTTCGTAATTTGGCTCATAAATGAGGTGGGTTAATCATTTGTTACACAATAAATTAAAGAGAAAAAGGCGAGCTGAAAAGCTCGCCTTTTTCTTACTAGATAGAAGATGCTCTAGAAATGAATAGCTACACCGACAGTTCCGTATCCAAAAGCACCCCGACCACCTTCAAAATAGGCACCAAAGCGTGGATTAAACTTATACTTAAATCCTAATACTGGTCCCAAAACAAAACGAGTGTTATTAGCGCTACTTAAAACCCCATCTGGTCCATTATAGGTTTGAAACTCTAGTCCAACCAATAGTGTCAGATAGAAATCAAGTTTTTCCTCGTCCAAGTTCAGATCCAAAGCCTCATTGAGCAGTGGTACGTAATGGAAAGAACCTCGGCCTCCTACTGCCAAGAAATCCCAACCATAGTTAAAGCCTAGATTCCGGTAGTCCCAGCTTGCGTAGCCTACGTAAGGCCCTACACTAATGCTTTCGTGGATTCCAAGTTCTAGCGCTGCGGTTAGCGGTGGAAGACTTACGCTCCGAGTACTTACTAATCCATAGCCGTAGTAGCCAAAGCTGATACCGGCTAGAAAGATTTTATCACCTTTTTCATACGCTAAGTTACCTGATCCGCCACCATCGACCCGGACAGTACTTTGGGCGAAGGTTGTGAAACTCAAAAGAGAGAGTACCCCAACGATTGTGCATAATTTTTTCATGGTTTTGTTAGTTTTATTAGTTAATACTTTTACAAATTTGATAATTTTCGTTGAAATTCGGAAAAAGTGAGAGAAAGACAGTTTCCTTCTCCCACTTTTTTTATTTAAGGGAGATTAGTGTCTCCGGAAGTGTTGTCAGAGAAAGTGTTTTCAGCGTCTACTACTTCCTGATTAGTGGTCAAGTCAG
>ERZ1740058.1112-NODE-1112-length-14272-cov-6.469016_pt1 | contig 14272 bp, 13 predicted proteins | sample MGYA00581745_ERZ1740058 | MGnify/ENA primary metagenome ERZ1740058 (study PRJEB43018, sample SAMN04849742) | marine metagenome | isolation source: floating plastic debris | place: Pacific Ocean | collected 2008-08-30 | study: EMG produced TPA metagenomics... | reverse complement strand
CTGGGTCGGAATGGTTCTGGTAAATCCACCCTGCTTAAGATACTCTTTGGCTCGCTGGCTGCTGACCGAAAAATGGTGAAAGTAGATAACAAGATCATCAATAATATTTCGGACAACAACCGGCAGATTAGTTACCTTCCCCAGGATAGTTACTTACCCAGCCACCTAAGGATATCAACTATCATTTCTATGGTGTGTAATCCTGAACATGCCACTAAAGTAAGCAACCATCGTCTGATCAAACCTCACCTTAACAAAAGGAGTGGGCAGTTGTCTAGTGGTGAGCTTAGAATTCTGGAGATACTGCTTACAGTTTACACCAAAAGCAAATTCGCCCTACTAGATGAACCTTTTAACGGGGTAGCCCCGGTTTACAAAGATGAGGTGAAGGCGGTAGTTCAGCGACAAAGCAAAACCAAAGGCTTTATCATCACCGACCACGACTACCGTAACGTATTGGATATTGCCACCAAAATCATCTTAATCCACGATGGCGGAACTCGAATTATGGAAAACACCGACGAACTGATAGCATGGGGATATCTACCTGATCGATAGCTGTTAATTCGCTGTGAGGACATCCACTGTGGACGCAACCCTACAACGCTGAGCAATGTCAGTTTATAAAATAGGTGCTTTTTCGTAATTTCAAGGATAAAAAGGCCAAAAATGGGTGAGCTCACTCCGTAAGCTTGGAGATAAGCTGACCATTTTACAAATGATACTATAGCATGGCTAAATCACTGGATACTGACTACTATTTTACTATATTCTTTGATTATGTTCGCCAGTTAGTTGATATTCCGGAAGTAGACCAGGAGATTTGCCGTCAGTATTTCCAGCCTACTTTTGTAAAGAAAGATACGCTCTTAGCCGAAGCGGGAACCGTACACGAGCACCATAACTTCATCGTTTCGGGCTATATGCGAAACTATCACCACAACCCGGACGGTGAGGAGGTGACTACGGATATTAATGACGGCCCTCGCTTCTTTACATCCTACAATCACTTTACGAACCGAACCGTTTCTAACGAGAACCTACACTGCATTACCGATTGTGAAATGTTACGGGTAAAACGAGATGACGTAGATATCATGGCGGAGATAGGCATTACCCAAATGGACTATAGTCTGCAAATACTACAGCAACACTTAGAAAAAAACCGTCAGCGCATGATTGACTTAACCACTTTATCGGCTGAAGAGCGCTACCTAAAATTGATGCGAGACCACCCGACTATTCTCCAACACGTTCCCTTAAAATATATCGCTTCTTATTTAGGCATAAATCCGGGTAGCTTAAGCCGGATCAGAAAGGGATTAGTATAGCTTATCAGTATTTCAAACCATATTTCTTCACATTTGTGAAGTCGCTAAACTGATGATTCTACCTAGTTTTGTTCACTAAGCAACAAACCTATGGAAGTATCATCAAAGTCTTTACAATTTCTTAGAACCTCAACCAATATCTGGTTCATCGTTGTTTTTGCCGGGCAGCTAATTTTTGCGCTGTACATCTTGGGTGTGTACGGCGTTAATGGTATTGCGGGAGATTTTGAGCGGTGGAATGCCAATACTCCCCGTGGTTACGTAAGAGGTGATCTTCTGGGCAATATATTTTTTGGAACTCACGTAGCTTTAGCCGCGGTCATTACCATTGGCGGACCTTTACAACTGAGTAAGCAGCTACGGATGAAGTTCCCCAAATATCACCGAATCAGTGGCCGAATTTACGTCTACTCAGCCTTTTTAATCAGTTTTGCCGGGTTCTATCTATCCTGGATTAAAGGTAGTATAGGAGGTATCACAGGCTCAATTTTCATCAGTATCAATGGCCTTCTGATTTTCATTTTTGCCTACTACGCCATACAACAGGCGGTAAATCGTCAGTTTACTGAGCACCGAAAGTGGGCTATTCGTTTATTCCTCGCTATGAGCGGTGTTTGGTTTTTTAGAGTTTCGTTAATGCTATGGCTCACCATTCACCAAGCCCCAGTGGGTTTCAACCCTGAAACATTCCAGGGGCCTACGTTGAATCTGTTGTACGTTCTTTGCTATATCTTTCCGATAGTTTTTGCCGAGCTTTATTTTCGCGCCAGAGAAAGTTCTAAGGCAAGTTTTAAATCATTAACCGCAGTCTTTATCTTATTGCTTACGGTAGGAATAGCTATCGGCACTTTTTCAGCCACGATGGGCATGTGGTTACCAAACCTTTAGCGGAATAAGCCCAGTCACTTTCTTGGTCTTGGAGGTTTTACCACTTACTAGTAGTGCGTAAAATTGATCGTTCCTCTTCCAAAAAATCGCTAAATAGGATCACCCATTCGTACTTTTATCAAACAATAGGTTATTCCCCAGCGTATCGAGTATACAATGTCGGTTAAGAAAATGATGAAAAGAAGTACTTTTGCTGTGCCTATACCTTTGAATGAACTGAGGTCACAATAAGTATGGTAGAGATAACCGAAGTTAACCTCCGCCCCACAGCTATCTAACCAAAGTAAATGAGATATTTGAAGGAGACGGAAATATTACCATACATACATGCTGGAAAAGAAATTGGCTCTTTTAACTCTCTTGAAAAGGTGTTAGAATCTATCAATAGTATAGCAAAAGCTGACTCTGATAGGTATCTTATAGCAGGATAACTTGATGAGGAAATAAAGACTAAATCTGGCAAAAGTTAAAATTACTTCAGACCTGTTTCAGTCAAGCCTTTGTAGTTTATAACAAACAAATAAAAGTGGATTACTATAAAACTAAAGACTCGGTTGAGGAATACATTCGGTTAGCTAAGGATGTTAATGGTAGTCAGTTGATTGAAAAACTTAAGAAGTTTTTACCAGGTAGTTCCACCCTGCTTGAAATTGGCTCCGGGCCAGGCACAGACTGGAAAATCCTAAACCGGGATTACGAAGTTGTTGGTTCTGATAATTCTCAAGAGTTTTTAAGTCACCTTACCTCCAACAATCCTGCAGGCACGTTTCTCGAACTAGATGCCATCACCCTGAATACAGATGATAGGTTTGATGGAATTTACTCCAACAAAGTGTTGCACCACCTGAAAGATGATGAACTTATCAATTCTTTAAAGAGACAATACGATATTTTAAATCCTCAAGGGATTATCTGTCATTCTTTTTGGAAAGGCGACGGCTCAGAGGTATTTAAAGGTCTCTTCGTGAATTACCATTCAGAAAAGGTGCTGAGGGAGTTTTGTGAAGATTTTTTTGAAATTTCTATGATTGAAAGTTATAATGAATTTGAACCCGAAGATTCTCTGCTGTTAATTGGAAGGAAAAAGAAGGACATCGCAACAAATTCTTAACAGCATTAATATGTCCCTTCATACTAACCATTATCCAAATAGACCTACCTAACCACCTTTATGAGATTTACCTTTTTACTATTTGCTATTAGTTGCCAACTTACTTTAGTTGGGCAAGCTCAGTTAGTTGACACACAACATCAGAAAATTGACAGTCTATTTATTGGGTGGAACCAGCCTAACCACCCCGGTGGGGTAGTTGGTATCCAGCAGAAGGGGAAAACAGTATTTCATAAAGCTTATGGGCTGGCCAGTCTGGAGTATCTGGTGCCTAACACTACCGGAACGATGTTCAATACTGCTTCGGTTTCCAAGCAGTTTACGGCTATGGGTATTGTGTTGCTGCACCAGGAAGGCAAATTGTCGGTAGACGACGACATTCGTAAGTACATACCTGAACTACCCGACTTTGGCTCTACCATCACCATCCGGCATATGCTACACCATACCAGTGGCCTGAGAAGCCTGCACGCGCTACTAGGGTTAGCCGGTTGGCGGGGCGATGATCTTCGCACTAACGAAGATTTATACCGGCTAATGGAGCAACAGCAGGACCTGAACTTCACTCCTGGCGATGAGTACCTCTACTGCAACACCGGATTTATGTATATGGCCAAGATCATTGAGACGGTTACCAAGGAAAAGTTTACCGATTGGATGCAGCAATCCATTTTTGCACCTCTCGGCATGATGGATACCTACGTAGAAGATCAGTACAACCGAGTAGTAACCCAGAATGCCACCTCCTACCACGGCTCGGCTGACGAAGGCTTCACCCGTGCCGTAGAGTACTGGGACTACGTAGGGTCAGGTAATATGCACTCTACCGCTCGCGATTTACTAACCTGGATGTCTAACTTCGCTAATCCGTCTCCGGGTTGGGAAGAGCACTTTACAATGCTGCAAACCCTAGATAATTTCAATGACGGCACGCCCAACCCCTACGCCTTTGGCGTGAATATCGGTAGCTTCAACGAGCAGAGGCTGGTCACTCACGGTGGGTCTATTGGCGGCTTCCGGTCTAACGTAATCACCTTCCCCGATAAAGAACTGAGCATTGTGATTCTAACTAATTTCTCCTCAGCCAATCCGGGGCAGAAAACCCGGGCCATCGCCGGAATATTATTAGGATCGGAAGAGAGCGCGCCTTCCGCCGATAGCTCGGTAGAGACCATTCAGCTTTCAAAGAAGGCACTGACTAAGTTTGAGGGAGATTACTGGAATAATCGGGAGAAGTACACCCGGAGAGTTTATCTGAAAGAAGACACTTTGCGGTACGCTCGCTCCAAGAACAACGAAAGTGCACTTCTACCCATAAGCAAGAACGAGTTTTTGATGCTAGGCGCATCCAGCGATCTTAGGGTTCACTTTGAGGAGGCGAAGGGGACGATGAATATGTCGGTGGCTACCCAAAACGAGTCCCCCTCTTCTTTCTATCGCTACGAGGCTACTGAATCTAACTCAGATGAATTAACCAACTACACCGGAACCTTCTACAGCCCCGAACTGGAAACCAGCTACCGCATAGTGCTGAATGGAGACGAGCTGGCAGCCCATCATACCCGGCACGGAAAACTACCAATGAAGCGAGTGAAGAAGGATGTTCTGGAAGGCGAGTGGCACCTCAGTATAGTTGTGTTCCTACGAGATGATAATGGAAATATTGAGGGAATACAAGTTTCGAACGGTAGGGTACGTAACCTTTGGATGAAAAAACAGGAATAGCGATAACTCCAGCTCAAGCCAATGGCTATCTGCTGTGTATTGACCAATTAACTTTTAGATAACATGGAGAAACATATTGAAGCAAGTCACGAGGCAGGAAGGAAATTCTACCAGGATTTTCACGATAAGGGGCGCATCGTTATGCTCAACTTGTTGCGGTTTAAATCGGTGGCTGATTATTCGCAGTTAGCCTCATTAAAGCCTGAAAAAGAGATTTCAGGAGAAGAAGCTTACCAACTTTACATGGACTACACCGAACCGCTGCTGAATAAAGCTGGAAGCCGGGTACTATTTTACGGAAGTAGCGGAAGCTTCTTGATTGGTCCGGAACAGGAAAAGTGGGATGCGGTACTGTTGGTGGAACACGAATCAGTAGCAAAATTTATGGCGTTTGCCCAAGACGAAGTGTACCTTAAAACCGCTGGGCATCGTACCGCCGCCCTAGAAGATTCCCGGCTGCTGCCGATCTCCGAACTTTCTACTACAAAATAATTTCCAGCCAATCCTTTCAAGCCATTATGATTTATGTATCCAAGTAACAAAACTAGGTGATAGCAGATTTAGCAATTATCTGGCAGGAGTTAGCCGCAAAGTTTACTGATGATAGTCAGCTGACTAACGAACTATGGAAAGAAATTGAGGCAAGCTACACTACCAAAAACAGACACTATCATAACTTAGCTCATCTAAGCTACATGGCAGACCACACTGTCAAGTACCAGAACAAGCTATCTGATTCAGATATAGTTCTATTCAGTATCTTCTATCATGACATTGTCTATGATGTAACCCGAAAAGATAATGAGAAAAAGAGCGCTGATCTTGCCCGCGAGCGTTTATCTCAATTAGGAGTACCTAACAATAAAATTACCCAATGCGATACTCAAATAATAGCTACTCAAAAACACGCTCCCAGTAACGATGCTGACACTAACTACCTGCTAGACTTTGATCTGGCAATCCTGGGCGAAAGCCCAACTGTTTATCAGGAATACACTAGGAAGATCAGAAAGGAGTACGCGATCTACCCCGGCTTTCTTTACCGAAGAGGTCGTAAGAAAGTACTTCAGCACTTTCTGGCAATGGACAGAATCTTTAAAACGGATATTTTCTACGAGAACTATGAGCCACCAGCCAGAGCCAATTTGAAAGCTGAATTAGAATCTTTAACGTAAGAGAATAACATCTTTAAGTTTTCATTATCCGTAAGTACCCGTAGTGAATACATCAATCTAATTACTACACTACTATGAAAGTCATTGTTACAGGGGCTACGGGCATGGTTGGCAAAGGGGTTTTGCTGGAATGTCTGGATCATGAAGCCATCAGCGAGGTATTAGTGATTGGCCGGAACCCAGTGGGAACAACTCACCCTAAACTAAATGAGCAGCTTCATCAGGATTTTACTGACTTTAGCAATCTGAAAAAAGCCCTGGCCGACTACGATGCCTGCTATTTCTGTCTAGGCATTAGCGCGGCCGGACTGAGCGAGGAACAGTATCGCAAAATTACCTACGACTATACGATGGCCCTGGCGGAAGTGCTCTATCAGAACAATCCGGCGATGACCTTTATCTACGTATCGGGGCAGGGTACGGACTCGGCCGAGAAGAGCGGTATGATGTGGGCCCGAGTGAAAGGAAAAACCGAAAACGATCTGCTGGGTATAGGCTTCGGGCAGGCATTTATGTTCCGTCCCGGTTTTATCATTCCACTACGCGGTATCAAGTCCCGTACCAAGGCTTACCAATTTATGTACGATTACTTTATGTGGCTAGTCAGAGCAGTGAAGGCTATTGCTCCCAACTCCGTGGTAAATACCACTCAGCTTGGCCTGGCCATGATTCAGGCTACTCTCGACGGCTACGAGAAAAATATTATTAGCGCCAAAGATGTGATCATACTAGCCGAACGTCAGTTGGCTAAGAGCTAACTTGATTGATAAGTTGCTCGATTACCCCTCAACATCTAACAAATACTCACCTACAATGCCCCGATGATCGGAACCGGAAGCGGGCAGGGCTTTAAACTTACGGCAGTGAAACTCGGGGGAATGAAAGATATAGTCGATAGGTACTCCCATTCCCTGCAGATGCGAGGGAAAGGTAGGCTGCCAACCGGTATGACTGTGTTGTAGTTCGGTAGCCTGAGTAAGTTCCTGAATGATCGGGTTCCAGGGCACTACGTTATAATCTCCAATAGCCAGCACCGGGCGATCAATCGTGTTGATGTACCGGGCAATCCGGCGAATATGCTGATTCCGCCGCTGGTATCGTCCGAGGTTCCGGGGCGATTGGGTATGGGAGGCGATGAAATGAATTGCTTCACCCTGTACCAATAAATCTCCGGCAATATTGGGCATCCCGTCCCAGTAAATAGTTTGAATATCTTCCAGCGGATATTTGGAAAATACCGCCAATCCCCGGCTGACGTGCTGCTGGTCAGTCACCACGTGATAGTACAGATATTCTTCGGCTAGCAGTTGTTCCAAATGACTCCCCCAATCTGCACTTACTTCCTGAAACGACAGTAAATCAGCCTGGGTAGCCCGGGCCGAATCAGCCATTTCCTGATACTGACGGTTACTACAAAGCACATTAAAGTGCGCTACCCGCATTACAGTATCTTCCGGGTAAGACTTGTTAATTGCGATTGGAGAAGATTGAGCTACGTACAGGCTTCCAGCTATCAGTAGTGAGGCTGCTAACGAAGCGGCTACAGCTAGCATATTTCGGTAGAAGCTAGCTAACAATCCGATCAGGCCATAACCGATGATGGCTTGCACCGCAAACGAGTGTAGTATGTCGTGCAGAAAACTTTGGGGTGGAAGCACAAATATGAGCGATACGGCGGAGTATAATACTAATCCTATTCTTCGTTTCATTCTTCTATTCTTTTTGTAATTCAAAAATTTTTGTAGGAACATGACGGTGGCCGCCTTTAATCGCACGGCGAACCGTCATGTTCCTACTCATAGTCCAGATTTATCATCACCTGTTCGTCAGCGTAGTTCCACGAACGCCAGTCCTGCTGGGCTTCATCGTACTGAAAACGATCAATCTTGCGAGCAATATACCCTCGGGTACTAGCCATTACGTAGTAATCAGTATTTTTGAGCGTTGCTTCTAGTAAATCCAGATTATGATTGGAAAGACGGCTTAGATAATGGAAGTCAATTTGAGCAGCGGGCAAATTGGCCAGGTTGTACTTGGTAATAAAGCGAGGCCAGTTCACCAACGTCATACTAACCAGTACCGCATAGAATATCCAGCTAGTATAACGCAGCAGAAAGGCATTCGTCCGTATGTTTCGAACCTTCACGTAGGTGACGAACAGCCCTACCAACGTTAGTAACAAGTATACGTACACTCCTAATCGCTTCTGCGTAAGTCCGTAGGCATCGATGTACAAACCGTTTTTGTAGGCGGTAGCCAGTACCAGCAGCCCATTTTGCGTAATCCAGGCGTAGGTAACCAATTTCAACTGCCGGCTGCGATAATAGAAATTTAGGTTGCCCCGGAAGAAATACATCACGATACTGATGGCTAATACAATAGAGATAATCAGCGCATTCACTCCCTGATGAACGTATTCGGAATAAGTAACTCCTTCCGGCAACTGACCAGTCCACAAATGATAGGCGTCTACCGCGTTGAATATAAGCAGTAAGCTATTAAGCAGAATAAACAGCAGCCAACCACTTCGGTACTCGTGCTTCAGCCCTATGGGATTAATGATACGCGGCTTTTTTATTGCCCGTCGGCGCAGTAGTTGGTTGGGAGTACGTTGATCCAGCCTGATTAATGCATCAATCCCGGTAGGATAGAAAAACGCCAGCAGCCCGTAGGCACTGATCAGGGTGAAGATGATACGACCCGGAGAGATAAACTCAATATTGCTTTGGGTGAGCAAGGCGGCAAACGCCGGATTCCCACCCATGTAAAGTAACAGAAACAACACCGTTACGAAGATGGGTATTACCCAGGAGATAATGCGGGCGGTGGTGAGGCTGTTGCGAGTGCCCTCTCTCCTTTTGAGCCACTCTGCCCGCCAGAAAGTTACCCAAGCCGCGTAGAGGCCATTGGGAAAAGCTACGCCTAACGATGTTTGCGGATACGCACAAAACCCCGCCAGGGCCAGAAACGAAAACAGGTATAGTAGTATAGCCAGCCAGCTATGGTGCCACACCACTCCCATTGCTGTGATCAAATAACCCGAAACAACCAGCCAACCCGAAGTTGACTGCCGCAGGACCGGATATAGGCTCAGACTAATTGCAGTAAATACTACACTATACAGGAGGAAATTCAGGCCGACGCCCTGTCCGTAGAACAGAAAACTACTCAGCAACGCCGTGCCGATCCAGAGCCAGGTTTTTATTATTGATTTTTTCATTTCTAGAAAGTACTTTGTATTTCAAAGTGATTACATAAAATTTTTAGTGAGCCTGTTTGCGGGTTTTCAGCAGAGCTTCCAGGGTATCCAGGTGGGCACTGAAGGCTTTCTTCCCGGTCTTGGTTACGGCGTATTGGGTGTTGGGTTTTCGCCCCACGAACTGCTTCTGCACATCGATGTATTCTACTTTTTCCAGGGCTTTCAGATGACTGGCGAGGTTTCCGTCGGTCACTCCTAACAATTCCTTCAGTGCGTTGAAATCCAGTGAGTCGTTTACCACCAGGGCCGACATAATGCCCAACCGTACTTTATTTTCAAATGCTTTATCAAACTGATGTAGTAGATGCTTCACCGTTCGTATTTATAGTACATAGACGCCCCGTACACAATGTGCAGCCCGCCAAATCCCAGTGCCCAAAATAACAATCCGTAGCCAATAACAATAGTTGCCAATAAGCCTAGTGCTACTTGAGCTAATCCCAAATACATAACATCAGTGAGGGTGTACTTACTGGCGTTAATCAGGGCCAACCCGTAGAAGATTAGCATGCTAGGAGCTACGATTCCGGTATAGCCCTGCCCTACCAGAATTATGGAAAAGATACCACCCACGGCTAGGGGAATCATTAAATGAATAGCTAGGCGGCGAGCGGTGGCGTCCCAGATTTTTTGCCCCTGCTGTCGGGCTCGGCGAGTGGTAAGCCAAATACCGGTTCCAATTGCCAACAGCAGCACTACTCCCGCAATCAGAAAGAGATAACTAACTACCGTCTGGTACGAATCTATCTCGCCGGCTCGGTACGACGTAATGCACCAGTGTGCTAAACCCGCTCCTATCAAAGCGTATATTCCGGCCATCACCCCAGACAATCCGCTTAAGGAGATGAAACGCGAAGAGCGCTCCATCATAGAGCGGATCTCGCTTATATCCTGTAAATAATCGGTTTCCTGCATGCTAAAAGTACTTTGAACTACAAAGTAAATCAAGCTGAAGCGATTTTACAAGCTTTATATAAATATTTTAATAATGTTTTTCTCTCTTCCTATTTCTCAACAATCACTCAGCACGAACAAATTACCAAAGTTTTCTCTTACTTTAGGCAGTATGAAAGCGCTAGATGAATACTACGAAAAACAACCAGAGCCCAACCGAGGTTGCTTGCTTACGCTACGAGAAATCATTCTAAGCTACGACCCGCAGATTAGGGAAACCTGGAAGTATCAGACACCTTTCTTTCTCTTTGACAGCAAAATGTTATGCTATCTCTCCATTGACCGTCGCGCCCGAGTACCCTACGTAGGCTTAGTAGAAGGACGCTACCTGAATCATCCGGCCCTGGAAAGCGGGGGACGCAAACGGATTAAAGTGCTAAGCGTTAACCCAACCGAAGATATTCCTCTTGATACCGTGAAAGAGGTTTTAGAGCAAGCCGTTACACTTTATCACTTGTAGGCAAAACCAAAGAATCGTCTTCAAACCTACAAAAAGAAACCACCGCATTGCAATACGGTGGTTTCTTAAGAATTAGATTCTGTGTAACTAATTAGGTTAGTTAATACTACCTTGCTTCGTAGCCAGGGTTTTGCACCTCCAGACTAGGGTTGTTTAGCATCTCCTGTAGCGGGATAGGGAATAGCAGGTGTCTTTCCTGTAAAGCCTGATTAGAGTTCAGGTTCACATGACCGACAAAATCATCAAAGCCACCAGTTTGCTCATTGAATACCTGGCGTAAGCGCACCATATCAAACCAGGTTTTTCCTTCGTAAGCAAACTCGTGCCAGCGCTCTTTCCAAACTAACTCCCGGAAGCTTTCTTGGGTAAATTCGCCCAAGGTAGGAGTTTCCAAACCAGCTCGATCGCGTACTCGTTTTAGAGCATCCACCGCGTCTTGGGTCGGGCCACTCTGTTCATTAGATGCTTCGGCAAAGATTAGCAATATCTCTGCAAACCGAAATAGGGGTACATTCAGGTTATCTTGGGCTGTGCCTTCTACTCCCTGGGTTCCGTTCGCAATTACGTTAAAGTGCTTGAAAATATAAGGTGCACCTAAATCAAATCGATCGCCGCTGCCATTCTCAAAGTAGGTGGTGTAAAAATAACCTTCCTGATCTACTGTCCGAATATCGCCTTCTTCATAAGACTCATAAAACGAAAAGGTGGGTACGGTACTCCCGGTTCCCGAAGGCCCCCGGTAGGAAACCGGCTTAAAGTTGGGAAACATATTGCCCATCGGATTGCCCGCCACCAGATTATTGTACTGAATCATAAAAATGTGTTCTACCTGATTACCTAATCGTTCGTCGTGCACCTCCATGTAGGTATCAAACAGATCAATCGGGCCGGGATTATCGATAATCTCTTGAGCTTTACTCGCTGCTAGTTGGTAATATTCGGCGCCCAAATTCAGTGGAAATCCGGCCATAGTAAGGTATACTTTAGATAGCATAGCTTTCGCAGCTGCTTGAGAAACTCTCCCACTTTCATCGGTAAAGGGTAAACCAGCATTTTCTGCATCCTGAAGGTCATTCACAATCTGATCGTACACTTCTTGCTGAGGAGTACGAGCCGGAAAAAAGTCTTCCGAAGAAGCGGTTTGAGGAGTTAGAACTAGAGGCACATCACCCCACAAACGCACGGCATAGAAATATGCCCAGGCCCGTAAAAATTTCGCCTCGCCCAATATTCGGGCTTTCTGCGCCTCGTCCATCGGAGTAATATCCGGCACTCGGTCCAGTACTAGGTTGGCATTAGCTACTAACCGATATATTCCTCGCCACCAGTTGCGAATATGTCCAGTATTTTCGTCCCAAGTCAACGAATACAGGTTATTCAAATCTGAGTTCTGCGCGGTTTCGGTGGTTGCAGTACCAGTAGGCGCCTCTAGCAACTGCCAGTTGGAGGAAAAGATACCTGCCCCGCCACCGTAAAACCGGGTATTGTCGTATACCGCAGCGATACCCGCTTCAGCATGATCGGGTATGGTAAAAAAGCTTTCCGGAGTAAGGTTGGAAGGGTCTTCTTCCTCGAGGAAATCAGAACAACCAGTAGCTATCAAGATGAATCCGCTCAGGAATATCTTACCAATAGTATTAATTATATGAAATTTCATGATTAGCAATTTTTTTGTTTTTGCGAGGATTATAGGCCTACTCTTAGTCCTAGGGTGTAAGTGGTAGTCTTCGGATATTCATGCCACTTCATTCCTTGGGAAAATACGTTGTTGCTTACGCCTCCCCGAATAGGAGTAATCTCGGGATCACCGATTACTTCATCATCCACTAGCAGAAAGAAGTTTTGTACCGAAGCGTATATTCGGAGGTTATCCAAGAAGATCCTTTCAGTGATAGCCCTCGGGAAATTATATCCTAGCACTAGGTTTCTTCCTCGTAAGAACGAACCATCCTGTACCCAGTGAGAATCCACATTGGTTACGTAACCGGCGCGAGTATCCCGTATCTGGGCAATCATAGTATTCTGATTCTCTGGTGTCCAGGCATCTAGTACGGTGGTGTAGCTGTTAGCCAACGCCTGACGATCCTCACTAGAGTGCAAGTTCATGTCCATAATAACGTTGCCGTACGAGATTTGGAGATCTATTAGCAAGTCAAAGTTTCCGAATCGGAAGTTGTTGATAAAGGCTCCCCAGAATTCGGGACTACCATCGCCAATAATCATCCGGTCGGCATCGGTAATGGCTTTATCTCCGTTTACATCTTCGTACTTAATATCACCGGGCAAGATTGTTAGTCCATTGCGGTAGCTGGTAAACTCAGCAGCTTCAGCGGCTTCATCAGTACCCCATACGCCGAGGCGGTTTAGTCCCCAAAATGAGCTAGCCGATTCTCCTTCCGTAATAATGCTGGTTTCGTTGGTAATACCCGGGCCACCTACTCCAAAGATAGGTGCTCGGGTAGCTAATTCTAATACTCTATTTCGATTGAAAGAGATATTAAAATTAGAACGCCACTCAAAATTATCGCGCGCAATATTGACCGTATTAAGTGCTAGTTCCACTCCTCTATTTTCCATCGTTCCCACATTACGGCGAATGGTAGCGTAGCCGCTCGTTTGAGGTACCGGCGCATCCAGTAGCATATCGGTGGTCTTACGGTAATAGTAGTCTGCTTCCAGTGACAATCTACCTTCAAACAAGCCCAGTTCTACTCCTATATCGGTTTGGGCAGTTTTCTCCCACCTCAAATCGGGGTTAGCCAAACGAAGTATACCGGTTCCACCCACTCTAGACTCGTTTAGTACTGCTGCGTATCCGGAGCTTAACAAAGCTAGCGATGAGTAAGGAGGTATTTCCGAGTTTCCAGTCAGGCCATAACTAGTACGAAGTTTCAGATTAGAGATTAGCCGGTTATTACTTAAGAAGTTTTCTTCAGAAATCCTCCAGGCCAAAGCGGCGGAAGGGAAGAAAGCATACTTGTCATTGTCACCGAACTTAGAAGATCCGTCCATTCGCCCAGTAAAGGTTACTAAGTACTTATCCATTAATCGGTAATTGAATCGACCAAAGTAGGAATTTAATGCTTCTCGATTGGCGCTAGAACCTACTTCCAGATTATTGCTACCAGCTCCTATATTGTTGAACTGAAAATAGTCAGTGGCAAAATTTCTGGATTCAGCGTCCATTCCAAAGAAGTTTGACTCCTGCCAGGATATTCCCAGCATCCCCTCAAAGGCGTGAATATCCGAAAACGTCTTGGTATACGTCAGGTAGTTCTCAAACGACCAAAAGGTGGTTCTATCGTCGTCAAGCCAAGCGCGGCCTTGGTCACCCTCTCGTATGGTTCGGCCTTCGTAGCGATTGGTTTC
>ERZ1740058.1111-NODE-1111-length-14279-cov-8.520740_pt1 | contig 14279 bp, 10 predicted proteins | sample MGYA00581745_ERZ1740058 | MGnify/ENA primary metagenome ERZ1740058 (study PRJEB43018, sample SAMN04849742) | marine metagenome | isolation source: floating plastic debris | place: Pacific Ocean | collected 2008-08-30 | study: EMG produced TPA metagenomics... | reverse complement strand
AGCGCATCGAGGGCGACCAGTTCATCGTCCAAGTGCTGCCGGAGATGACCGTGAAATAGGTGCTAGATCGCGATCCGATCAGGTTGAAACAACCTGATCGGATGAAAACGCGGTCGCTCTTCAGTCTGGCGCATCATCTTTTCGATCTGACTGATGTAGGTAGATCGGATGATGCGCTAGCCAAGCTCAAAGGTGGTGATCCCAAACGTCTTCGCGATCGGCAGATCCGGCGCCATCCCCTTATACATCCGCGCCGTTTCAAACACCGCCGTCAGGCCATGGCGCTCCGCAAGTGCCACAGCTGCAGGATTGGTCTCGGGCACATCCAAAATGATCGGTCCAGGTGGCGCCTCCGCACAAAGGGCGAGAAAAATCACCTCCGCCGTCGCAGCATCATTGGCAAACAGCGGCCCAATCTTAGCGCCTTCCAAGCACGGCCGCAGCACGCCAAAGCCCTTCACCCTGCCATCGTCGATAACGCTGCGCACCACATGCCCGTCATTGGTCAGCCACGCCGCCATGAAGGTGCGCCGGTCCGCGGGAAAGAACTGCGCGTCGTAGTCCACGAGCTCGGCGGTCGAGGCCTCAGGCAAGCGCGGCGCCCCGCTGGGCGCTGGGCCCGCATAGCGAACGTTGCGATGGGCAAGAACGAAGCCTGAGCGCGCGTAGTTCGGTTGCTGATCCACGACGCCATCAAGCCCAACCGTCCGCCCGTCGAAGTGGTCCATGGCAGCGTTCCAAACCGCAAGCCCGTGGCCGCGCCCGCGTGCCTCTGGCTTTGCGATGTAGAATCCCAGAAAGCCGTACGTCTCGCCATATCGCACCGCGGAAATGCACGAGACGGGCTCGCCGTCCTCAAACGCCATTAAAAACCCAGCAGGATCAGCACCATGAAAGGCGGCGGCATCCCTCTTGCCGGGGTTCCACCCCTCAGCGGCTGCCCAGCTGATCGCGACCTCCAAGTCGTCTCTGGTCATCGGCCGGATCTGTCGGGCCATTGCGCGTCCTCCAAGACAGTGAGCACTCTGCTGTCACCAGCTGACGGGCCGATGGTGACCGGAGTTGGGCTGTTTCGGACGTCTACGCGAACGGTGCAACCGCGGTCTGGCGCAAAAAAAAAGCGCCGGCGGCCATGGAGGGCCGCCAGCGGCTCATCGCCAGTGTGGTGTGATCATATCACGAAGCTTTGCAACGGCGGGAAGCCGTTAAACGCCACCGATGCGTACGTCGTCGTGTAGGCCCCGGTCCCACCGATTAAAAGCTCATCGCCTATCTCCAAGCTGATCGGGAGCGGATATGGCTTTTTCTCGTACATCACATCGACCGAATCGCAGGTCGGACCGGCGAGCACCACCGGCGCCACCGCATCCTCCTCACGACCCACCGCCTGAATGGGGTACCGGATCGCCTCGTCCATCGTCTCAGCAAGTCCGTTAAACTTGCCAATGTCCAGATACACCCAGCGGATGTCGTCCTTTGCCTTTTGCGATACCAAAATGACCTCGGATTTGATCACCCCGGCGTTGCCCACCATGCCGCGGCCCGGCTCGATGATGGTTTCCGGGATCCGGTTGCCGAAATGGCTGCGGATCGAAGCGTTAATAGCCTGGCCATACTCGCCTTCACCCGGGATCTCTTCCAGGTACTTGGTCGCGAATCCGCCGCCCAGATTGACCATCCTCAGCTCAATCCCGCGGTCCGACAGGGTGCGGAAAATGTTCGCCGCCGATGCCAATGCCTCATCCCAAGCGTGCGGGTTCTTCTGCTGCGAGCCCACATGGAACGACACCCCGTAGGCGTTCAGACCTTGCCGATGCGCATGCTCCAGCACACCCACTGCCATGTCGGGCTCGCACCCAAATTTGCGGCTCAGCGCCCACTCCGCGCCGTCGCCATCGCACAGGATCCGGCAGAACACGCGCGCGCCCGGCGCCTGACGGGCGACCTTCTCGACCTCCGCCTCGCAGTCGACGGCAAACAGCGATACCCCGCGGGTAAATGCGGCGGCCACATCCCGCTCTTTCTTGATCGTGTTGCCGAACGAAATCCGCTCAGGCGACGCGCCTGCGGCGAGCGCCATGTCGATCTCCTGCACCGAAGCGCAGTCGAAGTTCGAGCCAAGTTCGGCCAAAAGCTCCAGAATTTCCGGCGCCGGGTTGGCCTTCACGGCATAAAAAATCTTGCTGTCAGGCATCGCCCGCTCAAACGCCAAATAGTTTGAGCGCACAACGTCAAGATCCACCACAAGGCATGGGCCGTCTGGGCGGTGGCGTCGGAGGAAGTCACGGATGCGGTCAGTCATCGCGGTAACCCTTGTCAAAAGTTACAGCGTCGGCACGACAATCACCCGCGCCGCGGTGGAGGCGGCAGACGGGCGTCGGCGCACCGAAGGCCCTTCCCAGCGGGTGAGGGCACAGCGCGTCACAACGGTCCGCACGGGATCGGCAAAGCCGGCCGGCGGGGCGAATGGACGAGTTCTTCGCCGCCGGAGGGCGACGTCAAAAACGTCCGGTGAATGCTAGCGCTTTGGTGAAATTCACCGCACGCCTGGCAAAGATGTAGTCGCCTCTTCAGTGACCCCGGCCTATGGACGGCCGGCAGAGACCAAAAAAGCCCTCTACGTCGTTGCTTCAAGTCGCGCTGCGTTCGGCCTATTGGTGGCTCTCCGCCACCCATCTGCCGCCCGCAGGGTCCGGTATCACTCCGGAAGACCGGTCATTGCCCCGCGTCGAAACCCCACCGACAACCGTCGTATTGGCAGCATCTTCGCGATGACCGGCACGCGACCACAGGCACGTGCGAAATTGGGCACGCGCTATATGCCAGCGACCGGTGGAAAAAACAACCCATCGACGATGGAAAAGCCGCACTTTTTGCGCCTGCACAGATGTCGCTTCCCAAGTGAACCCACTTGCCCTTAATCGGCGCCATGACGTTGTTCCTGGTCATCACGGCCATCGCCCTCATCATGATCTGCATCGCGTTGGTGGAAGCTGCCGCCGCGCGCCTCGCGCTGCCGCAGTCGCTCACCCTCGCCGCGCTCGGCGTGGCGCTCGGCCTGGTGTCGCTCCTTGGCGGCGATGTCGAGCTCCTCGCCCCCGTCGCGGCCCTATTCGCCGCAATCCCCATCTCGGCGGAAGGGCTGACCCTCCTCCTGCTGCCGCCGCTCCTCTTCCACGCCGCGCTCAAAGTGGACGCGCGGCGCATGGTCGACGATGCCGCACCCATCGCGATCCTGGCGGTGGTCGCCATCTGCCTCACCACCTTCGCGGTCGGCTTCGCGCTCGCTCCGCTCGGCCTTCAGCCGCTGGTGGTCTGCCTGCTGGTCGGCGCCATCGTCTCCACCACCGACCCGCTCGCGGTCCTGTCGATCTTCCGCGAAGTCGGCGCGCCGGCCCGGCTGGTCCGCATCATCGAGGGCGAAAGCCTTCTCAACGACGCTGCCGCCATTGCGCTCTTCACCATCCTCCTCCTCGCGATCGAGGGGGTGCCCGTGAACACGTGGAGCGGCTTGAAACTCCTTATGGTCGCCGGCCTTGGTGGCGCTGTTACCGGTGTCGCGCTCGCCGTCGCATTCACGCCCCTCATGGCGCTGACCCGCAATCATCCACCGGCCCTGATGAGCGTCACAACGGCGCTTCCCTATCTCGCCTGGATCATCAGCGAAGAGTTTTTGGGCGTCTCGGGCGCGCTGGCGGTTGTCGCGGCCGGCCTTGTGACCGCAAGCCGCGCCGATGCCGGCCGCGCTCCCAAGGCCTGGCGCCACACCCGCGAAATCTGGGAGCAGGTCTCCTTCTGGGCCAACTCGCTGGTGTTCGTGCTCGCCGCCTTCCTCGCCCCGCGCCTCCTCGCCGGCATCACCGTGGAGGTCGCTGTTGCGGCGGCCGTCGCCCTCGCCGCCGTGTTCGGCACGCGCGCCCTCATGCTGTGGGGCCTCTTTCCGGTCGTCACGCGCCTGGCCCTTGCCGAGCGCGTCAGCCACCGCGCCCGCGTCCTCCTCCTGTGGGGCGGCCTGCGCGGCGCACTTACCCTCGTGCTCGCGCTGGCTGTCACGGAAAACGAGGCCGTGCCGGAAGACGCACAAACCTTCGTCGCCGTCCTCGCCACCGCCATCACGCTCTTCACCGTGGTGGTCAACGGCGCGACGCTTCAGCCGCTCACCCATGCCCTCGGCCTCCACCGCCTCAGCGCCTTCGACAGGCAGCTGGGGCAGGGCGCCCGTGCTCTCGCAGCCGACACCGCGCGGCGCCGCCTCGAAGCCGCTGCCGCCGATTTCGGCATTGAACCCTCCGCCGCCGAGGAGGCGATCACCAACCAGCGCCGCGAGCACCCCGAAACGGGCTCTGTCCCCGTGGCCTTTAAGGAGCGTGTGGAACTCGCGCTCGTGGTCCTCGCCCAAGCCGAACGCAGCCAGCTCACCCGGTTTGGCGAAGACTCCATCATCCGCCCCGCCATCGCCGAACGGCTCCATCGTGAGGCCCAGCGGCTCGCGGAAGCGGCAAGGGGAGGCGGGCGCCGCTCTTACCTCAAGTCCGCCCGTACCGCCCTCGACTACCCGCCGCTCTTCCGCGTCGCTCTCGCGGTGCACAGGCAGACGGGTTGGCGTGGGCCGCTCGCGGGCGCACTGGCGGATCGGTTCGAACTTCTCACCGCCCGGCGCATCCTCCTGCGCCGCCTTGCCCCGTTCGCCGAGGCTCGCATCGCACCGGTGCTCGGCGAGCGCGTGGCCAAACTGTGTCTCGGCCTCCTGGAGCGGCGCGGCCGCGCGCTCAGCACAGCCCTCGACGCCCTCGCGCTGCAATATCCCCTCTACGCAGCCGGCCTCGAGCAGCGCCTTCTCCAACGCATCGCCTCTCAAGAGGAGCTGCGCGAATATCGCATGCTCCAGAATGAAGGCCTGATCGGCACCGAAGTCTCCTCCGCCCTCGACGCTGAGCTGCGGCAGGTGAACCGCCGCCTCGACCGTGCCCTCACCCTCGACCTTGCCGTCGACAAGCGCGCAATGGTCGCCAAAGTGCCCCTCTTCGCATTGCTCCCCGAGGCCACGCTCGACGTGATCGCCAAAACCCTGCGCGCCCGCCTGGCTGTTCCCGGCGAGCGCATCATCCGCCGCGGCGATTGGGGGGAGAGCGTCTTCTTTATCGCGAGCGGCGCGGTGGAGGTCGACACTGGCGCCATAAAAGTGCGGCTCGGCCCTGGCGCGTGCGTTGGCGAATTGGCGGCCTACTTCGGCTCCCGCCGCAACGCCGATGTCACCATGCTCGGCTATGGTGATTTGTTGGTGCTCGACGGAAAGGCATTTCGCGCGCTGCTCGCCGAAAACGACGCGATCCGCGCGGAAATCGACGCTCTCGCCGCCAAGCGCGCCGGCGCACCGGCTCCACGATGGACCGCCGACGCCGTGTAGTGCGTTGCGCTTGCAACCCTCTCTGGACAGCGGCGACGGGCTTGGTTAGAGAAGCGCCTCGGCGGTGTGGCGAACAGCCCGCCCCCGGATGCCCGGGTAGCTCAGTTGGTAGAGCATGCGACTGAAAATCGCTGTGTCGGTGGTTCGAGTCCGCCCCCGGGCACCATTGGTCCCAATGAACCGAAATGAACGGCGACAACGCCGCGACTGAGCCAGCCGCGTGGCTTCAAGGTGTAGCATTAGGAAAGCCCGAAGAAGACGGTTGTTGATCCGACAACGCCTCAATGGGGCGCAGAAAGCAATTGTGTCGAGCAACGCTGCCAGCGGCCAATTCAAACTCGTCGGCCAGCCGTGCTTTGACTGTGCGGCTCTGCCTTATCGACTCACGAACGATAGACCGGTGACGCCTTCAGTTTAACTTCGGCAGAACGCTTGCAGTATGCAGGGTTCCGGCAGACCAAGGTAGAGGGTGTTTCACAATGTTTGAGTGGTTATCCCGATGGCTCAAGAAAGAGCAGACACCTTTGGTGAAGGCAACTGTCCAGACGAATGTTGAGGAGGAAACAGACGACCTCATTGCAGCGCTCCTGACCTCGCCAATTGAGGGGACTTTCACCGCGGGCGTCGCCCTCGAACCAAGCTGGGCACAGGATGCGCTGGTGGCCGCGGGTGTTATTGATCCGCCAGCGCCCGAGCAAGGTCGCTCAGGCAAGGTCGCGTTTAACAGCTACTTCGTGAATACTATGTATGAAGGCGAAACCTTGTACATGCCGCTGTGGAACTACTGGGTTCGCACGGCAAGCTACCAATTTGATGTGGATGAAAGGTTCGGCGATCGGAGGGGCCGCTTTTTCGTCAACGCCGACGATGACAGCGCCGACACCAACGCCCTGGTCAGCGCCATCAATCCTCCGCAGCTCGTCACCACCGATGCGGACCGCCGCGATCTCCTATACGGTGTCTTTGATTGGCTGTCCGATCACACGACGTTGCTGATGAGCGACACCGCCAAGCTGGGCGGCGAAAGTTATGACGAGATCTATGCTGATGCCAAGCAGCGTGGAGGTTGGCCGGAACTGAGCGAATACGCCAACTGCTTTGTCCGGCATGGGAAAATCGGCTGGGCGGCCTGCTTCTCAAAAGCTCATGTGATGGCCAACATCTTGGTCCGGTGCGGCATGCCGCGTTGGCGCATCGGTATCGCCTATGCCCACCACACCGAAGGCGGCGCGCCGCCGACTGCCTCACACGTCTATGTCGCGGTCTACAACTTCGACGCATGGTGGGTCGTTGACCCAACATTCGCCCAACCGTCCCACCCAAGGATCGTTCCCGCATTCGCTGAGTTCGCTCGGCGTGGTTTACCGGTGCCGGATGGCGTCGACATCATGCGGTTTGCGCTCGTTGACTATCAAAAACCTTTCCAAATTTCTGTTCCAGGGGGCTCTGTTCTCACCCATGTCCCGTTTTTGGGAAGGAAGCCGCCGCAACGTGCTCGTTCCTAGAGCACTTTGGGCTAACAGGATGCGCAGGCGGGTTAGTTTCAAGCGAAAGCTGTTGAGCCACAATCAGCAGCCGTCAGGCCTGAGCCGAAACTGCAAGCCAGCATGCCAACACATGTCGGTAGGTTCGGCAACGCCACGGTTCTGACCTACTCGCCGAGGTGGGCCCATTCTTTCTCAGGCCAGTAACGTCCGGGCGGCTGGGCGCGCTGACCAAAAATGTCGGTCCCAATGCGCACCATAGTGCTCCCTTCGGCAATGGCGACCTCAAGGTCAGTACTCATCCCCATCGAAAGGTGCCTAAGCTCCACACCGCTGATAGAAGCGTCGTTTACTTCGTCACGCAGCTCCCGCAGCTTTGAGAGGCTATCGCGAGACAGCACGGGGTGAGGCGCGAGAAGGCCGACCGTCATTAGCCCGCGCACCCTCAAGTGGGGGAGGGCGGCGATCGAGCGTGCGAACGGTACCGCCGCTCCAGGATCCATGCCGAACTTACTGACCTCGCCAGATGTATTGAACTGCAAGAATACATCCAGCGTCCGGCCCCGATCTTTACAAAGGCGGTCAAGCTTTTGCGCAATAGACAGCCGATCAATCGACTGGATGCAGCTCACATGATCAAGGGCTTTAGCCGCCTTGTTCGACTGAAGGTGCCCAATCATGTGGCGCTCAATCTGCAAATCTTCAAAAGCTGGCGCCTTCTCAACCAACTCCTGCACGCGGTTCTCTCCAATCGGAAACGGACCTTGGGAGAGTGCCTCAAGAATCAGCGCAGGCGGTTGTGTCTTTGTCGCCAGAAGCAGCGTCACGTCACCGGGATCACGGCCGCAATCCTGACACGCGTTCGCGATCCGTGATCTGACAACTGCGATGTTCTGGGCAATACTCGTCATGACGATGCAGCCAAAGAGTTTTCAGATCGCGGCGATGGCGCGCCACACCGATACTTCGTCGGACTGCGAAACATGCCCTGGATCATGAAATCTCACCCTGCTTTATGTCTGAGATCGGTGCCGAGCGCTGCGCCCCGTCGCGCCGCCAGCCATAAACCGCCCCGATCGTTGCGACACAGCAGAACGAAACGATTACAACGATGACGCTCATTTCATTCGTTAGAACAAACATTTGACCGGCAAGGATCGGGAAGCCGAAAACTCCGATAAGATGCGCAATGACCAAAAGCTGTAAAGACTGCGCGACAACGTTCGGTGGGGCTTGGTTGGCGCCGAGCGTCTGCACGATCGGAGACGAGACGCCATACCCAAGCCCGAAGCCGACACCGACCAGGATGTAAAGAGCTAAGTTGTTCCCAGAAATGGCGAAAGTAAGAACGGATGCGGTCATGATCGCATACAGCGCCAGTGTCATCCACCAAGCATTGGCTGGTGTGAAATGCGGGCTGAGCAATAGTCGAAAAACGACCGCTGCGGCCGTATAAGCACTAAAAAACCACGCAAAATCGAGACCGCGCGTCTGCGCGAAGATCGCCTGGAACGCGTTCAGGCCAGAAAACACGCACGCGGTGGTAAAGGTCAGCGCGATGGGCAGAAGCGCGCGAGATGTCACAACAGCGCGAAGGCCCGTCCATGTCAGCGCGTCAGTCTTCGCCACCGATCCAGACAGCGACCGGATCGGGCCGCGCAAGGTTTGGTAGATCAGCCCGCCCAAAAGACACAGTGCTGCTGAGATGAGGAACGCGGCAGAAACACTGCCTGTCGCGCGCGTCACCGCGGCCCCCCAAACCGGCCAGAGGCCAAAGCCAAGCATCACCGCGACTGAAAGGAGAGCGTAGACCCGAAAGCGGCTCTCCGGCGTTGTCATCCGGGCGAGAACTGCAAGCTTGAATGCAAAGTATAATCCCCAGCCGAAACCATAAACAATACTCGCCACCCAAGCCATGGGCCCGATCTCGTCGACCCAATCGTAGACAAACAGTCCAGCAGCGATCAGGAGGGCCGCAAGACCCAGCGCCCTAATCTGACCGATCCGGTCGGAGATGCGGCCTGAGATCAGGATTGTCGTGACAGCAACGACCCCGACGATGGATTGCAGCGTGCCAACATCACGAGCGTCGCCCCCTAATTCCTGGACACGCAGTGGAAGCATGAGGATCATCCCATAGCTGCCTGCCAGGAGCAGCGAGGCAAGCAGAAACAACCCAATAACAACCCGTGGCGATATGAACACAGCTTAGCCTTCCACCTCGGTCGCACCTTAAGAAGGGAATTGGCCTGTAGAAACATCCAGATCTGTCATATCCAATAAGGCCAATCTAATCGAGGCGTGTCGGATTTGATCCAACCGCGTGCCCAACGGGAGGCCGGCACTGCCGCAACACACCCACCGCCCATTCGCTCTGGTCGCGATCCGGCAGACCGCTCATGGCCAAACTCGGGCGATATGAGCGGGACGTTGTCTGGCATTATGAGATATCGTGTGATCAGTGAATGAATAACGCCAAGCTCGATGCAGCGATCCTCTCACTGTCGCTTGACCGGGGTTCCAAAACTCCGCTGCAAAGTCAGCTTCTGCAATCGTTGCGCGATCTTGTACACGCCGGTCGCTTGGTGCCGGGAGGCCGGCTGCCTTCAAGTCGAAGCCTTGCCCAAGAACTGGGAGTCTCGCGCGTGACAACAACGGCCGTCTACGACCAGCTCATAGCAGAGGGTTACTTGGAAAGCCGGCAACGCTCGAGCGTCTATGTTTCCGCTAATCTACCCGATGCCCCAATCCGAACGCGCAAATTGAACATTGAGCGTCAGGGAGAAACGTTGCCTGGGAACCAACCCGTCCAACCCTTCAGCTTTGGCTATCCCGACCTGGCCGCGTTTCCATACCGGGATTGGACGCGGATCAATGATCGGGTTTGGCGTGCGCCTGCGAAGAGCATTTTGGGTCAGTCTCACCCCATGGGGTTCGGACCGCTTCGAAGCGCAGTCGCCTCCCATCTGCGAGAGTGGCGTGGGATCGAGTGTACCGGACACCAGGTTGTCATCACATCGGGTCTCGTCGATGCGCTGGAGTTGATTTCCGATGCAATACTGACGAAGCCCAGCAATTTCATTATCGAAGAGCCGGGACACAGAATTCTGAGCGATGCTCTCACCGCAAGCGGAATGACCTGCATTCCCGTGCCGGTCGATCAGTACGGATTTAATCTTGCAGCAGCCGATGTCGATCATCACAGGCCCGTGGCGGTCGCCGTCACCCCATCACGCCAACATCCCCTTGGCATGACGTTAACCTTTGCCCGCCGGCTGGAGCTCTTGGATTGGGCGAAGAACAACGACGGCCTCATCCTCGAAGACGATTACGACGGAGAGTTTCGGTATCAGGGGCAACCACTGCCAGCGATGATGAGTTTGGATGAAGGGCAAAGTGTTATTTATATCGGGAGCTTCTCGAAAGTCATGTTCCCAGGTTTGAGACTGGGTTACATGGTTTTGCCCGATAACATGCTCTCAGCAGTTGCGGACGCGCTGGTGCTCCGGGGGCCAAGGGCAGCGGTTATCGCTCAGCCAGTGCTTGACGAATTCATCCGCAGTGGCGCGTTGGCGACCCATATTCGACGCATGCGCCGACTATACAGCGAGCGTCAAAGTGCATTGCTTGCCGCGCTAGACGCACACGCATCAGGTCTATTAAACGCCCGCTCAGAGCCTGGCGGCATGCACCTGGTCGCAGGATTGGCGCCACGCCTCGCTGCTAAGATGACCGACGAAAACATCTCGCGCCTGGCCCAAAGCATCGGTGTAAAGGTGACGCCACTGTCCAGCTTTTACTTCGCGAGCCCAGCGCGGCAAGGCTTGGTCATGGGCTACGCAGCGTTCGAACCGCACGAGATCACCCAAAACGTGCAGAGATTGTCGCAAGCTCTTCGCGAGCGTGTTCAATAACGTTGCGTGATGGCGAGTGATCCGCGCCCCTTCGTCGGCCGCGCCCGTCCCGCCTGTGGCACTACGGAATTCTATAGCTAGTGAACGCCCGCTCGCTCCCTTAGCGTGACAGACATTTAAGTCTGGAAGGCGAACAGCGATGCGGAATTCGGTACGGCTCCTGTCGGCATTCATCCTGTGGATGCTTGGCGTAACGGCAGCCTCCGCTGCAGCATGCATCACCGGTCAGGGCGCAGCGGCGAACGACACGCTCTTCCAGCTCGATCAGGTGCAGGTGGGCCAATGCAGTGTCGTCGTTTCCGGCAGTTGCCGCGGAAGACCGTGTCTTGCGCCTGCCAAAAGTTTGGACGGTTGGGTCGCGTCACGGCCCGATGTAAATCCACACAGCACCTTCCAGGTTGCGTCATCAGACAGCGCCACCCTGCGCCTCGCGAGCAACGCGTCAGAAGGCCTCTCCGATACGCTCAACTACAACATCACCGGTGGTGAAGGCGTCGCTTCGATGGGTGGGCGGCAGATCAACATGCCCTTCGAACCCGGCGGCCAGATCATCTTCAGCCGCGCAAGCAACAACACATACAGCTTCATCACCCCGATCTCACCGAATACCATCACCCTTTCTCAAAGCGGGGGCACCTGGAACGGGAAAGACTCGACGTGGGCCGGCCTCCCGATGGAGCTTGTCTATGACGTGGCGGATTTGGGCGCGGGGGAGACCTCGTTGCGCATTTACGGGTCCGGCCCCATGGCCACCGTCGATCTGACCATGCTGCTATCGCTGCAAGGTGGACCGCGTCCTGCTCGCCCCGCCAACCCTCCAGCCTCGACGACGCCAGCACGACGGCCTTCGCCGGTGTCGCGGGAGAACAACGCCCCATCAAGTCCAACGATTGCGCGATCCGACTGCGGCCGGCTAGAGGACGTTGAAAACGCTGTCCGAGCCATGGGGAACGCGGCCGCCATCGCCGAGGTCGAACGGATCAAGCGAGAGGTCGGGTTCACGCCCACAGGAAATGTCACCAACGGGATGTGTGTGTCTGCCCGCGCACGAATTCTTGAGGCTGGCCTTCTTGATGCTCAACCGACGCCCACCGGGCCTTCCCAAAGCGATCAATCGGCCTGTGGCCGAATGGAAGCGGCCGAGAACCGTGTTCGCGCCACCGGGAATCAGCGCGCAATTGCCGCGATGGAGCAGATCAAAAGAGAGGTTGGCTTCACCCCAACCGGGAACATCACGAACGGGATGTGTGAGTCGGTCCGCGCGCGGATCATCGCGGCTGGGCTCCAAAACCCGACCCAAGCTCAGCCGGCGCAGGGAACACCCGCCCGCGAATTTTGCGGCACGTTAAGGCGGGAGGCTTCTGGCATCCTGCGCAGTGGCGATGGCGCTTTAAATGACCGCCTACTTGAGAGCCTTGTTCGAAACCAAATCTTCGCTCTCAGTGAAGCGGTTGACGAAGCGTTGTGCGCCAACGTGCTGGCTGAACTCGGCATCAGTGCACCGACGCCGAGCGTCACACCCCAAAATCTCCCGCTCCAACAGGGTGAAGACCCCATCACGATGATCGAAGGTGGCCGGGAAGAAATCCCCGGTGCAGAGGGAGATTTCGCCCCGCTTCCCATAGCCCCGGCACGCACGACCACTCACGCGCGAAATGATACCGCGAACACGCAGGCCATCGACGGTGACATCTGCGCGACGGCGAACCAAGCCGTCATCATGATTGTCGCCGCGGGATCCGTCCCAGAAATGCGGCGTTTATCCGAACTCCTCAATCAGTACAAACTGAACGACAAGTTTAACAACCCACCAGCCTGTCAAGCAATGTTGGACACCTTGTTCGCCGAAGGTGTTCTGTGATGGACCTTGCGCGCACGTTCATCTTGGCACTGTTTGCCTGTTATTGCGCTTTCATCGCTCAACCCGCCAGCGCCAACCAAACTCACACGTTCGCTGTCGTGTTTGGCGTTTGGGCTCTTGAAGGTGAAGGCGGCGAGAGCCTGGGCTTCATGGACGTTTATGAAGTTAGCGTCGACGCCCCGGGGCTTTCCGGGAGGCTTTTTGCCAATGCCGGGTTCTTTGATGCTTCCGCGGATATGACCGGAAACGTCCATATCAACACGAGGGAGGCGTTCGTCTTCGACATCCTCTTTGAAAACACGCAGTCCGGGGCAAGGGCCGACGGAAGGCTGCTCCTCTCCTTGAAAGGGACCGATCGCGACCGGCTAAACGGGTCCATTGAGGTCGACAACCGGTTTTTGCTGGTCACGCTCCGTCGGCAGCCGGGCAAGACTGTTCAACCCCAACCCGTGCCCAGCCAAACCCAAACGCAAACTCCGCGTGCGAACATCCCAGCAGCGCCCGAGACGTTTGACCTGCCGGGTACGGGTGTCACCGGCCCCGCCTATCGGCTTCGCAACGTCCCCGCCAACCGCCAGCTGCGCATCAGAACCGGGCCCGACCGGTCCACCCAAGTGGTCGGCCAAATGCCAGCGGCAGAACAAGAGATCCTCGTCCTGTCGTGCACGCCCGAGATCGATCCTGTGCGCTACGATCAGACCTCGCGCGAAGGAAAACACGAGATGCTCGGCGGCGTGTGGTGCCAGATACAAACCCGATCAGGTCTGCGCGGCTACGTCCTCGGCCGCTACCTCGACCCAATCCTTTAGGAGAGCAAACCTCCATGAAGCTGATCGTCGCCCTGATGTCTTTGCTGCTGAGCTTGTCTGTCGCAGACGCGGCGGAATTCTATAGCCACAACGGCTCCCTCATGCGCGTGGATCTCACCCAAGGACGAGGCGTCGCGATATACTACGAACGCCCCCGCAAAAGCCTTGCCCGTATAGGAATTCGGCCCGGCCAAGTTCTGTTCGAAGGGCGTACTAACGGCGCAGGTTATTTGGAGGGCATGAGCCGTCTATTCTCATCTCGGTGTGGTGAGATCGATTATTTCGTCTATGGAGACTTTACGCCGGGGCGCCCCTTTCGCCTGGATGGCGTCATGCCTGTGCGCGACCGAAGCACCTGCGCGATCATCGACAACGTCCACACCGCAGACACGCCAAGCGGCAGTCTTGTTTTCACACCCGCCAGCGCGCCTGAGCCGTCCCGCCAAGCCCAAACGCGGGCTCCATCATCGGGCCTCGCGTGCGTGACCAGAGTGCGGCCCGGCAGCACGCTCAACATGCGTGCCGGGCCATCAACGGCGTATGGAGTGGTGGCTGAAATTCCGGCTAACGATTGCGATGTGGAGATTGGCCCAACTTGCCGGGGCGACTGGTGCGGTGTGCGCCATCAGGGGCCGCAAGGGTCCGTCGGCTGGGTCAACACCACCTACCTCAGGTCTCGTTAACTCTCATCGAACCGGTGTACGCTCAAAGCGCGTAAGTAAACTCAAACACTCTGTCCTCAACCGGGCCGACTTCGATCGTTTCTTCCACCTGTTCCCGGTTCCCATCGAACCGATATTCGAT
>ERZ1740058.1110-NODE-1110-length-14285-cov-17.257554_pt1 | contig 14285 bp, 13 predicted proteins | sample MGYA00581745_ERZ1740058 | MGnify/ENA primary metagenome ERZ1740058 (study PRJEB43018, sample SAMN04849742) | marine metagenome | isolation source: floating plastic debris | place: Pacific Ocean | collected 2008-08-30 | study: EMG produced TPA metagenomics... | reverse complement strand
GCTTTTTCGGTTTCACCATTTCCCAAAACGGTGAGGCAATGCGTGACGTTAACCGTCCCGCCACCCAGTCTTGAAAGATGGGCAACGCCTCGACTGCCTCCGGCACTTCGACTGTCTCACCGCGATATTCGCGATCGTAGCGGGCGGCCACAGTGTCCAGGCGTTCAGGCAAAGAAGTAGAAACCATAGGAATAGTGAAGACGCGATATTAAGAGCGTCTTGTCATCCTAGGTCACGTCATCAATTAACTCCAGCCCGGTGAGGCAAGGCTCAAGCCGGTCGGCCTCACCCTGTTCGTTAGGGTGTGTAATCGATCTGCGATCGGCCATACATGGCTTAAAGGATGACTGGCCCTAGCCCTTGAGCGCTTTGTTGAAATTTTGGCGATACGACTTATTTGCCGCGAGATATAACGGCCACAGTAGCGTCAAGTTAACTTTGCCCTGGCTAAAGTTCGTTCGGTGAAACCCTTGCCAAAAGCGCCAAGCGCCAGTCCCGTAGACGATCGCCAAAATCAATGCAATCAATGGTGCCATTACTGCTTCCTCTATTGTCTCCCTTACCCTTTAAAATAGCAGCGACACCCCTGTAATGCTTCCCCAAGAAGAATCGTCATTCGAGAGTCCGCATCCTTGGGTCAACCGTTGTGTCCCAGCCTGCGACGCAAACCCGTCTATGCTATTCGGTAGATGTAACGTCAGCCAACGACGCTCGAAAATACTGACAAATTTTGCCGCTGATCCCTGGGGATGCGGTAGTCGCAATGCGGTGAATGCCTTAGTCATGCGCCACCTCATTGCGTTCAGTCTTTAGCGATATGCCCTTTTTAAGTACGAGGAGAATCTCATGCGTGCAGTACTAATGGCCGGCGGTTCGGGAACCCGTTTACGACCCCTGACCTGTGACCTGCCGAAGCCAATGGTGCCGATTTTGAATCGCCCCATTGCCGAGCACATCATCAATCTCCTCAAACGAAACGGTGTTGATGAAGTCATCGCGACGCTTTATTACTTGCCCGATGTCATGCGCGACTATTTTCAAGATGGTAGTGAGTTTGGCGTGCAAATGACCTATGCGGTTGAAGAAGATCAGCCCTTAGGCACAGCGGGCTGCGTCAAAAATATTGCTGAACTGCTGGATGAGACCTTTTTGGTGATTAGTGGCGATGGCATCACTGATTTTGATTTGCAAGAGGCCGTGCGCTTTCACAAAGCGAAAGGGTCGAAGGCCACCCTCGTGCTGGCCCACGTGCCGAATCCGGTCGAATTTGGCGTCGTGATCACAGATCGCGATAATCGGATCCAGCGATTTCTGGAAAAACCCTCAACCAGCGAGATCTTTTCGGACACGGTGAATACGGGGACTTACATTCTGGAGCCAGAAGTCCTGGACTATCTGCCCAGCAATCAAGAAACCGATTTCTCCAAAGATCTGTTTCCCCTGTTGCTGGCCAAAGGGGAACCGATGTATGGCTATGTCGCCGAGGGCTATTGGTGTGATGTGGGCCATCTCGATGCCTATCGAGAAGCGCAGTACGATATTCTCGATCGCAAAGTCAAGATGGATCTGGAATACTACCCCGAGCGCTCACCAGGACTCTGGGTCGGTGCCAACACCGAAATTGATCCCACGGTCGAAATTGAGCCGCCGGTGATGATTGGTGACAACTGTCGCATTGGGGCACGGGTGAAGCTGAAAGCGGGGACGCTAGTTGGCGACAATGTCACCATTGGCAACGACGCTCAGCTTGAACGCTCCATCGTTTGGAATGGTGCCATTCTTGGCGAAGAGGCTTACCTACAGGCCTGCGTCATCTCTCGCGGTGCCCGCGTCGATCGACGCGCCCAGGTGTTAGAAGGCGCAGTCATTGGGGCGCTGTCAACGGTAGGCGAAGAAGCTCAGATTAGCCCCAAGGTGAGAGTATGGCCCAATAAGCAAATCGAGTCAGGAGCTATCTTGAACATCAACCTGATTTGGGGCAATACGGCCCAGCGCAATCTGTTTGGGCAGCGGGGTGTGTCGGGCCTAGCCAATATCGACATTACGCCAGAGTTTGCCGTCAAATTAGGGGCGGCCTATGGTTCGACGCTCAAAGCGGGCTCCTATGTGACGGTTTCGCGCGATCAGCGCAGCATTTCTCGCATGGTGTCCCGAGCATTGATCTCCGGTTTGATGTCGGTCGGCATCAACATTCAAAACCTAGAGGCGACGGCAATTCCCTTAGCGCGAGCGGTGATGCCTTCCTTGCAGGTCAACGGCGGCGTGCATATCCGACTGCATCCCGAGCGCCCTGACCATTTGCTGATCGAGTTCTTTGACGAGATTGGCATTGACATTCCCAAGGGGAAAGAGAAAAAGATTGAGGGCGCTTATTTTAAGGAAGACTTACGTCGGGCTCAGATTCATGAAATTGGCTTGGTAACCTATCCCAGCCGCGTGATTGATGCTTACTCCACTAAGTTTGAAGAGCATCTCAATGTAGAAGCGGTGCGTAACAGCAATTCAAAACTGGTGATTGACTACGCCTACGCGGTTTCGGGGGCGGTGCTACCGGTTCTGTTGGGTAAATTTGATTGCGATGCGGTGGTTTTAAACGCCAGTCTCCGGCCGAATGCCGTGTCGGCGATCGAGCGCGAAGCGATGTTGGGGCAACTCGGTCAAGTCGTGCAGGCCCTGCAGGCGACCTTTGGCGTTCAGGTCTCCGCCAACGGCGAACAGTTTGTGCTGGTGGACGAGGTCGGGACACCGATTCGGGGCGAACTGTTAACCGCGCTCATTACGCATATGGTGCTCACCGCGAATCCTCGGGGCACGGTGGTGGTGCCGGTACATGCCACCGGGGCGATCGAGCACATTGCGCGCCGTCACGATGGCAATGTGATTCGCACTAAGGTCAATCCCACTGCCCTGATGGAAGCTTGTCAAGAAAATGAAAATGTGGTTCTGGGCGGCAGCAGCGATATGGGCTTCATCTTTCCGCAGATGCACCCCGGTTTTGACGCGATGTTCTGCATTGCTAAGCTGATTGAGATGTTGACGATTCACGAGCATACGCTAGGCCACATTTGGTCAGATCTGCCCCGCATTTCCCATCGCACTCAAACGCTGCGTTGCCCCTGGACGGCGAAGGGGGCGTTAATGCGTCACTTAGTCGAAACTCACCCAGCGGAACAGTTGGAGCTGGTAGACGGTGTCAAAATTCTCGATCCGACGATTGATGGCTGGATTTTGGTGTTGCCAGACGCTGGGGAACCATTAGTCCACATCTACGCCAATAGCGAAAACCGAGACTGGGTTGATGAGAAACTCAACGAGTATCGGCAGCGAGTTTTAGCCTTTATTGAACAAGAGCAAGGTATTCATCAGTCCTATCAGGAGACGGCATCATGAATCACTGCATGTTAATGGCTGAAATCATTTCGGCTCCGCAACTGCGCTATACCCAAGACAATCAAACCGCGATCGCGGAAATGACGGTGGCTTTTCCGGGGCTCCGGGCTGAGGATGCTGCCCAACGGCTCAAGGTGATTGGCTGGGGCAATCTGGCACAGGAAATTCAAGAGCAGTATCAAACCGGCGATCGCGTTTTACTCGAAGGGCGACTGTCCATCAATACGGTCGATCGCCCCGAAGGGTTCAAAGAAAAGCAGGCGGAAATGACCGTTCAGCGCGTGCATCGCCTGTCTGACCTGAGCAATTTAAATATCCCTCAACCGACTGCAGCCCCAGAAGTGACCAGTGCTACCGCCGCTGCTCAACCCGCTGCGACTGCATCCCCAGCAGCTCCAGCCGCGCAACCAGCACCCGCGCCGAAGCCCGAAGCCGAAGTCGACTACGACGATATTCCGTTTTAACTGTCGGCACAGCCTCGCATCAGAGCTGGGCTGAAGGCTTTTGTACGGCCTGAATCGTCAAACATACCCGTTGAGAAATTCGTAGGGTTCATCTTCCCAACAGGGCTCTGGGTAGGTACGGGCCAAATACCGATGAATGTCTAAGGTCAGATCTGGGAGACAATCGCTGTTAAACATCTCGGCGAGGGCCGCACTGTCTCGGGCTCTCAGCGGGGCAATCGGGCTGGCATGGCTGACCCCGAGACTGGGTGAAGTTCGATGAGTGCGCGCAATAAACGGGATACCTTGATCTGCTCGCTGCCTGCCGCCCTTGGAGAGGGCAGTCGGTTGGCTCTGAGGCTCGGCCGTGCCATAGGGAAACGACAACGACTCTGGTTCAGTCGTGCCCAATACTGACGGCCTTAATGTCAAAAAGATGTTATCGGTGTCTGGCGAGATAAACCCTTCATCCATGAGACGTTTTGGTAGCTGCTCAACAGAAACTGCTTGGTTAACGTCAGCGCAGCTGAAGTTCCAAGGTTTCACAACCCTCTTTTGTCATTGATTTAAGCTGATTGCTAGAGGGCGATCGCAAAACTGCGATTTACACGTTTCCCATTAGCAGCCTGCATCCGCACTGAGCACCCATAGTCATTTATACTTTAGCGTGCGATCGTGAATTTCAGGACAGAGCCCCCACGCGTCACATGAAGCCTTAACATCACGGTTGTTTGACCGGCTTCAGCGGTTCATTGCAAATAAGCACTTCTCATCAGTTTTGTCGCGCCAGAGAGACGGCGTGAGGTCAATTTCAATGAGATCTACTCCCAAATAGATAATGTTTGATGGGGCAATTAGACTATCCTGATTCTCTGGCACAAGATTTTAATATCTGACCCCTATGTCCTTGGGTTCCCCTGCCTTTTCAAGATTGCCTTGGGAGTCCGAGCTCTGACAATGGGGATGCCCCCTCGCTAGCTAACGGTGTCGAGGTCTGTAGCTGCAGCCGACAGTGAAACACCTCAGTAAACGCGTTTTCTAAAACTCCCTGAACTTGAGCACAGGTTAAATCGGGTCGAAACTGCGCCAGACTGCCCACCGGCTTGTCCTCAATGCCACAGGGCACGATGTGCTGAAAGCCTGATAGATCGGGGTTCACGTTGAGGGCAAAGCCATGCATGGTGATCCAGCGGCTCACCTTGATCCCAATGGCCGCCACCTTGTGCCCCTCAACCCAAACGCCCGTCAGCCCTGCTAACCGCTCTCCAGGGATATCGAAAACCGCTAACGTTTGAATGACCACTTCCTCAAGCTGCCGCAAATACCAATGCAGATCAGGGCGATGACGCCGCAAGTTGAGAATCGGGTATCCCACGAGCTGACCCGGACAGTGGTAAGTGACTTCACCACCGCGCTCAATCTTCACCACCGCCGGCATTTGAGGGTGAGGAGTGAACTTGAGGAAGGTTTCGTCTGACCCCTGCCCTAGGGTGTACACCGCCGGATGCTCCAGCAAGAGCAAGGTGTCGGGCCGAGTCGGCTCTTGACGTAGCGCCTTGAGCAGGTCTTTTTGCCACGCCCAAGCGGTGGCATAGGGTACCAGGCCCAAGCGGTACAAAAGACACGGTGACAGCGGGGCGATCGCGGGCAAATTAGCCTCGCTCAATCGACTCATAGCAGATCAGCAATCCTTCATGGAGAGAAAAATTCAAAAAAGACAATCAAGAAATATCAACGGTTGCAAAGGATTCTGAAGGCGACTGTCGTCCAGAATACAAGGTGTTAGGGTGAAATCAGTAAGGAATATCGTACGGAGGCGACTCTATGAAGCTCGTGATTCAAGGTAAAAACATTGAGATCACAGATGCCATCCGCAGTTACGTAGACCAGAAAATTTCCAAAGCTGTTCATCATTTCGAACACCTGACTAATGAAGTAGATGTCAACTTGTCAGTGGCTAAAAATGCTCGGATAACGCCCAAGCAAAGTGCTGAAGTCACACTCTATATCAACGGTGCTGTGGTCAGAGCTGAAGAAAGCAGCGAAAACCTATACGCAAGCATTGATCTGGTCGCCAATAAAATTACTCGTCAACTGCGGAAATACAAAGAAAAGCGACAAAATCGCAATTCCTCATCTGTGAAACCTAATGACGCATTGGTCACGACTGAAGATCCCACTGTCGATGTTTCCCAAGTATTGACCAAGGCTCCAGTGCTGCCTGAGGCCGTCGTGAGAACTAAGTATTTCTCAATGCCGCCAATGACTGTTCACGACGCTTTAGAGCAGCTGGAACTCGTCGACCACGACTTCTATATGTTCTTAAATGCAGAGACGGGCGAAATTAACGTTGCCTATGAGCGCAATCACGGCGGGTATGGGTTGCTGCAACCTCGGCAAAATCACCAAACCAACCAGGAGAATAGCCGTCATCGGGCGGTATCGGCTGCTTAAAGGCTGTCTGACGACGTTCTCATTGAGTTAATTGATCAACCTTCCCTCCTCCTCAAAGCAGGTCAGCCTGGCACTTGAGGGGGAGGCTTTTAGTGGTGCGGCACTACTAGATGAAATTTCTAGACCTGTCCGGTCATCAATAGCTGATCTAACTTGCCCTGTTGGTCGAGTCCATAGAGATCATCGCAGCCACCGATAGACTGCCCATCGACAAAAATTTGGGGGACAGAGCGCTTGCCATGGGTTCTTTCTGCCATTTGATCTCTAGCGTCTTCATCACCATCGATACAGTACTCGGTGTAGTCGACACTTTTTTGATCGAGCAAGGCTTTTGCACGAATACAAAAAGGGCAGCGGCTCCAAGTGTAGATTTCGATGTTGGGCGTTGCCATAAATTCCAACCTCAATCAACGGTTCAATTTTTCTGTTAATTATCTTAACGTCTCAGGCCCGATCAATAAGTCAGACAGCTCACCTAATCAAGCTGCATCACGGTCTTCTCAATGGGGTGGTGGAGTCTTGCGTCATGACCCAGTTCTAGATCAACCCCTGCGCTGATAACTAAAAATGATTCAAGATTCAGAGGCCATTCCCTTCCTCGCCCTCTGTTCCTTTAGCGACAACTTACCTTTGAGGGGGTGTGCTTAAATCACATCTCCATAAAAGACGATTTTTGGGCAGGGTTGGGCAGCAAAGCTGATTAACATAGAGCCTCTGTAAAGCAAGGGGGGAATCAATTGAAATCGTTGTGAGGTCATGGCGTTATGCTACCCGTTGCGAGGTCGTGGTGCGTTACGCTATGGGCCTAGGTACAGCGTTAGCGCAGCGATGTCTGAAAGCAATTGTTTTGCACCTTTCAATCATTTATCTCTCGACAGGAGAAACCATTAGCGAGCCTTGAGAGGTGGTATCATCGCGCTCTCAAGTCTTGCCTATAGGGTGTACCGCTAGTGAGGTTTCTCATCGGCTTGGAATTCTTGGTTGTTGTCAAAGGCTTGCGATTCAGATTAGTCTGATGGGTAAACTCAGTGCATCTCCGCTGTTTAAAGCAAGCTTCTCCCCCGTCTGATGTGGGTGCAGATTAGGAATTTTGTGACCGCGATGAGGAACAAAATTTCTGTTGCAACACCGATTGATTAGGGAATTCAACTTGCTTCATTGAATATCAGGAGAGTTTTCAAGCCTTGCAGCGTGTTGCTTGTTCCAGGTTGTTGATTGCAGTAAAAGACGGGAGCTCATGTTTGATCCCAAAGCTTTGAGTGAATACGCTCTGTCTAATATGGATTCCCCTGATGAGGATATCCAGAATAGTTTGAACCTATTTCAAACGTTCAGACGACTATATGAGCAAAATCCGGCATTGCTCAATGAGATTTTGAGCTTAGCCACGGTTGATAAGCAGATGCCTGTGCGTCCTGGCAATTTTTCCTATGTGCTAGGGCTGGTGACTGACAAACAGGCACTGTTGATCACCAACGTTTCTGAAGATCGATCGCAAATCTTTTTGCAGCCTCAGCTCAAAAACCAAATCTGGACGTTTGGTCGCGACCCCAATCAATCCTCTTTGCCCATCCGCGATCGCCGTCTTTCGCGCTGTCATGCGGCCATTCGCTTTGACTCAGCCTGCGGTTTTATGCTCCATGATTTGGGGAGCACGAATGGCACGTACGTCAATGGCGTGCGTATTAGGCAAAGTCATATCTTGAAAGATGGCGATTTGATCCGCTTGGGCAGCATGAACTTTGGCTTTTTCACCGGTTCTGAGTTTCGGCGCGTGGGTTCACCATCGCCCGAAGTCGTTAGAGTGCTGAGTGAAAACACGATGCCACCGACGGCTCCGATGGACACGGTAGAGATGCCCAATATCGACGACCAAGATACACTCCCGGCGAATTTAGAGCAAACGCTGCGTTTCATGAATCAAACCGATTTGCTGCAAGACTAATCGGTGATGTGGCGCTGACAGTATTTGCTCAGGCCCGATGCGGCATGGCCAGACCAGCCCCGCTTCTGCCGCAAAATCTGTTTCAATAGCGATATTCCTCATCGCTATTGAAAAGTCATGGTAAATCGCCCCCGGCTTTGGTTGACTGGCTGCAGTTTGACGATCACGCTGCTATTGCCTCCCATGGCGATCGCTCAAAATACGTTGTTTGCGCCATTGCCGACTCGGTCGGTGCCCGTCGCCCCAGAACCGATAGAATCAGAGGCCACAGAGTCTAGCGCGACAGCCACTAACCCAACCCAGCCGGGCTCGACACCCGCCTCGATACCGTCAGAGTCACCGGTGGTATCGAATCTTGAGGCTGCTACAGACCTTGAGGCAGCGCCCAATGATGATGGGCGCTATGTCGTCAACATGCCTGTGACGCCTCAATTCGCCACCCGCACTACCCCAGTGGCAGGGGGGCTCTTGACCTGGAACCTGGCAATTGCTGAGCAAGCCGAGGGCATCTATGCCGTCGCCTATACCGACTTGCCCTTAGACCTGCTGGCATCGGGACAAACCATTGTGAGTGAGGGCCTACAAGATCGGCCCTTGCTAGAGGAGTTTGGCTGGCAGGCGATCTCCCAACCGGGGCAACCGATTAGCCAGGGTAATATTCGCGGGCTTGAGTTTTTGTATTTTGCAGACAGTCGTCTATCGGCACTGCGACTCTATTTGGCCAACCGCCGACTTTATGCCGTGATGGCCGTGTCACCAGAGCTGACTCAAGTCAGCCAGTTTATGGAGTCGTTTCGCCTTGACTCGCTCTGGCAATCCTTTGTCAGTGAGGCCGGTCGCTTTAGGGTCGATGTGACGATGGCTCCCGTGGTAACGACCCAATCTAGTGAATATCAGGGCGATCGCCTCGACTGGCAACAGTTCACTATCTACAATCTCATGGCCCCAGCCGATGCCTATCAAATTGCTTACACGGATTTGCCGGCGGGACTCGCCGCAGAGGCCGCGGAGGCCATGCTGAGCAATATTGCCACATCAATATTGGCAGATTTGGATGCTGAAGCGCTGGCTGGGTCGGCATCCACGATTGCATTGCAGCGCTATCCAGGTCGGGAATATACCGCCACGACTCCAGCGGGCAAGTCATATGTCTTGCGATTTTATTTGACTGATGAGCGCTTATATGGCGTTCTTGCCGGGAGCCAATCGTTAGAAAATCTTGACCATTTTCTGAGTTCTTTTCGCATCGATTGACGAATCCCATTTACCCTGAGGCAATCTGGCAAAGCGTGCATGGCTACGGGGAATGCTGGGAAATCCCAAACATTGGGTGAAAAATTGCGTCGCGGTATCGCGAGTCGCAGTTTGCTCTGGTCACCTCAGATGGCTGGAATCACCAACTGACCGGCTTTTCAATTCCGACTTCTGACCTCTACATGCCGACTTCTGCGATATTTCACCACAGCGTTTGGTAAACTCACAGTGACCTTTGCCCAGGATGTGACCCGATGACTCTCTTTCGTCACTATTCCCTGATGCTCATCGTGGGGACTGCGATCGCCTGTGCCATCCCAGTCGAGGCGGCTACTGCGCCGCGTTTGTCACAGCCAATGGCCGTTTCTGTCCCAGTGGCGGGCCTGTTTCACACCCTTGATGTGATCGAAGATGTGGATGACGTGTTGGATGGTGACTTTGGCGATATCGATCCGGTGCGCGACTTTACGGAAGATGTGGAAGATGCGGTTGATGATGTCAGCGACACAATAGACGATGTAACCGACTTCCATATCTACGAACCCTTTACGGATGTCGATGACCGGGTCGAAGATTTTGCCGACGATGTTGATGACACCATGCGTCATATTTCCAACGATGTCGAAGACTGGTTTGATTAATCTCAGCGTCGGTTCTCGACAGTCTGGCAGTTAAACAGACACCTGCCAGTTGTTGACCACGGCCATTAATTCATCGGGGGAATGAACCTGATAAGCATTGATGCCTAAGCGACGGGCCGCTTCAACGTTGCGCAGGCCATCATCAAAAAAGGCGATCGCTGCTGGAGCCACGTCAAGCTGGGCGACAACATGGTGAAAAATGGCCGCATCAGGTTTCATCAGGCCCAGCTTGTACGACAAAAACAGCTGATCAAACTGATCAAAAAAGTCGTAGCGATCGCGCAGCTTTTGATAATGGGCAGGGTTCGTATTAGACAATAGCGACAAATGATAGCTGTGCTTGAGCTGACCTAGAATTTCATTGCAGCTGGTCATGGGGGCCTGCACGAAGTTCAAAAACTCTTGCTGCACTTCTGCCGGAGTCGCCGTCAGGTCAAATTCTCGGATAAAATCCGTTGCAAATTCGTCAAAATTCGTGCGTCCTGATTCAAAATCCACTGGGGCACGAGCACTGATCCACAGGTGATGCAGCTCATCAATGGGGATCGAACGACCGAGTAAAGCACTCATGCGCTCTACCCACTCCAACTGCACCAGTACCCCGCCCATGTCAGCAATCAGATGCGTAATCACCAGTCCTTATGCTCCTGTTGTTTAACCCAAACTTAGCGGTCACTGTCAGTCACAGCAACACAGTCGGCGAGCGATCGTGTCCAGCGCTATTGCTCATTATCGGGCTACTTCAGGAGCGATCGGCCATATAGCAAGTCGCAGTTTGATCAAGTCACCCCCAATGCCTGAAATCACCATCAGATAAGCTTTTTAATTCTGACTTCCAACTTCTTCATGCCGTAGGGTCTTGCCCTTCCCGAAGGGTATTCTGCTATGTCTGTTGAATCCGTGAACAGCCAAAGCCGGCATCTCGCTCGCTTGTCATTACGACAGATCGCCTTTGCCACCGTCTATAAAACCCTATCAGCCGAAGAAACTTGCATTTCCTCTGGCTGATGGGGTCGAAAACTCCAGTTCAGAGTTTTGTGATCAGGCGCGTTGTCTAACGAGCTGGGTTTGCTAGTCCTGAGGTCGTAGCGGTATGGGCTCTGAGAAAAAGTATTCCTGACTGACCGTCTTAGACTGCGGTCAGTTTTGGTCGGTCCATACCGTTGCCCTGAAGTCCTGGCAACCGCAGCGCTGCCCTTAGACCAAGGTGCCTCCGTCGATCTTACGCACGGCCACCACGGCAGGACGCGGAGCTGCGTTCGGCTGTTTGCCAGGCCAGTTCGAGCCGAGGGGCACGTTGCGCTCCTGCGTAAAGGGCTGACCGTCAGTCGTCTTCATCGCAAACTTGCGGGTTTCAAATGCCCCGCTTGTGCGAATGCCGTGGGTTTCGCCCGGATGCTGCGCTGCCAAGAACAGCGTGGACTGATCTGGCGTGATAAACGGCCCGCACATTTCACATTCCATTGGGCCATAGCCAAACATCAAGGCCTCACCCGCATGGGGGCCAGAGGTGGGAATAAACCACACCGAGTTGTTACCAAACAAGCCACGCAGGTTGGACTGGCTCACGGCGCTCCCGTCTGCTTCCATGCGGCTGGGGACTTCTCGGTTGTGCTTGCTGGTCGACATATCGGTCACCATCCACAGGTGACCATTGCCGTCAATCTCTAGGTTATCGGGGTTAGAGAACCCGAGACCGCCCTCAGCGGGCTCACCGCCGAGACCCATCATTGCCCATTGGAAGGTCATCGCGGCAGGGTCACTGTCCGACTCTTGGAGCTTCATGATCCAGCCGTGCTCGTAGGGCGTTTCGCCGTTGGGCCCCTGAAAAATGTCGTTGTGGGGGCCACCGTCGCCCCCTGGTCCCCCAGAGGTAAAGGCGATAAAGAGCGTGCCATCAGCGGCTACATCGGTATCTTCGGGACGGGCGGTATTGGTGGCTCCGGCCGCATTGGCAGCAAAGTGAGCGTCGATGAGGATGGCACCCTGCATCTCTTCTGCCGAACCTTCGTACAGGTCGCCAAGCGTGCCGTACTGCTGGGCGAAAGCCTGCATGTCAGCATCCGACTCGATTTTCATCATGCCGCCATCAGGGCGATTGGGCATCGTGATCATACCCCCCGCTACTTGACTCGGCATATCAGGTGCCACCGGAGTATCTGCTTGGAGCGGAATCCATGTGCCTGTACCATCGGCATTGAATTTCGCGGCATACAGCATGCCATCAGCGAACAGTTCAGAGTTGGCTTTGCTGGTCGGATTGGTGACGGTGCCAGCACTGACAAATTTGTAGAGGTGACCGCCGCGGCGATCGCAACCGGAATACACCGCCATTTTGCGGTCTGCCACCGCCCGCACGGCCACTGCTTCATGACGGAAGCGGCCCAACCAAGTGTGCTTGACGCCGTAATCGCTGGGGTTTGCTGGGTCAACCTCCACCATCCAGCCATACTTGTTGCCGGCATAGCCAAAGCCGCTCCCCAACCCGTCAAAACCATCGGCGCTCACCACAAAAGGCTTTGCATCAATAGGTAGCGAGGTGCCATCGCTGTAAACCGGTTCAGGCACATAGTTTTGAAAGTTTTCTTCGGCGCTCATGACAGTGCCCCAAGGAGTGGTGCCCCCAGCACAATTATTGAAGGTGCCAATAATTTTGTCGCTGAGATCGTCAATATAGCCCTGGCCTGAGGCTTTGGTGAACACAGCGAGCGCTGGCCCCGTGGCGGTAAGATAGCGACCGTCAGTCAGCCCCGAGATGCCCGAAATGCGGCGATCGCCCTCCGAGAAGATCCGCTCCCAGGCTCCCGATTCGTTGCGGCGAATGGCAATCACGCCAATCCCCACATCGGTCAGCGCTTCTTTGCCCAGCTCTAGCATTTGCGCTTTGAGGCGATTGCTCTCAGACAGTCCCGCGACATCAATGCCGTCTTCACCGGCTGCTTCAATGGCGGCTTGGATGTCCTCTAGTGGCAGGTTGCGGCCAATCACCTCGGGATAGGATGCCATCCAGGTGGCTTCGCTGATGTATTCGAAGTTGATGGTCAGATAGCCTTCGCCCGGTGCCGTTTCGACAAACGAGAGATAGTCGTTGTTATACCCAAACCGAGAATCACCCAGGGTGTCACCCCACGCACCAATGACGTCATAGGTGTAGCCTGACGGCAGCACCAAGTCATCCCGCACCGCATATTGCCCCAGCCGTTGAGCTTGTTCGCTCAGCGGGATGCCCCCACTCAAAACCGGCATGGGCCCCTGAACGGGCTCAAAGGGTAGCGAACTGGCTAGTGCTGGTGACCCTTGAAAAAGATCTGCGACGGGCTCTCCTGACCGACCCAAAGGCCCCAAAGCCGTTGCCCCGGCAGTCGCTCCCATAAACATCAAAAATTGCCTGCGGTTAAAACCCATGGTCCTCTCAACTCTCTCTCTTCAACATTTTGATTAGGGCTGCTGAAGCCTCGGCACGCTGGATTTTTGCCCGACCGTAAAGTTTAAGATCTGAGGCAACTGGCCATCGCGTCAATCGCTCAGCATCGATTGTTCAATGCTTGAAATGCCAGCGTTTAGCGGTTTCTAAACGCTTACCAGTTGAAAACTTTATCGGTTCAAGATTAATGCTAGGTAATCGTAACTTTATGACTTGGGGAATTTGGCGGATCCACGCGTCAAAACTGGCAAACAGGCGTAATCCTCAGGACTGATGAGCTCTCTTAGCTTTGCTGCTGTTCGAGTGGTCAGAGCACGCCAGCGATCAGAGTACGCCGACGGCGAGCCGATCAGGATGACTGAACGATTGGGCCAGGTGCTGCCCTGGCGATCGCTCAACCCAAAATCGCGATCGCCATCTTTTTAAAAAGCGTCTAAACAGACCGTGCCGAGAGAATTGCAGAGGTCAATGGTGATGCGGGCGAAATATTGGCCGTCAGGGCACGACGGTAGTCTCTAACAGAGCGGCGATGATGGCTGTGGCCTGGTGGCCCCCCGCTGGAATCAGGCGATGAGCCAGCACGTAGGGAGCCAGGTGTTTGACGTCATCGGGGGTGGCGTAGTCGCGATCGCTCAAAAACGCAAATGCCTGCACGGCGCGATAAAAGGCCACGCTGCCGCGCGGACTTGCCCCCAGCGTCACGTCGGGATGTTCGCGGGTGGCTCGCACCAGCG
>ERZ1740058.1109-NODE-1109-length-14290-cov-5.310221_pt1 | contig 14290 bp, 8 predicted proteins | sample MGYA00581745_ERZ1740058 | MGnify/ENA primary metagenome ERZ1740058 (study PRJEB43018, sample SAMN04849742) | marine metagenome | isolation source: floating plastic debris | place: Pacific Ocean | collected 2008-08-30 | study: EMG produced TPA metagenomics... | reverse complement strand
CTGCTTACTGGATGGATGTATCCCGTTTTGCCGATTCGGAGGGCTACCTCGATGATTTTCATCATACCTTCTGGCCTTATCGTGACTGGGTGATTGATGCCTACAATCGCAACCTTTCGTACGATAAGTTTATACTGTGGCAGGTAGGCGGCGATCAGTTGCCCAACGCTACCGAAGAGCAGGTTCTGGCAACCGCTTTCAATCGTAATCATAAGCAGAACTCGGAAGGGGGAATTATTCCGGAAGAGTTTAGAGTGGAGTACGTGGCCGACCGCACCAATACGCTGGGAGCAGCCTTCATGGGATTAACCCTGGGTTGTGCGCGCTGTCACGACCATAAGTACGATCCTATTTCTCAACAGGACTACTTCGAGCTGTTTGGCTTCTTCAACTCTACCGTAGAGCGGGGAGATGGTATTTTCTCTCTGAACTCGATTGAATACGGTCAGATGGTGTCTAACGAACAATCCATGAACGCCGGTCCGGTCTTAGCTTTACCTAATCAGGAAACCAAAAAGGTTCGTGAATTTCTGTTAGAGCAGATTGATAGCAAAACGGATAGCCTAAAGCAACTGGCCCAGCAGAATTCGGCAGCAGTTCAGCAGTGGCAGGCTCAACAGAATTCAGCCCAGGTACTGAAGCGAGAAGTAAATGCGGCTACAGTGACCCATCTAACCTTCGACCGCATGGCCGATGGAAAAGATCAGGATCTGGCCGCGGGAGCCTCGGTACCCAAATACGGCGGAAATATCTCGGTAGCCGAAGGCATCAAAGGAAAAGCCATTCGTAGTGATGCCTCAGGGCAATACGTGGCCGAGGGGCGTCGGGCTATCTTTGAGCGATCTGATCCGTTTACAATCAGCTTCTGGATTAATATCCCTGAAGAATTTGAGGAAGCCCATGTGATGTACAACGGCAACAACCGGATTCAGGGCTACCGGGGCTGGGATATTATGCTGGATAGCTCCCGAACCCACTTCCGCTTAAACCACGCTCACCCCTATCAGTCACTGGATATTCGCGATCCTCAACCACTTCCGATTGATGAATGGGTGCATTACGTATGGACCTACGACGGTTCCAGTGATGCCGAAAATATGCGTCTGTACCGCAATGGCGACGAAATTACCCCGGAAATCAAGCGTAACTATCTCTATCGTTCTACCAAGCCCTATCTCGATAAGGAGTCAACCGTTTACATGCCCTACCAGGGACTGATTATTGGCAACCGCCACTACGACCAGGACTTTACCGGAGGACGATTGGATGAAGTGCGAATTCTCAACCGGGAATCAGGCAGCTTAGTAGCGAAATACCTCTACGATGCCCAGGAAGGAGAAGCAGCGTTCCGGCAAGCACTGAACACTACGGGCAATCAGGATATTGACCATTTTTACGATCTGTTTGTAGATAATACCCTGCAAGCCGAGCGAAAATCGCTGCGGGAGTTGCATTTACGGGAAGTGGCCACCATTGACACCGTGCAGGAAATCATGGTGATGGGTGATTGGGAGAACGAACGCCCCACCTACATTCTCGAGCGGGGGGTATACGATGCCCACGGAGAACGAGTGCAGCGAGACGTACCCGAATCGCTATTACCCTGGCCGGAAGATCTTCCTCGTAACCGCTTGGGCTTAGGCAAGTGGCTTATTCACGATGATAATCCGCTTACATCTCGGGTAGCGGTTAATCAGGTTTGGTACCTGATGTTCGGCAGAGGATTAGTTGAGACAGTGGAAGATTTCGGTAACCAGGGCGCGCTTCCTACCCACCCGAAGCTGCTGGATTGGCTGGCGGTTGATTTTCAGGAAAACGGCTGGGATGTGAAACGGCTCATCCGCCAAATGGTGCTTTCGTCTACTTACCGGCAATCCTCGAAAATCCGCCCCGAATTACAGGAAATTGATCCGGACAATATATTACTGGCTCGATCGCCCCGCTACCGACGCTCGGCCGAGATGGTGCGGGATAATATTTTGGCTTCCAGCGGATTACTCAACGAAACAATTGGCGGCCCCTCTACCTTCCCTTACCAACCTCCGGGGGTGTGGAAGGAAGTGATGGCCCACGCTTTCTTCCCCGAATACGAAGTTGATTACGAAAACGGACTGTACCGCCGTAGTCTGTACACGTTCTGGAAGCGGAATATGCCGCCGCCGAGTATGCTGGTGTTTGATGCCTCCAGCCGAGGTGAATGCCAGGTGCGTCGGCAAACCAGCAGCACTCCATTGCAGGCGTTGGTACTGCTAAATGATCAGCAAATGGTGGAAGGTTGCCGGGTACTGGCTGAGCGTATGCTGCACCAGAACCAGGGCGATATTCGGGAGGCTACTAAACAAACATTTCAGTTGCTGACCAGCCGGGAGCCTACCGAACGGGAATTTCAGCTACTGATTGGGCAGTATCAGGAAGAACTGGCCTACTTCCAGGAAGATCAGGGGCGCACTACCGCCTACCTGAATGTAGGACATAAAGCCCCTTCGACTGAGCTGCCGCTTACCGAAGTGGCCGCTCTGGCGCGGGTTACGAACACTATTTTCAACACCACCGAAGCGTACTATAAAAACTAATTTTTGGGATGAATATGGATTGGAATAACGATACACGGCAGGCGCAGTACCGAAAAACCCGGCGCGAGTTTCTCCGAACTACTTCTAAAGGACTAGGTGCCGCTACCATCGGCTCCCTACTGTTTCCCAATATGCTTTCTGGACAATCCCGGGCAGAAGCCAGTATCGCGGGAAGTTCGGTGCCAGGAAAAGGAGGGGTGCTGGATGCCCTGCACCATGCTCCCAAGGCTAAGCGGGTAATTTATCTGTTTCAGAGTGGTGGACCCAGCCAGATCGAGCTTTTTGATTACAAGCCAGAGCTGATGAAGCGGCAGGGAGAGGAAATCCCCGATAGTGTGCGGGGTAATCAGCGGATTACCGGTATGTTAGCGGCGCAGTCTAGCTTCCCGATGGTGGGTTCTAAGTTTGCTTTTTCGCAGAATGCTAAAACCGGGGGCTACTTCAGCAGTTTGGTGCCTTACACTGCCCAGATTGCGGAGGATATTTGCGTGGTGAACTCTATGTATACCGAGGCCATCAATCACGAACCGGCGGTCATCTTTATGCAGACTGGCTCGCAACAGGTGGGCCGTCCCAGTATTGGCTCCTGGTTGAGCTACGGTCTGGGAAGTCCTAATCAGAATATGCCTTCGTTTATTGTACTACTTTCTCGGGGTAAGCCCGATACTCAAAACCTAAATATGCAATCCTGGGGGAATGGTTTTCTTCCTTCTCATCATCAAGGAGTACAGTTCCGTTCGGGCGCTGATCCGGTACTCTATCTTTCTAATCCTGATGGTATTGATCGGGCCAGCCGCCGTCGGGAGCTGAACTATCTGGAGCAGTTAGAACGGGAGCAGCAAGCCGTTTGGGGCGACCCGGAGATTGATTCTAAAATCAGTCAATACGAAATGGCTTACCGTATGCAGGCCAGTGTGCCCGATGTAACCGATCTGTCGGATGAGCCCGACTATATTTTTGACCTCTACGGTCCCGAAGCCCGGATTCCGGGTACCTACGCCGCTAACTGTCTGCTGGCTCGTCGTTTGGCCGAACGCAATGTACCATTCGTACAGCTCTACCACATGGGCTGGGATCAGCACGGCAATCTGCCTAACGATATTCAAAAGCTGGCCAAGTCCAGCGATCAGGCCTCCGCTGCATTAGTTACCGACTTGAAGCAACGGGGCCTTTTAGAAGATACATTGGTAGTGTGGGGCGGAGAATTCGGAAGGACCAGTTTCTCTCAGGGTAAACTGACTAAAACCAACTACGGCCGCGATCACCATCCTCGTTGCTTTAGCATGTGGATGGCCGGAGGCGGTATCAAGCCGGGAATTACCTACGGCAAAACTGATGATTTCAGTTATAATATCGCCGAAAACGGAGTACACGTTCACGACTTCCAGGCTACCATGCTACACTTGCTGGGAGTAGACCACGAGCAGCTCACCTTCAAGCACCAAGGACGCCGCTACCGGCTGACCGATGTGCACGGTCACGTAGTAAAAGACATTATTGCTTAGTAATAGCTCATTAGTAAATGGTAGTTGTAAGCTTGATAAAATTTGCAATTGGTTTAGTAGGCTTACTTCTGACGTTTATTTATCTCATAGTCGCAGTAGTTAACAAACACAAGAGGGGAAAACTAAAAACAGCCGCCGTAGTGTTCTTCTCGACTGCAGGTTTATTGATAGCAATTAGTATAATTGAATTTTTTGTTTATTCATCAAATGAGGAACCGCGAGGAGTTGTTATAAAAGCTTATCGAGAAGCACCGATAGGCGGAGTCTGGCTAGCTCTATATGAAGATAGTACTTGGGAATTAAGAAATTCGTCAAGAGAAATAAGAGCAAAAGGTGAATATCAGATTACGGGAGATACGGTTACAATGATTGCGGAAGAAGGATATGGGATAGCAAATGATGTGGCGGAAATATCATTTCTTATCAAGAAGAAAAGATTAATAGAAACGAGTAAATCTGGAATAAATATTCTTGAGATCAGAATTAACAATATAGATAAACAAGGGTCATAGCACTATGAAGCGAGCTTCATCTCATATCTACATTTTTTTCTTGTCTGGACTGTTAACGCTATCCTGCTCTCCGGACCGGATCGCCTTTTCACCGGAGATTGAAGCCCAGTTACCAGAGCAGATTGATTTCAACTACCACATCAAGCCGATTCTGTCAGATCGTTGCTTTGCTTGCCACGGGCCGGATAAAAATCATCAGGAGGCGGATCTTCGCCTGGATACGGAAGAAGGAGCTTTCGCCGCTATTGGTGACGAAAAGAATCGCTACGCTATCGTTCCAGGGAAAACTGGCAAGAGCGAAGTATACCACCGGATTACCTCCGATGATCCCGAAGTGGTAATGCCCCCACCAAAATCGAACCTCAGCCTGACCGAACTGGAAATAGCCACGCTGACCCGCTGGATTGAACAGGGTGCGGAGTACAAACCTCACTGGTCATTCATTCCTCCTAAAGCCCTCGATCTGCCCGAAGTCAACAAAGCTGACTGGGCTGAAAATCCGATCGATCGCTTTGTGCTAGCCCGATTGGAACGGGAAAACCTTCAACCCTCACCTGGAGCTGAGAAAGTACAGTTGCTCCGAAGGGTTACCTTTGACCTGACTGGTCTACCGCCTACTCTGGAAGAAATAGATGCCTTTCTGGCTGATGACTCAGATGATGCCTACGAAAAAGTCGTAGACCGACTGCTGGCATCGCCCCGTTACGGGGAGCGGATGGCTACCGACTGGATGGATATTTCCCGCTACGCCGACTCCCACGGCTACCATGCCGATGGCTACCGGCGGATGTGGCCCTGGCGCGATTGGGTCATCAAAGCCTTCAACAAAAACCTGCCGTTTGATGATTTCGTTACGTGGCAGATGGCCGGCGATTTGCTACCCGATGCTACGCAGGAACAGGTGCTGGCTACCGGCTTTCACCGCAACCCTCCCGCTAGCTCGGAAGCCGGCATTGTGCCGGAAGAGTACCGGCTGGAAAAAGTGTTTGACCGGGCCAATACTACCGCGAAAGCCTTTATGGGCCTTACCCTGGAATGTGCCCGCTGCCACGATCATAAGTACGATCCTATTTCCCAAAAGGAGTTCTACCAGTTTACCGCTTTCTTTAACCAAGTAGATGAACTGGGTATGATTTCTAATGATGGCAATTCGGCACCCACTATGCCGCTCATGGAAGAAGAAACTGCCGAAAAAGTAGCCTACCTGCACCAACTAATTCAGCAGGAAGAACAGAAACAGCAGCAGTATATTGAGCAAACTGCCAAAACTATCGAGGATCAACCCGTAAAGGTCAATCCTAATTTCGTTCAGCAAGGATTGGTTGGTTACTACCCTTTTGACCAAATCCAAGACGAAAAAACGATCAACCAATCTACCGCTAAACTCACTGGTACCGTGAGAGGGGATATTGATTCGGTGGAAGGTTACCAGGGTAAGGCCATCCGTTTCGATAGCGAATACGAGTTCGTAAACCTGGAAGAAATCGGCGACTTTGAACGAACCGATGCTTTCTCAATGGGAGCCTGGGTGAAACCCGAAGTCAGAGAAGAGTACTCATCCATTATTGGGAATGCCGGACATAAGAACTCTCACTGGCGAGGTTACGAGATGTACCTGGATAGCCTGAACCGGGTAAGTGTCCGACTTACGCACGACTTGCCCGAACATTGCTTGCAGGTAGTCACGCAGGATAGTATAAAAATAGGTGACTGGAGTCATCTGATGTTTACCTACGATGGTTCCAGCCGAGCCGAAGGCATTCAGGTTTTTATTAACGGAGAACCCGCCCCGGTTCAGATATTATACAATCGACTGTTCAAGAGCATTCGCACAATTAATGTCTTATTAGAAGTTGAACCTCAACCGATTCGGGTAGGGCGGAGCCACCGGTTTTCGTTAGATATTGGCTTATTTCAGGGAGCCATCGATGAGGTGCGGGTGTACGACCGTCAACTCTCCGGATTGGAAGTAACCGGCCTGGTAGGCAATACGTTCTGGAAAGATAAGTCCTACGCGGAACTTAGTGACCAGGAACGCTCAGTGTTTTCCTCTCTCTATTTCCTACATCAGTTCCGAGACCTCCAGCAGCAGTTTCCCATACTTCAGTCTCTTCGGGATCACGAGCACGCAACGTTGGATACGGTACCCGAAATTATTGTGATGCGTGATATGGAACGTCCTCGTAAAACCTACGTGTTAGACCGGGGCATGTACGACGCACCCACCGAGGAAGTAGAGCCCGGAACCTTAGCCGATTTGCTGCCCTTCACCGATGAGTATCCACCTAACCGATTAGGATTGTCCCAGTGGCTGCTCGATCCTCAAAACCCGCTTACTTCTCGCGTCACAGTGAACCGCTACTGGCATATGTTCTTTGGTCGAGGATTGGTCGGTACGTTAGAAGATTTTGGCAATCAGGGTGACTTACCCACTCACCCCGAACTTCTGGACTGGCTGGCATTGGAGTTCATCAACTCCGGGTGGGACACTAAAGCTTTGCTGCGGATGATCGTTACCTCGGCCACCTACCGGCAGTCGTCGGTAGCCGATAAAGAATTGATGGAGCTAGATCCTCAGAATGAGTTGCTAGCCCGGGGACCTAGTTTCCGGCTTCCCGCTGAAATGATTCGCGACAATGCTTTGGTGGCTAGCGGTTTGCTGGTAGACAAAGTGGGCGGGCCAAGTGTAAGAACCTATCAGCCCGAAGGCTTGTGGAGTAAAACCCACTTTTCTCAGTTACTCACCAAGTACGAACCGGATGAGGGAGATAAACTGTATCGGCGTAGTCTGTATACCTTTGTGCGGCGCACGGCTCCGCCCCCGACCATGACCGTGCTGGATGCCTCAGATCGGAGTATGTGCATTGTCCGGCGGCAGCGCACTAGCACCCCTTTGCAGGCCCTGCTGTTACTCAATGAACCCCAACTGTTAGAAGCCAGCCGATTGATTGCCGAGCGAGCGATGCGAGAAGGAGGCGAAGCGACCGATGAACAAATAAACTACATCTTCAAACTGCTAACCAGCCGTAGCCTGAACGAAAAGGAGCTACCGCTGCTGGAGGAACTTTATAAACAAGAGTACCAGAAATATCAGCAGGACTGGGCCGGAGCCCAAGCATTGCTCCAGACCGGTGATTATCCTTACGATGAAACGATGGAGCTACCCAAACTAGCTGCGATGTCGGTAGTGACCAATATTATCATGAATTACGACGAGGTGTACACCAAACGATAAAGTTATGAGCGATTGCCATCAATATACTCCCCACTACAGCCGACGGGATTTTCTTACTAAAACCGCTATGGGATTAGGAGCTACCGCTTTAGCATCTCTCATAAGGCCAACTTCGTTGTTTGGTCAATCTACCGATCCATCTGAGGGGGTACTTAAATCGTTGCATTTCGCACCTAAAGCCAAGCGGGTGATCTATCTCTTCCAAAGCGGTGGGCCTTCGCAGATGGAGTTGTTCGATTATAAGCCTACCCTGGAGAAGATGCACGGACAGGAGCTGCCGGAGTCGGTACGAAAAGGGCAACGACTGACGGGTATGACCTCGGGGCAGACCTCGTTCCCACTGGCGGGTTCTCACTATAAATTTGCGCAGTATGGTGAAAGCGGGGCTTGGGTAAGTGAGTTGATGCCGCATACGGCTAAGATTGTGGATGAACTGTGTATGATAAAATCCATGCATACCGAAGCCATTAACCACGATCCGGCGATCACCTTCTTTCAGACTGGGTCCCAGCAGCCAGGACGGCCTTCTATTGGCTCGTGGATTAGCTACGGATTGGGTAGCGATAATGAAAATCTGCCTACATTTTGTGTGCTCCAATCAGAAGGTAAGTCACGACCTCAGCCGTTGTACTCTCGTCTTTGGGCTAACGGGTTTTTGCCTTCGGTGCATCAGGGAGTGATGTTTGGTTCTGGTAAAGACCCGGTGCTGTATCTGAGCAATCCGGCCAGTATCAACAACGATGATCGCTGCCGGCAACTTTCATTCTTGAAGCGGATGCATGAAATGCAGTACGAACGATTGGGCGACCCGGAGATCAATACGAAGATTGCCCAGTACGAAATGGCCTACCGCATGCAGACCTCGGTGCCGGAAACCATGAACATCACTAACGAACCGGATTACATCTACGAGATGTACGGGGAAGACGTGAAGGTTCCGGGCACCTACGCCGCCAACTGCCTGCTGGCTCGACGGTTAGTAGAGCGCAACGTCAAATTCATTCAGCTCTACCACCAGGGCTGGGATCAGCACGGAAATTTGCCCAAAGACATTAAGAAAATGGCCAAGAGCGTAGATCAACCTACGGCTGCCTTAGTCATGGATTTGAAACAACGAGGGCTACTGGAAGATACTTTGGTGGTTTGGGGTGGGGAGTTTGGTCGTACCAACTACTCCCAGGGTAAACTGACCAAAGATAACTACGGTCGCGATCACCATCCCCGTTGCTTCACGATCTGGATGGCCGGGGGCGGAGCCAAACCCGGTATGATCTACGGGGAGACGGATGATTTTTCCTATAACATCGTAAAAGATCCCGTACACGTCCACGATTTCCAGGCTACCATGCTACACTTGCTGGGAGTAGACCACGAACGATTAACCTTTAAGCATCAGGGCCGCCGCTATCGCCTCACCGATGTGCACGGCAAAGTAATTAATGAGCTTATTGCCTAGTCTGACCTCTATTTTAACGTACTAGCGTAGCGTAAAAATGTTGTCTTTGGTAATTCCGTCCCAATCGTCAGACCGGAAGGGCGGGGCAGGTAAGCCATTTTTGTTGTACAGGTTGGCCTGATCGGGATTATCGGCCCAGGCGTAACGTACCGCCACGGGGTTGGCAACGGCATCACTGTAAACCGTTACTTCATTCTCCCCGGAAATCTCCGCTTTAGCCCAATGGAACTGTTGATCATCTCCGGCCAGGATAAATCCTTTCAGATACCCGTATTTGTCTTTCACCATTAGGTCATCACCTACACTACTGAAAGTAACAATCATCTTATTTCCCTCCGTGCGAGCCGACTCGAAGGTAGGGCCAGAGTCAACCACATCTTCCCCGTAGGCAATTCGGCGCATGGCTAAGGCTAAACGCTTGCCAACATCCTGCTTATTTTTAGGATGGATATCATCGGCTTCGCCAATGTCAATAATAGTAGCGATACCTACTTTGGGAAGTTCTAATGCCTGGGTTTGGGCTTCGCGAAGTTCGGCCCAATTGCTTGGCTGAGGGCTATCGACTGGAGCCATAAAATTAGCTAGTTGCACAACGGCAAACGGAATCTCGGAATCCCAATCTTGTCGCCACTGCTGAATCATTGCCGGAAATAGCTGGCCGTACTCCTCGGCCCGAGAAGCATTACTTTCACCCTGATACCAGATCATACCCTTCAAACCGTAGGGCACCAACGGATGAATCATGGCATTGTAGAGCAAGCTGGGGTAGTGGTGCAGTGGCGTAGGGTAATTCTCGCGTCCGGCACCTCGTTGGTAATGCCACTCCCCGGCCAACGGGAAGCGAAGCGACTGCTGCTGGGCTACCACTAAGTAGAAGTCGTTTCCTGTGGTAGCGAAGCCACCTCGTCCGCCCCGGTCGGTAACTCGGATGGTAATCACATTTCCTCCATTCTTGATCGCTGAAGCCGGGATCTTATATCGGCGGTACTGTTGTTCGCCTTGGGTTTCACCCACTTTGGTATCGTTTATCCATACCTGATCATCGTCGTGGATGATCCCTAGATTGAGCAGTAAATCTTTGTTCTGGAATTCAGAAGGAAGAATTATGGTTCGTTTAAACCAAACCGTGCCGTCGTGCCGAGGCAAGGCTTCCCGATCAAAAAATCTGGGTAGAATGAGTGTCGGCCACTCCTTAAAATCGGCACTAGCTGAAGCCCAATTCTCCTTCATTCCGGGGTCTTTATCATCGGCATCATCAAAAAAGCCATCGACGCTAGCGCGATAGTTTTCGGTAACCTTTTCCATGGTATTGCCTTCGGCTTGTAATTGCGCTACTGCTTCGTTCAAGGTAGGGTATTGACTGAGTCTTTCTCGGCTAATCCAGGATTCAACCGGAGTGCCACCCCAGTTGGAGCTGATCAGACCGATAGGGACTCCTAAGTGCTCACAAAGGTTCTGAGCAAAGAAGTAGCCCACCGCCGAAAACTCCCGTACATTTTCCTCGTTATTCACTTTCCATTCAGTAGGCAGTATATCGTCTTTTGGCTGTAACGCCTGATCGTGGGTTACCTTAATTAACCTAATCTGGTCGTCGTGGGCGGTGTAGGCCACTTTGTTTTCGACGGGTAATTGCCGGATACGCCATTCCATATTGGATTGTCCCCCGCAAAGAAATACATCGCCTACTAGCACATCGCTGAAGGAGATAGATTCGTTTCCTCCATCAACATCAATGGTGTAAGGTCCTCCGGAGGCGGTTGCAGCTAGTTCAACCTGCCACTTGCCCGTATCATCCGCTCGGGCGGAATAATCCTTTCCGTTAAAAGTTACAGTGATCTTTTCCTTAGGACTAGCCTTACCCCAAATCGGAACCGGTTGGTCCCGTTGAATAACCATGTGGTCGGAAAAGAGATGAGGTAGCGAAAGCTGACCAAATGATAGGTTAGATAGCAGTAAGCCAGAAAAGACTAATAGCAGGAATGTACGAGACATGGGTGATTAGGTTAGAAGTAAAAAGTCAGACTAAGGTAATGTTACAAATATTTTGGATGAAGTGCTCACAATAAGCACTTTAAAGCCACAATGGAATTGTTTGGCATAAAAAGCACTGGTGCTTAGTAAACCTAAAAATTAGCCTCCTTTTTGGTATTTTCAAACTGCTAACTCCTCCTCCACTTGGGGGGGAGTGTCAATTTTTTTAATTTGCTGATAAAGTTTTTGAACATGGCCTATTCCGACGAAGCCCTGGAGAACTATCTGAAGAAACTGATGGAGATCCAGTACGGCAGCCGCACCGAACAACAATTTACCCAGGAAGAACTCAAAAACATTGCGCTGGATGCCGGACTTACCGAGTCGGCCTGGCAGCAAGCCCAGCAGAAAGCCCAACAGCATCTGCAACGGGGTACTGCCTACCTGAATGCCCAAAACTACGACGATGCCGCTACCGAACTGGAGAACGCGGCATCGTTGATGCCCCACGATACGGAAACTAACTATCTAGCCGCCAAGGCGTTCCTGTTCCGAGGCAATCGTTACGACCGTTCCAGCGACTTCGACCGTTCTGAATACTACATTAACCGAACCCTGAGTATTGCCCCGGCCCATCCGGGAGTGATGCAACTTAAACCGGAGCTAAATAATAAACGCCGGGTGCTCTCTAACGAAACCGAGCGAAAAAGTCGGTCCAATTAATTTACGATGTGGGGGATTATCGCTGGAGTGGCTATTCTGCTCATCGCGGGCTACTTTAATATTTACAATACGATGGTAGGACTGGAAGAAGATGTGAGTAGTGCCTGGGCTCAGGTTGAGAACCAGTACCAACGCCGGGCCGACCTCATTCCCAACCTGGTAGAAACGGTGCAAGGAGCGGCTGAATACGAGCGGGAAACCCTAAAAGAGGTAATAGATGCCCGAGCCGCCGCTACTTCGGTACAACTTAACGCAAATGATTTAGAAGATGCGGAGAAGCTGGCCGAGTACGCCCAGGCGCAGGCGACGCTAGGGGCTTCATTGGGCCGACTGCTTGCCGTAGCCGAACAGTATCCTACCCTGACCGCCACTGAAAACTACCGTACACTGCAAGACCAACTGGAAGGAACTGAAAACCGTATATCTACCGAACGCCGCCGATTTAACGAAATGGTGCAGATGTACAATTCCCGTGCCCGTCGTTTCCCTAACAACCTACTCGGATTTGATACCAAAGAATACTTCTCTACCGATCCAGCCAATGCGGAGCCACCTAAAGTCACTTTTTAAAATATGAAATGAGAAATATGAAGTGTGAAGGGGTGAGCTTAGAAGAAAGACTAATGTCTAACTGCTGATAGCTTTCCAAACCTTTAAACTTTTCAACCCTCAACCCAATGACTAAGCAACCTGCCCAACTTACTCAAGACGATCTGCATAAAATAGAAGAAGCGGTACAAGAGGCTGAAGCTCGAACCGGCGGAGAGATTGTACCCGTGTTGGCTAAACAGTCATCCTTCTATGAAGTAGCCCTCTGGCGAGCTGCTACCTTTCTGGCCGGCCTTAGCGGTGTACTACTAACCGTAGTGTACCTCACCACTGATCTCTTGTTATTCATGCCGCCCTACCTCTGGCTACTGTTGGTGCTCACGGCAGCCCTCATTGGGATGACCTTGGCGATTTCTTCCTGGCCCGTAAAGCGTTTGTTCCTAAGCCGGGAAAAGCTGACGGCCCGCGTGCTCGATAAAGCTAAAAATATGTTCTACGATCATGAAGTACACCTAACCGAACCGCGTACGGGTATCCTGATCTACGTGAGTTTCTTCGAGCATCAGGCGGTGATACTAGCTGACCTAGGCATTGATGAATTAGTGACGGAAGATAGCTGGAGCGGTATTGTACAACAGCTCACGCGAGGACTCAATCAGGGCCGAACTACTGAAAGCATTTGCGAGGCTATCCTTGCCTGCGGTCAATTGCTGGAAGAGAGCGGAGTACATAAACCTATTGACGACGACAATAACCTATCCGATGAAGTACGCATTAACGAGTAAATTAGCATTGTACTTCATAGCGTGGGGTTTACTGCTATTTTTTCAATCAGCCTACTCTCAGGAAGTACCCCCTTTATCCGCGCGGGTAAACGACTACGCTAACCTGATATCCTATTCGGTAGAAGAAGAACTAGAAGCCCGCCTGCGCAACCACGAGGAACGAACTTCCAATCAGGTGGCGGTGCTCACGATTGAGAGCTTGGAAGGAGGATCGCTGGAAGAATTTTCCATACGAACGGTAGAGAGTTGGAAATTAGGGCAGGAGGATCGAGAGAACGGAGTGTTGTTTCTAGTTGCGGCGAATGATCGTAAACTGCGTATTGAGGTGGGTTACGGGTTAGAGCCTTACCTGACCGATGCCACATCGGGGCGAATTATTCGGGAGGTGATTGTTCCCCACTTCCGGGCGAACGACTACGAGCAGGGGATAGTAGAGGGCACCAACGCTATTTTGGCCCAAATTGAGGGAATTGAAGACTTCAGTGAGCCGGTAACTGCCAAGGAAGACGGATGGGGCTTTGGTATAATGGGGATACTGCTGGCTATTGTCTCCTTCATTGCCGGGATCTTTGTCTGGCGTAAGCGCCGCCGTAACGCGCCCCGCAAGAGTAAAAAGACCGGACTAGAAATGCGTAAGCTTAGCGAGCAGGAGGAAGACGTGCATCTGGATCGGGGCCAGCAGATTGAGGAGCAGATTGGCTCGGTCGATTACGATGTGTGGGTCTCGGGCCAGCCCGACGATGTATCGGTGATTGCCTACAAAAAAACCTTCAACCACCGTTACAGTAAGTGCCCTAACTGCGGCTACATTACCTACCATTTAGCCAAAACCCAGGTGCTTCGTACGGCCACTTACTCTCATGCCGGAGAGGGGGTACGCAAATATGCCTGCAAAAACTGTGACCATACCGACTCTCGTCGCTATAATATTCCCCGCCTACGCCGTAGCCGTACGGTAGTAATTCCGGGAGGGGGTAGCTA
>ERZ1740058.1106-NODE-1106-length-14353-cov-19.849909_pt1 | contig 14353 bp, 11 predicted proteins | sample MGYA00581745_ERZ1740058 | MGnify/ENA primary metagenome ERZ1740058 (study PRJEB43018, sample SAMN04849742) | marine metagenome | isolation source: floating plastic debris | place: Pacific Ocean | collected 2008-08-30 | study: EMG produced TPA metagenomics... | reverse complement strand
AGGGCTTTAGGGGGATTGAGGGGGATCGGCAGTAGCTGGACGCTAAACACGTACATGCCAAACCCCTGCGATCGGTACGCTGTTTTCGAACCACTCCCTAAGGCATCTCAAGACTACGCGAGCTGCTGCAGCGCCGCCACGATATTATCGGGGTCTTCGCGCTGGGTGTAGTCAACATTCACAAAGGCATGAACGATGGTGCCCGTGGCGTCAACGACATAGGTGGCAGGCACGGGTAACTCAAAGGAACTGTCACCGTTGTAGGCTTCCAGGTCGATGCCGAAGCTCTGATAAAGGGGACGCAGGTATTCCGGTAGGGTAAACACCAGGCCAAACTCACGGGCCACCTGATTGCCCACATCGCTGAGCACTTCAAAGGCCAAGTCGTTCTTTTCTTGAGTCGAGAGAGAATTATCAGGCGTTTCTGGCGCGATCGCAACGAGTTGCGCGCCTTGGGCTTTGATGGCTGGCAGCACCTGTTGCAGGGCTCGTAGTTCCATATTGCAGTAGGGGCACCAACCGCCGCGATAAAAGGCAATCACCACAGGGCCAGCTTTGAGCAGGTCTTGCACGGCAACCGATTCACCCAGCGCATTCGGCAAGGTCACGGAGGGAATGACATCACCAACTTTTAGGCTTTGGTCTTCGATGCCCAACTGGGCGATTTCGTTACCGGCCTTGGCCATGACGGCTTTAGCGTCTGCGGGCAGTTGGTCTTGCATTTTAGCGGCGAACTGGGCGAGGTCTTGGGTCAAGCTCATAACAATCACGCTCTTAAACTTCCTCTTTATTTTGGAACGAGCAGTCCAATATTAGATGAACCGTTCCTGAGGATTCTCTGAGGAATGAATTATTGATTTTGAAAGCGATTCAATCAGGCTGTTTAATGTCCAGTCCTCGGTGAGTGGACTCTTAGACCGGCGCTCTGAAACAAGACGACAACTCTGGCCTGTCTCTGGGCTCCCCGGCATTGCCATTTGCCTGGGGAGGTCGATGACTGAGTATGGATATTCAGGCCGAGTTGGAAACGCGGGTGGTGAGGTTTCGCCGGATGTGAACATTCCAGTTCTCAAGCTGAATGGGGTTTATTGCAAGCCGCAGTTTGATCAGGTTCCGTCAAATGCCTGAAATCACCATCAAATTGGCTTTTCAATTCTGCATTCCGACTTCTTCATTCCGACTGTTGCGATAGCTGAGCGATTGCCGTCATCGTGGCGATCGCGATGCCGGAGGATGTGGCGTAAAACAGTTTAGGGTCGCCTGCTGATGCCATATCAGGGCTCAGAATTAGGTATGGTTTGAGGCGATTGACGATAGGGCGTAAATGCATCATCATCGCGCTCAGGAGTCGCGCCGGGTCAAACGATGCAAATCTTGCTGGTTGAAGATGATGCTCACTTATCGGCGTCGTTGAGCGAAGCCTTGACGGCTCAACGCTATGTCGTTGATTTAGTCAAAGACGGCGAATCGGCCTGGGAAAGAGTGAACAGCTTTACCTATGACCTGATCCTGATGGATCTCACCCTGCCCAAACTAGATGGCGTCCAGTTATGCCAGCGCCTCAGAAATCATGGCCGTCGCATTCCAGTCTTGATGCTGACCGCGCGCGATACCAGTTTGGACAAAGTGATTGGTCTGGATGCGGGGGCCGATGCTTATATGGTGAAGCCCTTTAACCTGCAAGAATTGCTGGCTCAGATTCGGGCCTTACTGCGTCGCGGGCAGGAAACGATGACCCCAGTGCTGCAATGGGGCAGCCTGCAGCTGAATCCCGTCACCTACGAAGTCACGTATCAGCGATCGCCGATTCGCCTCACCCCCAAAGAGTTTGCCCTGTTAGAAGCGCTGTTGCGCTACGGCAGACGCGTCCTGAGTCGTCCGGCCATAATTGAGCAGGCTTGGCCCACCCAAGAGTCTCCCGAAGCCGACACGATTAAGAGCTATATCAAAACCCTGCGAGCCAAACTCAGGGAGGCGGGGGCTCCCAAAGATTTCATCGAAACCGTCCACGGCGTCGGGTATCGACTTAAGGCTGTAGATTAAACTCCACTCTGGCTGAGGCGTGTACCAAAGAAAATCGTTGCCTTGAGCATGTTAGGAAATGCGTATAATCTCCCCGTTTTCTCCACGAAGTCATCCTCAAAACCCCCACTTGCGCTTTGTACTGTAAAGCGAAATGTTTCAGAAGACTTAATTCCCTGGAGCTGTTGAAAGGCGTATTCAAAGTGTAGCGAATAATACGTTTTTTGGCGCGGATTTTTTCTTCTGAAACTCACAATTGAGACTTGATTTCCCGTCAGGTCATGACGTTGTTGTGGCTGTTGAAGGGAAATGTCATCACTCAATTTCAGCTCACAGAGATGAGGGAATCCCCGATGACTGAGAACGATCCATTGCGATTTGCCACCACGACTGGAGCCACGAGCGTGGCTGAAGTGCCACCCGTTGAGGAGGTCAGTCAAGGCATTGATATGATTTATGGCCTGCATGCCAAGCCGCCCTTGCGGGAAACCATTGCTGCCGCTTTGCAGCATGTGCTGGCCGCTTTTGTAAACATTATTGCCCCGGCTTTGGTGGTCGGTAATGCCATTGGGTTAGAAGCGACCGATATCAGTTTTCTGATTAGTATGTCGCTGTTTATTTCTGGCATTGCCACCTTTATTCAGGTACACCAGGTGGGGCCGGTGGGTTCCGGTTTGCTGAGCATTCAAGGCACCAGTTTTGCCTTTGTGGGCACGTTAGTCACCGTCGGTACAGCGGCAGTCGATGGCGGGCGATCGCCCACTCAAACTCTGGCTTACCTCCTCACCATTTGTATGCTAGGAGCCTTTGTTGAAATTATTTTGAGCTTCTTTGTGGAGCCCCTGAAAAAAGTGATGACGCCGCTCGTCAGCGGCATTGTGGTGGTGATGATTGGGTTAAGCCTGATCCGGGTGGCGATTACCGCGATGGGGGGTGGCCCGGCTGCGATCGCGGCTGATACCTTTGCGACGCCCCAAAACCTGATGGTTTCGCTGTTGGTGCTCACGGTCATTGTGGTGCTTAACTGTACCCGTAGCGCCTTTCTGCGCATGTCGGCCATTTTGATTGGCTTGGTGGTGGGGTATCTGGTGGCTTGGCCCCTCGGCATGTTGAACTTCAGTGGCCTGAGCCAATTGCCCTACGTGACCGTGCCGATTCCCTTCCGCTATGGCTTTGGGTTTGGGTTTGCGGGTTTTATTCCCCTGGCCTTTTTATACGTCATCACCACCATTGAGTCGATTGGCGACCTCACCGCCACCTCGATGCTGGTGGGCGAACCGATTGAAGGGCAGACCTATCTGAAGCGGGTGAAAGGCGGCATTCTCGGCGATGGGGTCAATTCCCTCATTGCCGCTTGTTTCAATACCTTTCCGAACACCACCTTTAGCCAAAACAACGGCGTCATTCAGCTGACGGGCGTGGGCAGCCGCTATATCGGCTACTTTATTGCGGGCTTTTTGTTCCTGCTGGGGCTGTTTCCGATCATTGGTGGTTTGTTTCAGGCGATGCCGCAACCGGTACTCGGGGGCGCCACGCTGCTGATGTTTAGCTCGGTGGTCACCGCTGGTATCAAGATCTTGCACGGGGTGAATCTGAGCCGCCGCAACACCTTGATTTTGATCGTTTCGATGGGCCTCGGCATGGGCGTCGCCTTTGTGCCCGACATTTTGGCCAACACGCCTTACTTAGTGCGAGGCGTCTTTTCCTCCGGAATTGCGACGGGGGGGATGACGGCACTGGTCTTGAATATGGTGATTCCGGGCAAGCGCGAGTAGTGAATTGCCCAGATTAACGCAACAACGTTCCTTTGACAGCACAGATTTATTCGAGGGGGAGGGTGACCACCACGCGGGTGCCCTGCCCCTCTTTGCTGTCTATCTGCCAATGGCCTCGGTGGAGTTCGACACAGACCTTGACGATCGCTAAGCCTAACCCGGTGCCACCAATCTCACCGACGTTGCTGCCGCGCTGAAAAGCTTCTCCCATGCGCGCCTGATCGGCAGTGGGAATGCCGATGCCGAGATCGCTGACCTGCAGGGTCGCCGTATGGTCATTGCTGCTCAAGTTCACGTGAATCGGCTGGTCTGCTGGCGAGTATTTGGCGGCATTCGTTAACAAATTGCTCAGGAGTGAGGCCATCATTTTTTTATCCCAAAAGGCTTTAACGGGGGTGCCGCCGTCTGCCAACTCAATGGCTTGGGGAATGCCTGCCTGCACTTCCGCAATCACTTGCCGACAAAAAGCCCCGCCTTCTAGCAGCTCTGGGCTGAAATCGAGCTTGCCCACTTCGGCCCGAGTCAGAGTGAGCAGATCGGCAATCTGCTGGCTCATCTGCTGCGCCGTCAGATGAATCCGTTCTAAACTTTGCTGCTTTTGGGTTTCGGAAAACTGAGCGTAATTGATTTGGAGGGATTCCGTCGAGAGCAAAATGGTGCTCAGGGGCGTGCGTAGCTCATGGGAAGCCATCGAGAAAAACCGCAGCTTCAAGTCCTTGACTTGCTGAGTGCGGATCAGCTCATGTTGCAAATGTTGTAAAAACAAGACCAGACTGCCTGTGAGCAGCAATCCTGTGAGCAGCGTCGCGGCGGTGCCGTAGAGGGGCGATACCGGATACGTCGCGGCGGGCATAAAGGTGACGCCCCATTCTTGCTGACCCAGGCTGAGCGTCCGGGTACAGGTCGTAGAGATGGGGCAAAGTGCTTGAGACCGCTGCTGTTGGGCCGGATCGGGCGCAACCGTCAGGGCCGTCACCGCCTGGCTACCGGCGTCATAGCGACCCAGAAACTGCTCTGCCGTCACCGCTGCTTGATCCTGCAATTCAAAATCAATGGCGTAACTCAGGCCTTGCAGGGCTTCTTCCACCACATCGGCAACGCGAAACACCCCGAGCAAAATGCCCTCGAACTGAGATCGCCGTAAGGCTTGAGAAGCAGGAACGGTGCCCGTTTGGTAGAGCGGCAACACCACCAAAAAACCATACTGATCGCGCTGCTCTTGCACTAACCGCACGCGACCGGTGACGTGAATCTGGCCGCTATCGCGGGCCGGGTCAATGGCTGCCACTCGCGTCGGGCTAGAGTTGAGGTCGAATCCCAAAGCCGCCTCGTTCCCCCCCAAGGGGGCTAGATAGGTGACGGGAATGTAGTAGGGCCGCTCTCGCGATCGCTGTAAATCCCCATTCGCATCGAGCTCTGTAATCTGGAAGTTGCCATAGCCCTGGGCCTGCATCTCCGCTTCATAGGTCGCCCGCTCTCCTTGCGCGACCACCGGCGCCCACTCCAGCGCTTGAATGCCGGGATACTCGGCCAGCGATCGCGCCACAAAGGCGTCGAATTCTGAGGACTGCACCGCGTCCTGGTTCACTCCATAGTGATCACCCAGAAAGGTGAGCACCGTCGTGTATCGATTGAGGCTGCGCTGCAGCGCGATCGCTAACGTCTCAATCTGCTGCTGAAATTGACTCTGCTGTTGGGAAACTTCCCAACGATAGACAAACCGGGTGGCGATCGCCGACAGAGAGACCCCGATACTGGCGGTAATTCCTAGGACCAAGACGTGACGAGAGATTTTGGGGGCCATGTGACTCGACCAGGTTTGATGCTCCTTACACTGAAACAGACTTCCCGCCAAAAAGGAGGGTCAAAATCCAGCTTTTTGGCGCGGCGGCAGCCGCCTGGAGTGCCAATGCTCAGTGATCGGACTCCCAATGAAATCCTGGAAACGTCGGAGAATCCAGGGCCGAGAGGCCAGATGTGAGCTTGCTTCAGAGCTGGGTTGACAGCCCTTCACTGATGCCGTGGCGGCGGCGCGAGCATGCCTTGCCTCAACGCTTTGGGTCGCTCATTGATGATGCGCCCTCAGCCTTTCTGGCGGGTCGGGGGTGGGCGGGCCAGGACGCGAAATCCCCATCCCCTTAACCGCTCCCATCATTGGTGGCAGTGATAGTGCTGATCGAGACGCAGGAGGGTGTGCAGCAAAACGGTCGCGCCGTTCAAGCAGTCTTGGGGGCTCGTATATTCCGTTTCGGCATGGCTGATGCCCCCTTCGCTGGGCACAAAGATCATGCCCATATCGGTAATGCGAGAGAGTTCTTGGGCGTCGTGGCTGGCTCGACTGGGTAGGGCGCAGTGGCTCAGCTGCAGGTCGTCACAAACTTGGGCGATCGCGGTTTGAATGTGTGAGTTGGCAGGGGCAGGCTCATTGTGCAACCGCTCCACCATAGAGATTTGGGTACCTGTGGCGGCGGCGATCGCTGCAATCTCCTGCTGAATTTCAAACAGCAGGTGCCGCAGCCGCCCGGTGGAGAGATCTCGCAGATCTAAGCTCATCTCGACCTGGCCGGGAATGCTGTTCGGCACGTTGGGATGCAACTCCATGCGGCCCACCGTTGCCACCTGATCGCCGGGCTGGCGGCCAATGCGGTTAATTGCCAGTACCAATTGCGACGCCGCCACTAGGGCATCTTGACGCATCGGCATCGGCGTCGTCCCGGCATGGCTGGACTGACCGGTGACCGTGATCCAATAGCGTTGCTGGCCCACGATGCCAGTGACCACGCCAATCTGCTTGTCGGCGCTGGTGAGCACCGGCCCTTGTTCAACATGCAGCTCGACAAACGCGGCCAGCGACGCGGGCGATCGCTGAGCCTGGGCGATCGCCGCCCAATCGCCGCCCGCTCGCGCCAGGCAGTCTTGGATGGCTTCATGGCTGCGGCTACGATACAGCTCGGCATCGGGCAAGAGTTGTCCGGCCATCGCCTTGCAGCCAATCATGGTGCGCTCTTCATCGGCAAACACCACTACTTCCAGCGGATGATCGAGGTGTTGACCTTGCGAGGACAAGGCCGCGACGACGGCAATGCCCGCTAGCACGCCATAGGTACCGTCGTAGTGACCGGCATTGGGCACGGTGTCGATGTGGGAGCCGGTCATCAGTGGTGGGGCGTCATCAAACCGGCCCACATACCGGCCAATCAGATTGCCCGCTGGGTCAGTCTGCACGGTCATACCGGCTGCGACCATCCAGCGGCTGACGAGGGCGCGGGCCTGGCCATCGGCTTCACTAAATGCCAAGCGCTGGACGCCGCCGTTGGGCAGAGCGCCCAATTGAGCCAGCTGACGAATCATGGCCATCAGGCGATCGCCATTAATCGCCAGGGTAGAAACGACCGATGAAACCATAGGAAAACCTCTCTGCGGGCAATCTGCGACTAATCTTCTATGCCACTACTGTAGGGCTTGAAGCGTATACTGTATACAATGGCTGCGGGGGCTGTTGCTGTAAAATCGTTTACTCTGACGCTTGTCTGGCCGAATTGAGTCGTAAGGGTTCTGCGCTCAAATATAGCCCTAGGATAGACAATTTTCTGTAGCATCCTGATCGTCATGTCCGACTGCTAGCAAGCAGGACGGATGGCTGTTCGAGCCTCTGTTATCCGTCCTCAAGTTCGAAGGATTTTTCCCTTGGTCACGCTATCTAAACCTCTACCCCGACGGGAGTCGCTCCATGAGCAGACTTACCAGGTGCTCCGCACCAGCATTCTCTCCGGTGAACTGCGCCCCGGCGATCGCCTAGTGGAAACTCATCTGGCCGAGCAGCTTCAGGTCAGTCGCACGCCGATTCGCGAAGCGCTGCGGCAGCTACAGCGAGAAGGATTGGTGATTCTCGATGGGGGCGGGCTGCGCATTATCTCCGTCTCCGTGACCGATGCCGTGCAGCTCTATGACTGTCGCTTAGCGCTAGAACAAGCGGCGGTGCGGTTGGCCTGTCTCGAAGCGAGTGATCGCGCGTTAGACGTGCTGCAGCAATCGGTCGCCCAGGCGGAGCGGGCCGTCCAGCGCCAGACCTCAGCCCTCAATACCTTTGAGATGCTCAATCTTGACTATCAGTTTCACCGGCAGATTGCCGTCAGCACGGGCAACGGCTGGTTGACGGGGTTGCTTGATCAGGTCTTCGACAAAATGATGCTGTTGCGGGTACACACCACGCGTTACAACCCGCAAGTGTTGGAAATTTGCAGCGAGCATCATAAAATCTGCAGCGCCATTGTGGCCCGCGAGTCCGACCGGGCGATCGCCTCGATTCAGGCACACTTGGAGGCGAGTAAACAGCGGGTAGTTGAGGCGCTGGAAGCCCTCTCCACTAACGGTGATGGGGATGTTTAGGGTTGTATCAAGATATGAGGTTTTACATCTTTGCGATGGGGCTGCCCCCGGCGCGTGGGCAATTGCAGTAACCTCTGAAAAATCAATATTCGGCGTTCTCTAAGGAAAGAATTCATGACGGCTGCAGCTACTCAAACAGTCTTTATTTGTGGATCGGCTCTGCGGGGACAACCCGACCACGGCAATCTGCAAGACGCCACGTTTGTGCGCGAAGCAAAAACTGCAGCTCGCTATCGTCTCCACGCGGTGAAAGACGGTTGGCACCCCGGCATTTATGCGGTCGAAACGGGCGGTATTGCGATTCTCGGTGAGCTGTACTCTCTCACCCCCGCCCAATACGAACATCTCGTCTCTACTGAGCCGCCCCACATGTATCCCGCTGAAGTGACGTTGGAGACGGGCGAAACCGCGATCGCGATGCTGTATCCCCAAGCGCTGATCGAAGAGCACGGCTGGCCCGATATCTCTGACCTGGGTGGCTGGGCCGCCTATAAAGCGCAAACGGCCTGACCCGCTCGCGAGTTGCCACCATCCTCTGATTTCCCCTCTCTGGTATCCCCCATTCTCTTGTTGAAGTTTGGAGCAATCCCATGGCCCCAGTGCTGATCAAAGGCGGACGCATCGTCACCGCTGTCGATGATTACGTGGCAGATATTTTGATCGAGGCCGGTCGCATTGAGGCGATCGCTCGTGAAATCAACCCCGACAACGCCACGACCTATAACGCTGACGGCCTGCTGGTTTTTCCTGGCGGCATTGATGTCCATGTGCATATGGAAACGCCCATGGGCAATGACATCTACACCTGCGACACCTTTGAAACCGGCACGCGATCGGCAGCCTTTGGCGGCACCACCACCATTGTGGATTTTGCCCAACAGTTTCAGGGCGAGAGTCCTAAAGCGGCGCTCGATCGCCGGTTAGCCGCCGCCGAACCCCAATGCTGTGTGGACTACGGCTTTCACGTGATTCTCACCGACGTGAATCCGGGCTCTCTCGCTGAACTGCCCGACCTGATCAATCGTGACGGCATCTCTAGTTACAAGCTCTACATGGCCTACCCCGGCGTCTTGATGGTCGATGATGCCGACATCTATCGCACTATGCGCAAGGTGGGCGATCACGGGGGTATGGTCAACCTCCATGCCGAAAATGGCGTCGTGATTCAAGCGCTGATCGAAGAAGCGCTAGAGCAGGGCAACACCTCGCCGAAATATCACCAGCTGACTCGGCCCAGCCTGATGGAAGGGGAAGCCACCCATCGCGTCATCCGCATTGCCGAGCTGGCCGAGGTGCCGGTGTATATCGTGCACCTATCGGCGAAGGAAGCGCTTGAGGCTGTCGTGGAAGCGCGCGATCGCGGCATTCCCGCCTTTGCGGAAACCTGTCCCCACTATCTATTTTTGACCAACGAGGAATACGACCGACCGGGATTTGAACCCGCCAAGTTCGTGATGACGCCGCCCCTGCGCGATCACACTTGTCAGCACGCCCTCTGGCGCGGCTTGAAGTTTGACGACCTGCAAATTGTGGCCACTGACCACTGCCCCTTCTGCTTTAACGAAAACCTGTTCGGCATTTTGCAGTCCAAGCAATACGGCAAAGACGATTTTTCCAAAATCCCCAACGGTGCACCAGGCGTCGAATTTCGCCTACCGCTGCTCTACGACGGTGGCGTTCGGGAGGGACGCATCAATCTCAATCGCTTTGTACAGTTAACCTCCACCGCCCCGGCCAAGATGTTCGGCATGTTTCCTCAAAAGGGCACGATCGCGGTGGGCAGTGATGCCGACTTAGTGCTGTTTGATCCGGAGGCGCAGCACACCCTGAGCGCCAATACCCACCATTCCAACGTGGACTATTCGCTGTTTGAAGGTCGCCGCGTGCAGGGCAAGGTGCAGCAGGTATTTTTACGCGGCGAACTGATTGTGGATGGCGATACCTGGCGGGGTCGAGCCGGTATGGGGCAATTTTTGAAGCGATCGGCTTCGGGTCGGGTGTTGTGATGCTGCGGCCATCAATAGCCCTCTGGATAGGCTTTGCCGAAAGTCAGGAGAGGCCGGAGCGTCCTCAATCTAGATGAGACTTAGCATTCGGAACAAATTCCATTAGAATCGGGGTGATTTTGGCTGACCGTCAGCGCGACTCATCTTTTCAGGGATGTTAATTGGCCACAGCCGCGCTGACTGTGGCCTCCTCCTAAATTTCTATGGCAGAAATTCCTATGACAGAAGCGTTAGAAACCCACGTTTTTCCGGTGCGCTGGCAAGACGATCATGTCCTGCTGATTGACCAGACGAAGCTGCCGCAGCAATATTCCGTCGTTTCGATCACGCGCAGCGAAGACATTTTGACCGCTATTCAAACCCGCATTGTCAGGGGTGGGCCAGCCTTGGGGTTGGCGGCGGCCTACGGGCTTTATCTCGGGGCGCGGGTCATCGATACTGAAGAGCGCACTGCCTTTTTAGAGCGCCTAGAGGCGATCGCTGAGCAGCTGAAGGCGACACGTCCCGACAAGGCCAACCTGATGTGGTCGGTCGATCATATGGTTGAGCAGGTGCAGCACAGCTCAGACCGCGTGAGCGACCTCAAAGCGCGATTGCTGGAGACCGCCCAAAAAATTCAGCAAAAAGATTGGGAGATCTGTGTCGCGATCGGCCAGCATGGTCTGGCGGCTTTGCCGGCTAAACCGGCTCAGTTGACCCTGTACACCCATTGCAATCATGGCGCGCTGGCCACCTCGGGGTTTGGTACCTCTTTAGGTATTGTGAGAACGGCCTGGCAAGAGCAGCGGCTCGCCCAGGTGATCGTGGGCGAAACTCGGCCCTGGCTGCAGGGGTCTCGACTCACCGCCTGGGAATGCCTGCAGGAGCAGATTCCGGCCACGGTGATTACCGACAGCATGGCCGCCCACTGTATGCAGCAGGGCATGATTGACGCCGTGGTCGTGGGGGCCGATCGCATTGCGGCCAATGGCGATACGGTCAACAAAATTGGCACCTACGGGTTAGCGCTCGCGGCCAAAGCCCACAACTTACCCTTTTTAGTCGCAGCACCGCTCTCGACAGTGGATTTCCATCTGCCTAATGGCGCCCAGGTGGCAATTGCCCAGGGCAACGAAACCGACGTCTGTCGGTTGGGCGATACGGTGACCTGTCCGGCTGGGGTCAAAACCTACAACCCGTTGTCAGACGTGACGCCAGCTGACTTAGTGACTGCGATCGTGACCGAACGCGGGGCGATCGCGCCCAGTGAGTTGGCCACCCTCGCCTCTCATCAAAAGTAAAAATTCGCAGCGCCAGACGCTTAAAAATTGCTGGGCAACAAACTGTCAGACCAGAGATCCTTGGACTTTAGCCAGTCTTGGCTGAAGAGTCGTGACTGATAGCGCGCCCCGCTATCACAGAGAATCGTCACAATCGTGTGGCCCGGCCCCATTTGCTGCGCCAGCTTTACTGCCGCCCCGACGTTGATGCCTACCGAGCCGCCCATAAACAAACCATCTTTGTAGAGCAGTTGATACACCGCCTGCAAAGCTTCGTGATCATTCACCTGAATGGCATCGTCGGCGGGGGCTCCGGCCATGTTGGCGGTGACCCGGCTGTTGCCGATGCCCTCCGTAATTGAATTGCCGCTGGTGCTAATTTCGCCGGTTTTGACATAGCTATAGAGACCGCTGCCCATCGGGTCAGCCACCACACAGCGAATGTCGGGATTTTTGTCTTTAAAGAACATTGCTGCGCCTGCATAGGTGCCACCCGTGCCCGTCGCGGCCACCCAGCCATCCACTTGGCCATCCGTCTGCGCCCAGATTTCTGGCCCCGTCGTTTCGTAGTGGGCGCGGCGATTGGCGAGGTTGTCAAATTGATTAGCCCAGATGGCGTTGGGCGTTTCTGCGGCGATCCGCGCTGACAGCTTCACGTAATTGTCAGGATTCTTATACGGCACCGCTGGGACTGGTCGCACCTCGGCCCCTAGCGTTCGCAGCATATCCATCTTTTCTTGCGATTGCGTCTCAGGGATGATGATCAGGCACTTATAGCCCTTCGCGTTACAGATGTGGGCCAAGCCAATGCCGGTATTGCCCGCCGTGCCTTCGACCACCGTGCCGCCCGGCTGCAACAGACCCTGCTCTTCAGCATCTTTGATAATAAATAGAGCCGCTCGATCTTTGACTGACCCACCAGGATTTAGAAACTCCGCTTTGCCCAGAATTTCACAGCCGGTCGCTTCACTAAAACTATTGAGCCGAATGAGGGGAGTATTCCCGATGGTGGCGACAAAGCCTGATTTAATATCCATCCTGAGTTCTGATAAGAAACGAAACTTCTCTACACGCTTATCCTAAGGGGTAACGGCTCTGAGCTAAATGCCTCATCACGATTCAGAGCTGGGATGTGGCGGTGAGAAGACGGAATTTGAAAGTGCGAATTCGGAGTTCGGAAGTGCGAATTTGGAAGACGAAAATGTGAATTCGAAGTTCAGCGGCCGAGCGCGGCAGTGTGAATAGCAAAAGCAGCATGAAGAATGCTGTGCTTTGGACTTCAAATTCCTCTAGGAGTATGCCAAGCAATAACGTGTCGAAGAACCCGGTTTCTATGAAAAACTGGCCGCAGACTGGTCACCTGTTCCCAGAAATCGGGTTCTTTAGGGGGGATTTTTTATTTTGGATTGCTCTAGTGCAGCGTCAGGCTTGAATTTGTAGGTTGGGTTAGCGTCAGCGTACCCCAACAAAACCCTTTCCAATGTTGGGTTTCACTCTGTTCAACCCAACCTACAAAAACTCATAATTTCAATACTGGCAGACCACTATAGCAAGGCGCAGTTTGATCAGGTCATCCCCAATGCCTGAAATTACCATCAGATCAGCTTTTTAATTCTGACTTCCGACTTCTTCATTCCGAATTCTGCTATAGGTTTCCGCTCTCCACTGCGAACTGCGTAGGGCTTCTCGAAGCGTAGCCGCTGTGCGTCTAGTGCCCTTCTCGCAGGATCTCTGAACTCCGAACTCCGAATTCCGAATTCGCACTTCCGAATTCGCACTTCCGAATTCGCACTTCCGAACTCCGAACTCCGAATTCTGAACTCAAAACTGATTCAGTGCGGCGACAACACCGTTTCCTCATTCACCTCAATGCCCATTTCCACCGCGTGTTCCCAACCCAAACCTTTGCGCTCAATCACCGGCGCTTCTGGGTCAGCCAGATTCAAGATGGTGGAGAGGCCGTAGCCCAACTCTTGCTCATCGTCGATGATGAAATCAACGCGAGGTCCCACTTGGTCAAACAGCGCCGCCTTTGATGAAACCGGTGCTGACTCTGATTCCATTAGGGAAAGGGCGGAGGTCGACACAATCGGATTTTCTAGGGCTTCGATCAGTGCTAAACAAATCGGACAGTCGGGGACGCGAATGCCGGTCGTTTTGCGTTTGGGGCTCATCACCAGCTTGGGCACCAGCTTCGTTGCGGGCAACAAAAACGTGTAGGTGCCCGGAATTAGGTGACGAATCTTGCGATAGGCCGGATCACTGACCCAGGCATATTCCGCAATGTTGGACAGCGACGAACACATAAATGTCAGCGGTTTGTCGTTGGAAACTTGTTTGAGCTGTTGCACTCGCTGCACAGCTGATTTCACCGTCAGATCGCAGCCGATCGCGTAGACCGTATCGGTGGGGTACAGCATAATTGCCCCCTGTCGCAGGGCATCTCGAATGGTGGAAATTTTGCGTGATTGAGGATTTTTGGGATGAACCTTGTAGATCGTCGTCATCGCTCGGTCTCCTGGCACTTTCTTAAGAAATCTGCCTGCAAAGGCGTCTTCATTATGGAAGATGGAGAGGACGCTGCGGAGACCTTGTATGAAGACTTTAGCCTTTCTGGATTGTCCGACGGGCATTTCGGGGGATATGTGTTTGGGGGCAGTGGTCAGTGCCGGGGTGCCGCTGAGCTATTTGCAAGCCCAAATCGATCTCCTCAATCTGCCAGAAACGGTCAAACTCACGGCCGCGATCGCTCGTAAAAACGGCATTGCGGCGACTAAGGTCAACGTTGGGCTCCCCCACGAAACCGGCTCAGTACCTCCACCACCGCTGCGTCATCTCCGTGACGTAGCGCAAAACATAACCGCCGCTGATTTGACCGCCCGCGCGATCGCCTGGAGTCTGG
>ERZ1740058.1105-NODE-1105-length-14383-cov-14.649567_pt1 | contig 14383 bp, 10 predicted proteins | sample MGYA00581745_ERZ1740058 | MGnify/ENA primary metagenome ERZ1740058 (study PRJEB43018, sample SAMN04849742) | marine metagenome | isolation source: floating plastic debris | place: Pacific Ocean | collected 2008-08-30 | study: EMG produced TPA metagenomics... | reverse complement strand
TAGCTCTTTTATCTATACAGTGTGCTTGACCTACTCAAAATTGATACCTTTTAAGTCTATGTGTAAAACGTGTTTTGAACCTCTCTGGGTTTGTTCCCTACCCCTCTGGGCGAAATAATAGCCAGGGCAATTCCCGTGGGGCATCCCATTGATTGATGTCTCAGAATAGCTTTTTCAGAAGGTCTAAAAGGGTGCAAGACATATTGCCAATGATTGAGCTAACCTAACAGCAATCACTGCAAGTTAACCAATCACCACGTTCCGTTCCTAGCCGGCGATTGGTTAGCCTTTTTTTACCAATAGATCTCAACAAGGGTATAGGGTATCCATACGAACTCGACTCGATTCAACTATTACAACACCCCTTTGTTCCAACTCCTCTGCAACCTGCCCGACAACTTTTCGAAGCAGATTGGTCAATGCTCGGGAACCAATTCTTCAGGTCCGATAGTCTCCTTCGACAGGCGCAACCCGTGGTAAGCGAACGGTAAAAGTTGTGCCTGCCTGTGCCGTTGAATCGACCCCTATCGTGCCCCCGTGAGCGAAGACAATCTCCCGAGCAATGTACAACCCTAGACCGATACTTCTCGAAGCGCTTTTTGCTGTCGATTCCGATTGAGTGTAACGCCTAAGTGGATCAAAGATTGTTGTGAGCATCTCCGATGGGATCCGGGGGCCTTCATTGTGTACGCTCAAAACCACAGTTGATTCTTCTGACGTGATGGAGAGTTCGACAGGCTCCTCAATTGCCCCGTGCTGAAGGGCATTGCCCATCAGGTTGGAAATCACCTGGCGGAGTCGGGGCCCATCCCAATCACCAGTCAGGTCCCCATCCGGATGGAAGTGAAGCGTACGCTGTGGGTAGGCGAAGCGCAAGTTCTCAAAGACTTCGTGCCCTAGCTTTTTGAGATCGACTGAACTGCGCGTCAGCGGCATCGCGCTACCCAGTCCTGTTGAAGCAAAGTCAATCAGGTCATCGATTAACCCTATGATCGCCTTTGTATTCCGCTCAATCATCGATAACGCTTTGCCAGCTCTCAAGTCCTCGTTGTTGTGGCTACGTGCGGCCACTTGTGCAGCTCCCTGAATGCTGCCGACTGGGCTCCGCAGGTCGTGGCTGAGAATGGCCAGGAACATGTGGCGTGATTGCTCGACCCGACTAGTGTAACTATCGACGGCCTCAGCCAGCGATTGATCGATTGCCTCGTTGAAGCGAGTGATATCCTCAATGTCATCGAGGCTGGACTGCTGTCGGCTTTCGTACCATAGGCGGAGCACGCTGGCACGCAGGGCGCGGTACTCGGCGACCACTTCCATGATGTCAAAGCCCACGCCCACGCGTTCAAAGCCGTGAACCTTCGAGGCATGGTCGAGGCGATCACTTGCCTGGCTATCAGCCCCGCCATGACCTTTAGACTTGCTCTCCTGCTGGGCGCGGCTTTGCTCGGTCTGCATATTCCGTGCGGTAGCCAAGAGCATCTCTCCAGCAGCATTACGTAGGGCCTTTCTGGTCATCGTTGTTCCAGACTCAAGGCTGCGCGCAAATGCCTCCCATTCCACAAGAATAGGTTCGATGTTCTCAAGGATGAAGTCTGCCAATCGCATCAGTTTTTTATCCGAGCACAATTTAATAGTTAGAGAAATACTATCATGGGAATTCATCCAACGAGTTTTCAAACGTTTCATGCGTTGTGGCTGAGCTAATTGCCCCATGTGGCAACTACGCTCGCATGGAACCTGTAGGAAGCTTAATGATAAATCGGGTGCCTCTTCCAAGCTGTGACAAACACTCTAAACTGCCTTGGATTTTGTTCTGTCACAATCGTATGGCTAATCGAAAGCCCTAGTCCTGTTCCTTTTCCGATAGGCTTAGTGGTAAGGAACGGATCGAACAACTTATCCTTGATAATAAACCCTACTGCCCCAACTCTATTACTCTAAGTACTCTTTCACCTGACTAAACCTCTCTCATCAGTATACGCAACTGGACAATCCCTCTATTCAATCGAGCCTGTAGAGTTCTCTGTCCAATCGAACATAGATTCGCGGCTTCTTTATGGGTGAGGTCGCGTATGAATACAGCTTCTATCGCTTCTCTATTCTTCGCCTCTAGCCGGGATATGGCTGATTGCAGCTGCGAGCGGTCCTCCTGCATAGTTTGGACTCTCTGAGAGTATGCATCGGGCAGTAGATCGCTCAGTGCGCTCCTGTTAGCCTCGCCCTGTAGCGGCGCATCTAAACTTATCGGACGACGGTTAGCAGCAGACTGACGAGCCTGTTGCCACTCTGATAGCGGAACCCCTAATTCGATAGCCACTTCCCGGTCGCTTGGCGCACGTTTCAGCTCTGTTCGTAAACGAACAGCAATCGCTTCTGATTGACGCAGCAAATCTTGAAAGCGACGTGGAACCCGTACTGTTGCCTCTTTATCGCGTAGATAATGACTGATTTCGCCCCTAATATAGGGAATTGCAAAACTACTGAAAGCGCATCCTCGCGTTAATTCAAAACGCTCTATTGCCTTCAGAAGGCCTATACTGCCGACCTGTATCAGATCATCAAACAGCTCTGTTTGTGACTGTCGGCAACGTCGATGCGCTTCCTTGCGAACTAAACCGATGTTCAACTGCACTAAACGACTGCGTAGTCTGACAGATGGTTTTTTCTGGTAGCTGGCCAGCAGTTCTAGCGTTTGTTGTCTAGATGAGCGAGTATAGGTAGATGACATTAGGTAGAGCGCATACAGATAGCTACTGAAGATATCAATGCCGTTGGATAAGTTAGTTACAGACTAATCAAATCTGCTTGGTATAGCTACGCTGTAATCGCGGAGACGATTTTCTGTTTCTTCTATGTCATTACCGTAGTTCTTCTGAGACTATGCTCAGTCTTGGGACCAATCTGTCTCTTTCGCGGATTAAATAACGTTGAGAAAGTAGGCTGTTTTTGCACTTGCGACAACAATCTGTTAGACCTTCTTTGGCCAGGTGAAGCAGAACCGGCTACCGGTTACATAGTCTGCATCTAGCCATAGCTGTCCACCTTCTGCTTCTATTATCTTTTTGACTAACGCGAGACCAATGCCAGTGTTATGCGTGTCATTTCTATCATCCAACGTCTGGAACAGCTTGAAGATGCTCTCTTGATATTTAGAGGCTATTCCAGGACCATCATCTGAGACTGAAACCTCGTAGTATTTATCGACTTCAGTTGCAATGACTTCTACAGTACCTGCTGTCTTATTGTGATGCTTGATGGCATTACCGATAAGGTTGAAAAGCACCTGACTGAGTAACAAACGCTTGCACAAAATCTGACGAGTGTGGAAAGAAGACGATATGGTGAATCCACACGGTGGTGAGAGCAAGTCTATTATTTCCTTCAATAGCTCGTCGAGATTTACAGCTTCATCTGGCAACTCTCTTCTACCAACTCTGGCAACTTCTAACAGGCCATTTATGAGCTTACCCATTCGGTCTATGCGCTGTTGCAGCAATTTTAAGTTCTTCTGTACCTCGCTAGACGCATGAGGCCCAATATCTTCTGCTATCCAGTGGGATAGGTGGCTGATGCCGCGTAGAGGGGCTTTCAAGTCATGAGAAACAATACTAGCGAACTCATCTAGCGCATTGACTTGTTGTTCTAATTTCTGTTCCACTTGCTTACGAGCAGTAATATCACGAGAAACTGACAGTACTTTCTCAACGCAGTTGTTCTCATCGAAGATAGGGGTAACCACCACTTCCCACCACCGAGGCGTGCCTTTTGCGGTGGCACAGTAGCCATCAAATTGACCGCTACTGCCTCGGCAAGCTGCCTCAAAAGCAGCAGTCGCCGCTTCTTGCTCCTCACCTTGCCAAAAAGGGAGCCACTGCTTGTACTGTACGTCTCTTACAAAGTTATCTATCTCCATGGCCTGTTGCCCTTTGTGGTTCATGTAGAGCAGCCGTCCTTCTAGATCAAGAACTTTGATACAGTCTGGGCTACTCTCTAGAACCTGTTGAAGGAACCGTAGGTTCTGCCTGTAACTGGAACCGAGTAAGTCTACAGATGAGGGATCAGCCGGCAAATGAGAGCTGTAAGATAAGCCTTTCCTCATATAACTATCTCGGGGTAGGAAAACACAGAGTCGAGGGGGATAACTGATACTATCATGGCGACCAGTCAGTCTATCACCGTCCCTTCATGACTATAAATATGCTAGGCTCAGCCGAACCATAGTCTTCTGATAAGCGTTGGCAACTGGCTTTCTTACAAACGGCTGCAAGTCTTATTGATTGATTAGTCACTATGCAAATAAAGCCACGGTCGCTGTACATGGCAAAGAAGCAGTCCTTGTGACTGTTAGAGGGCTCTGAAGAGCAGCTATAGCGAGCATACTACTTACTTGACCAGCAGTTCGCCAAAGCTATCGGCTAGGACTAAATAGGTTAGCGCGCTTAGCTGCTGATAGCGCTTGTCTTCTAAATGTTCTGGCGCATGCACCTCAAAGCTGTTGGGGTAGTCGTACACGCCGTCTTTGAAGTGGAACCGGTAGGTAGCTGACGTGTCGCTAAATTTTGGCCGTGGGTTGGTCTCGTCGTTGATGTGCTCGGTAAAGGGAGAAAGGTCGGTCAGCTGAGCGACTTCTAGCTCTCGCAGCTGTTGCCAAATGTTAGAGAAATAGGCCTCTGAAACATCTCTTTCAAATTCGTGTATGGGCTGGTTTCGGCCTATTTCTTGCAGTCTGAGGATCACTTTAGGTTCTGCGTCTTTTGCGACGATTTCTGCCTCTACTCGCTGATAGCCTGACATCGCCGGTATCGTTGAGCGCCCACCTATGATGGTCATCGAAAAGTGGTGAACTCGCTGTTGAGTAGCTGGCTGTTGGATAGACGTGTTTTGGGCAATGGATACTTCTTCGAGGGCTGCCTTAAGTGAAAACTTGGGTAAGACTTCAGCTGTGAGCTTCCTTGACTTTTCTGGTCCACCCACGCTGAATCCAACTATGCCAGCTAGGCCTACTAGCGTTGTTGTTTTTACAAGGAACTGCACGGCTAGCTGTAGCGCTGGCTGCTTTCTGGTTCTGGGAGGACGTTTTGAATGGGGCATATCACAAAAGACAAGGAGCGTAGAAAAAGACTCTTCCTCACAGCTAAGAGCGTACCCATCTTTTCTTTCGACGTACTTACCTTCATGAAAGGAGCCTATCAACTATTCACTAATGGTATAGTTCTTCGCCTATTTTTCCTGAATTTAGGCGTATGCTATTATTTGAGTCTGTATTTTCGAAGCACAGGGGTGCCGTCATATTGGTCATACTGTCTAGTGCTACAAACTCTGATACTTTCAACTTCATCTTCTGAAATGCTGGGTTTCCAACAGGGTATTCCGCTTCACGTTTACTTACACGCCCCCTTTATAAATATGGCGACAAACTTCAGCTGTTCAACTTGCTAATTTTGGAGTTCTCCAACAGTATCCTATACCACCGATAAAGATTGTCTTAATTAACAACAACTCTAAATTTGATAAATCCAGAGGCATTAGTCGGTGTCCCATCTCCGGTAGCATTAGGGACCGAACTAACATCAACAACAACAGCGCCATTGTTATTTGTGCCATTACACGTTAACTCTGGAAATACTGTAGATGGATCAGTCCCTGCTGGGAAGTAGTAGCCGCCCACGCCATCATCACTGCCGGTATCAGGAATCTCATCACCGTCGTTGGCATTGGTAAGTGCAACCGCTGAGCCATTGAAGTTAATGAAAATGCCACGGTCTCCTGGGCCTGGTGTAGCTGGCGTGCTGCTATTGAAGCCGGTGGCAAGGAAAGTGGTGTTTGCAGGAATGAGATCGCAAATCAACACCTCTTGTGCCGCTACCTCACCATTCGATAGGAAGGGTATCGTGTACTCTATTTCATCCCCAGGACTAATGATAGCTCCATTGCTGTTACCATCTACAATTCCAGCAATATAACTTTCAACAGTACTACTGCCACTTGTTTCGTTTATCGGTGGTCCTGGCCAATTGACCGCATTGTCATTGTCATCGGTAGCGCCAGCATCTACATAGATAGTGTCAAAGAGTTGTTCATTCGCCAGCCCACGATTAATTGCTGTTATACGCTTCGTCAACAATATATCAGGTGTGCTAGGAATTGGATCCGTAACCGTAAATTCGGTTGGGTCGTCAATAGCTCCTGTTGCTGGGTCATCACTGGGTACTGGGTTCGCGCCAAACAACAACGATGCTTGATTTTGCACCACAGTTCCCGAAGTAACCCCTGGGTCAACTGTGACGTCAACCGTAAAACTGACTCTGTTGTTTCCACTTACCGTTGCAGGAAGACGAATGCTTGCGATAGAGAGCTGAGTGTCATTAAAGGTGGTGACCGTGCCACCACCTGGAGAGGTTGTACTTAAGGTACCAGCATTATAGGTAATATTAGGATCAGTTAACGTGTCGTTGAAACTAACAAAAATGTCTGTTCCAAATGCGTTAAACAATTCGTAGGTGTAAGTTACTGTACTACCAGCTGGAACAACATCTAGATTTTCGTCTTTGTTGAGTTCTGGCGGTGTACAAGATGTCGCATCAAACTGACCATTTTGCTCCACTGGACCCACATTCGTGACCACTGCTGGGTCCTGTGTTAAATCAACTGCATAGAGATTGTTATCGCCACCATTGCTATTTTTATAGAAATAGCTGATGCCTGAACTGGTATTCCAAGAACCTCCCGCAGCCCCTGGCAGGGTTGCACCCGTCGTCGATACTGCTGTGACAGCCCCACCCGTCGGTGGAATACGGTACAACACGCCGCTTCTAACACCATAAAGAAAGCCATCTACAGGATTAAAATTAAGATCAAACGCAACACCTGGCAACCCTGTTAGCACTCTATTCTCAAAGGTCAGTGTTCCAGCTGCTGGATTATTCCCGATAGAAACCACCCTGAGTGTGGAACTATCACCCAGGTTGTAATAATTGCCAATGCTGTCCATCACACCATTGGCACTAGAACCTGAGTTTAAAGTAATAGCAGGATTCGTATTTGATGTCGCCTTGCCTAGATTTTCTAAGGTTCCATCAGAGCTTACTCTTATAAAATCACGAGTAGCGAAACCCGCTTGGCCCTGTGTGTTGCTTACAAAAGCATAAATGTAATTATCTAAGGGATTGAAAGATAATCCATTGGCTCTAATAGGCGGCGAGAAAGTGTTGTGAACTGTGCTAAAGAGCAGTGTCACAGGATCCAATACTCTAAAGGCAGAGGGCGTACCAATCACAGCATAGGCAGAATCATCACAAACAAATCTAGGCCCAGAGGTGGTTGCCGCAATTGGAAGGGCGTAATCTTCCACCTCACCGTTGCTTGCAGATCTACCAGGGGTTGTTGCATTAATGCTGGCATCCGAAGTGAATCTAAAACGAGTATAGGTGGTGCCTGCGGAGCCGGCAGTAAACCCACTCCAGAACAAGTCGCCTGTGGGCGTACCACTCGTGATAGCAACGTTGGCGTACTCACTAGCCTCAAACGTGCCATCTTTATTAAAATCTATCCATGCATGGAGTGTTCCAGTGCCTGTTGCTGAGATATCGCCTTGCAAAATGCTATATGTTACGTCGCCTTCTGTCAGCGTAGAGAGCATAATGCCATCTTCATCTGCACCATCTCCTGTGCCATCTAGCGGCGTCTCTGCGTCAGCTTCTATATCTGGAGGAGTAGTGCCTAAATGAATGCCTGCGACAACGATGTGGCTTGCACCGACAGGATCGCTACCACTATTCCCTGCGGTCTTATCGGTACCATAGCTATCAGGCGCATCACCATAGTCTTGAGTCGGCTCAACGATGACTACATCTTCACCTGTGCTAGCAGCAGAATCGTAGTTGCTACCGGGTGTATTGTTGCCTGCATTAGAACCGCTGGCATAGGTAGTATTTCCCGCTGGTAATGGAATCGTTGAAGCGGTCACCCGTCGATTGGCATCGGCACTGGTTCGTGTAGGGTCTAAGTAAGTGGCATAGGCGGGGTTTTGGTAGGTACCAACCGCAGTCCCTGAGATAATGTTGACGGTGAAATTGACGGTTACTGAGCCATCTTTTGGAATCGTGTAGTCACCAAAGATAGGGACACTCATACTGCCGCTGTTAGTCGGTGTTGCTGGCCCTGTGGCTCCCCCACTCAATGTTGCTGTTGCGCCACTGCTATAGGTAAAGCCACTGGGCAAAATATCTGTGAGCTGTACCTCCGAAGCTCCGCCTGCGCCAGTATTAGTGACTGTAATGCTATAGTTCGCAGTGCCAGCGGCTGTTCGTTCACCAGGGGTACTCGGATTCGCTTCTGTTTTGGTGACGGTTAGGGCGGGAAAACAATTTGCACCAGGCTGAATAGGCGGCACTGAAAATGGATTGAGTGTACCTTCGATGCCATCTTCCCCATCTTCTGCGCCATGAGGAATTCCATTACCGCTATCTGCCTGACCACCCTGACCGCCCACCACATCAGGGGAGGAAACTTGCCCCCCTGGACTGGTAGAAATAACGACCCCGCCCCCGCCGCCGCCACCGGGACCATGCTCGTTACCACTATCTCCTGTGGTATTTCCCCCATTTCCCCCACGGGCTTGAACTGTCACACCAGACAAATTGCCAGCTTGGGCAATCAAGGCAACGGTTCCCCCAGACCCACCGCCGCCTGCACCATCGGGCGCACCCACAACTTCACCCACTTCACCATCACTGCCATTAGAGGTAATGGTGCCTGCGCCAACGAATTGATCGGCTTGAATGTAAACAATACCGCCACCCTGTCCGCCACGAATACCATTGTTGTCATTGTTGACATCGCCGCCGCCGCCGCCACCACCCATGATGAGGCGATCGCCCACAGGTGAAGCAACAGAACTAACACCGCCTAAACCACGAGATCCATCTAAGTCTCCCCCGATACCTTCCCAACCAATACCACCTGTGCCTCCATCACCACCATTTCCACCGCCGCCGCCGCCGGCATTGTGTGCGTTACCACCACCGCCCGCATTACCTGGCGCACCTCGGCCCGCATCTCCCCCTGGCAGTTGGTCTGAACCCAAATCTATTGCAGAAGTCCCGTCCCACATGTAGCGAGGCGTGCCTGCAATTCCTTCACCCTTACCACTGCCTTCCGTTGTGTTACCGGATAAGACATAGTTACCGTTATTTGCTCCAGAGGTATTACTGGGGTCGTTAGGCACAAACCCTCCTCTAAATCCCCGGTTATCAGCATCTATTGTGAAGCCATTGAAATCCATATTGCCAGCAATATCGAGAGCGAGGACACCGCCGACTTGCCCATTCCAATCAGGCACAGTAATGTTGCTACTAAGCGTCAAGCTAGCATATTGCACCATACGAATCACTTGAAAGGTCCGTCCTCCCTGGCTCACTGTTGGATCAGATTTACTGTATGTATTAACCAGACCATCTCCCGAGCCGCCGCCCTCAAAGGTCAATGTTCCACCTGTCAGCGGAACTGAATTTGTTGCTCTTACAAATTCATAGGTGCCCGTATTGTTCAAATTGGTTTGCCCGCGTCCATTATTGGCTGTGTTCCCAGAACCGTAGGCTGCCGTATTACTACTGTTGATGGTGGCATCCTGCATTTGGATGATCATCAGCATATCCCCTTCAGAAATAGGAGTATTGCTACCTTCAGTGTAATAGTTGCCAATTGTTATAGAGGTAGCCCCCGCAGCCAGCTGACTATTTGTCGCCGGAGGAAAGTAAGAGTTAACAACATCATTGGCATTGATTGCGCCATCCTTACCAGGGGTTGCACATGAGTTGGAATCTCCATAGGCAGGCTGCATGGGCACACCCATCATCATCATGGAACCTGTAAGCATGCCAAGTGTCAGAGAGCTGGCTAGCCAGTGACGCAAAATCGACGGGTGACGACCCGCGAACCATCCTGATTGCAGCGCTGAGGCATGAACTTGATCTTGAATGGTCATGATGCAGGTAACTATAATTATTTCGTATATAGAAATGTACGCACTAAATGAACCCTACATTTCTCACGTACGGTACCCATCTAGCAATTATTTTTAATACGAGGAATTACATAAATTCTCTTGCTATTGATTTCGTACAAAATCTATACGACCTTCGACTCCGATTATCAATTGAGTTGGATAATACAACTGAGAGCACCACGCTAAAAAACTACAGTGGTCGCAAGCGAGACTCTTTAAAGAAAATAACTACCGAGAGGAATACCGCTACAATTCCATTCCCAGATCACGCTGCTCAGCCCGCTTCTTCTGACACTGCTTCAAATGCTCATAACGCTGAATCGGCTCCTGATTTCTCTTAACTAGCGGCGCGAGATCGCTCTTTATTCTCCTGATACTGACGCTGCTTTTCATCTGCCAAACTCTGAAGTTCATCCGACTTACCTAATAAGGAGACTGCCAAAAAGTGTGGGAAACGTTGAAAGCTCCTGGGGTGGTACAAACAAGTTTTCATGACTTTATACTGAGCAGCGCCATTGGCTACAGAGCTGGCTGACTGACAAAAAAGTGTTGTTGCTAGCTGAACGGCTGTGATGGCAGCAGTTGTATAACTTTACAAAACAGGAAAGAAGCACGAGTCTGGAATTAACCAAAAACAATTTCAAACTCATGAGTGCTTCTCAACAATTATACGACGGTCTAGAAACGTGGCTCAGTCAATGCTACAACTGGCGCGACCAAAGACATCTACAAGTCCTGCTCTACATGGTCAGAGCGCTGCTGTACAGCGGTAGCGTGAACCTGACGAAATGGAGTACGTATCTGCCGAATCGCGGGCAGTATGCACAGAGTCAGCAGCGTCGGTTGAGTCGCTGGCTAAAGAACCCGAATATCGTCGTGAGTGAGCTGTATAGCAGTGTGATAGCGCACTTCCTATCACACTGGCAGCAATCGGTGATGTACTTGGCGCTTGATAGCTCAATGCTCTGGAACGAATACTGCCTGATTCGATTGGTCGTCGTCCATCGGGGTCGAGGGCTGACTGTTGCATGACGGGTCATCAAGCACGCTAGCAGCACCGTTGCCTATGACGACTACGAGGGAGACCGAAAAAAAGTGTGGGAAAGCCCGACAATTGTTGCGTTCTCTGACTGAGACCGTACCCTCTGCGTCCTGGAGTTGGCGATCTCGATCCGCAATCAACACCGGAACTCATGATGAAACCCTTATCGAATCGTTTGTACTACTCAATATCAAACGACGATTACAGATAATTGTCGCGACAACTACACGCAGGCTTGATCAAATCTCATAGCAATGGTTTGAGCATTTGTTCTAGTTGTCGTTCAAGCTAATCGTAATTGTCGTCTGATAACTCAACGAGTTTTCAACGTTTCCCACACTTTTTTCGCTCTCTATGTAGCATCTACAACATAAGATTTTGTCTGTACCCATGGCATATACTCTGCTGGCGCTCTACGATTTGTTCAGATAGCTGCACTATGCCCAGAAAGCAGCATCGCAATAGCCTCATTACTTTGTTATGTTATGCCCCATTCAAAGATTCGGACGGCTTCTACAGTGGATACACTCATTACTGTCGATCAGACACGACGGCGTATCGAGTTTGCCTATACCTTTCACAGTGCTCACTGGGAGCCTAGCCTGACTGCCCTGCTGCTCTGTGAGGGCATGGTTAAGGCTAGCAGGTATCGCTACTATGTCAGCTTCCTAGAGCCTGTCGGGACTACGGCGCTTGATCTACTGGCGATTGGACGCAGAGCGCAAAAGCAGCTTGCCCATCTCAGCAAGCACTCCGTTTTACTTTCCCTAAAATCATCAGCAACGCAGCTACCGAGCATAGAGACCAGAAAAGCCAGCTAAGCGAAAAGCGACGGACGTACAGGGGTAAAGGATTCGTTGGCCTTTTCTTTGCAACGTGAGTGTAGAGTATTAAAGATTCACTGTAGTGACAGACTGTAATTGCGAAGTCTTAAAGCGCTGTGTTCCCTGTAGATTCAGCCGTCCTGTTCCTCTCCCATAAATGTTGTGAGACTGAAGTAGAAAAATTTACATGTATCCTGTTTAGGGCAATCGGTTATATGCACGCTGGATGTAACAATAAAATTGGCAAATTCCTGCTGTCTCAGGCAGTTTGGTAACATAAAGGTGTTTCAAAAACACAAACTGTTGAGTACGAGTAAGCTGTAAGGCTCGACGAGAAATGATAGATGCTGAATCCAACTCCAACTATTCTGATCCTGTATGGGAAAGGTTAGAAGCCGGAAGACAGGCCAAAGCCGAACAAGGCGGCTATGTAGGCTATGGGTCTCCAGCTTTTGGTGAACGTGTGGTGGATGGGCAGCTTGTACAGGACAACCGTGAGCAAGAAGTGATTGAGATGATTCGCCGTCATCATAAGTCAGGCAAGTCTCTTCAGAAGATAGCTGATTGGTTAAATGCTAATAGCTACACCACAAAGCGAGGCAATCAGTGGAAGCGTATTTCCGTTAAACGCGTTTTAGATCGTTTGTATGGGAAAAACCCAAAAGCTTTCAACAACTAGCTCCTTTGACAACACTATGGCCTCTCAATCACCGCTAGCGGTTACACCGTCCACTACGAGTGCCATCAATCGAGCGCCCCTCAAAGTTTCTCCAGACACTTCTGTGGCTGGCGTGCTTCACCAAATGAGTCATGGGTCTGATGGCATTCGCACTAGTTGCGCAGTGATTATTGATGACTCAGAAGCTGTCATTGGCATTATTACAGAGCGAGATATTGTTCAGCTCACAGCTCGTCAGCATCAAACGGCTCAGTCCTTTACGGATGTAGCTGTAAGCGCTGTTATGACCACACCAGTTAAAACATTGCCGCTAGAAGCTTTTCAGGACATTTTTGCTGTTTTATTTCTATTTCGTCGCTATCGTATTCGGCATTTACCCATCGTTGATGAGCTAGGTCATTTAATCGGTGTAGTGACCCCGGCAAGTATTCGCAGAGTTTTAAAGCCTGCTAACTTGCTCAAGCTGCGTCGGGTGTTGGACATCATGACCACAGAAGTCGTGAAAGCCCCAGCAGATACCCTTGTAATATTTCTAGCGCAGCTGATGGCTCAGCACCGCGTTAGCTGTGTTGTTATTGTTGAGACGACAGTAATAGAGGAAAATGGCGAGCCTTCAATTAACCCGCCTATTGGAATTGTGACAGAGCGAGATATTGTTCAATATCAGTCTTTAGCGCTGAATTTACATCAGCTGAGCGCGCGAGAGGTGATGAGTACACCTCTCTTTTTACTCGATCCAAAAGACTCTCTGTGGGAAGCGCATCAGGCAATGCAGGAGCGCAAGGTCAGACGCCTAGTTGTGTCTTGGAACTGGGGCCGAGATATTGGCATCATTACCCAAACTAGCCTACTACGCGTATTTGACCCTATCGAGATGTGTAGCATCATAGACAGTTTACAAAAAACGGTTCAACAGCTGACCGCTGAGACTGAAGCCAATCGCAGCAATGGAACAGCATCGGATACACAAGCGTTGCCAGATGTCAGTATGCAAGATTACCTCACTCAAGCAACTGACTGTATAGAGTCCACGTCAGAAAGTTTTCAGTTGAGTCCATGTCAGGTCCTAAAACTTAAACAAGCTGAACAGCTTTTGCGCCAAGTTCAAGATTCGCTGCCGATTGAAACTTAACGCTCAGAATGAATTAACACAGAGTCGCTGTAGCTGATTAACCCGGAGGACTCTGTATTAATTTAGCTACCTGCAAATCCTACACAACGTGATCTAAGCAATCTATCAACAGCAGCTAAGGGCATATTGCTGCTGATAGTAACAAATTGACTGAGACGATTATAAAAGATACCCAAAGGTGTCTTCAAAACAGCGTCGTCCGGTAAGCAGCTAGGACACATCAATTGATTACCAATCGGAGCAAGCCTCTGCCTTGAATCAGTGCCTTTTAGATATATGACGATATCGTAAGGCTGAGCAATATCTAGCAACATGGCATTTAATGTTGCCGCTTGGTTTATATTTCGAGGAAATCCAGAGAGAACCCAACCATCTTTCATATCAGACTCGGTTAAGCGTTCTTCGAGTAGTTGAAGTGCTATCGTGTTTGGGACTAGTTTCCCAGCTTCTAAGCAAGCTCGGGCACGCTCTCCAAGATGAGTTTGGTCTCTGATAGCAGCAGTCGCCAAAGAGCTAAATTCGACTAATGGGAGCCTGTAGTACTCAGCCAAGTCGATGAGTCGGTCATTGTTGTCGTTGATAGAGAATCCTGGAGCAAGCAGGCGCATGGTTTCATTTTCCTGTTGACTCAACTTTGAAAAGCTTGTTTTTACTTAGTAAGTTCAGTCACCTAGTCATATATTCGAGCTTCTCTAGCGCC
>ERZ1740058.1104-NODE-1104-length-14387-cov-5.946623_pt1 | contig 14387 bp, 12 predicted proteins | sample MGYA00581745_ERZ1740058 | MGnify/ENA primary metagenome ERZ1740058 (study PRJEB43018, sample SAMN04849742) | marine metagenome | isolation source: floating plastic debris | place: Pacific Ocean | collected 2008-08-30 | study: EMG produced TPA metagenomics... | reverse complement strand
CAAAGCTCGCTTATTACTTTGGCCCATCAAGCAGAAGTACGGCAAACAATTATCCTGGGCCGACTTGTTGATGTTGGCAGGTAACTGCGCGCTAGAATCCATGGATTTTGAGACGTTCGGATTTGGCGGAGGCCGTGAGGATGTATGGGAGCCCGAAGAAGACATCTACTGGGGTTCGGAAGGCGAATGGCTAGGTAACAAGCAACGCTACAATGGCGCTACTGCCGCCGATCAGGAACTAGAAAACCCGCTGGGTGCCTCCCACATGGGGCTTATCTATGTAAACCCCGAAGGACCTAACGGTAATCCTGACCCGGTTGGTGCTGCTCGTGACATTCGTGAAACTTTTGGCCGTATGGCGATGAATGACGAAGAGACCGTAGCCCTGATTGCCGGTGGTCATACCTTCGGAAAAACCCACGGAGCTGCCGACCCGGATAAGTACGTCGGTGCTGAGCCCGAAGGAGCTGGTATTGAAGAAATGGGAATGGGTTGGCATAACTCCTACGGCAGCGGTATGGCGGCTGACACTATTACCAGTGGTTTGGAAGGAGCCTGGACGCAGACTCCTACTAAGTGGAGTAACCTTTACTTTGAGAATCTATTTAAGTACGATTGGGAACTTACCACAAGCCCAGCCGGAGCCCACCAGTGGCGTCCGAAAGGTGGTGCTGGTGAAGGTCTAATTCCTGATGCTCATGATCCAGCCTTGAAGCACGCTCCTTTTATGCTGACTACCGACATTGCGCTGAAGGTAGATCCAGCCTACGAGAAAATCTCTCGACGCTTCTACGAAAACCCCGATCAACTGGCCGATGCCTTCGCCCGAGCCTGGTTTAAGCTGACCCACCGCGATATGGGACCTAAGTCTCGCTATCTCGGCCCCGAAGTACCGGAAGAAGATTTGATCTGGCAAGATCCGGTTCCGGCGGTTGATCACGAGCTAGTGAACGATCAGGATGTGGCTGAACTGAAAAGCAAAGTACTGGATTCCGGACTTTCTGTTTCCCAGTTGGTATCAACTGCCTGGGCTTCGGCTTCTACTTTCCGCAATTCGGATAAACGAGGTGGTGCCAATGGTGCTCGTATTCGTCTGGCCCCCCAAAAAGATTGGGAAGTGAATAATCCTACTGAACTGACTAAGGTGTTAGATACTCTAGAAGGGATTCAGCTGAGCTTTAACAACTCTCAGACGGGAGGTAAGAAGATTTCTTTGGCCGATTTGATTGTACTAGCCGGATGCACCGGAGTAGAAAAAGCAGCCAAAGATGCTGGTGTTGACATTAGTGTTCCATTTACCGCCGGACGCACTGATGCTTCCCAAGATCAAACTGATGCGGAAGCTTTTGCTCCGCTAGAACCTAATGCTGATGGTTTCCGCAACTATCACCGTAACCGCGATAATTTCTCAGCTTCAGCGGAAGAGATGTTGGTAGACCGCGCTCAGTTACTGTCGCTGACCGCCCCGGAGATGACGGCTTTGGTAGGTGGTCTGCGCGTACTAAACACTAACTACGATGGTTCTCAGCACGGCGTATTCACTGATCGGCCGGGAGCCTTGACTAATGACTTCTTCGTGAATGTGTTGGACTTAAGCACCAAATGGTCAGCTACCTCGGACGAACAAAACGAGTTTGAAGGCCGCGACCGAAAAACCGGTGAAGTGACGTGGACTGGCACCCGTGCCGACCTAATCTTCGGTTCCAACTCCGAGCTGCGTGCATTGTCGGAAGTTTACGGCAGCAGCGATGCTCATGAGAAGTTCGTACAGGACTTTGTAGCCGCCTGGATCAAGGTAATGAACCTGGATCGCTTTGATTTGACTGCGAATTAATCCAGCCAGTTTCAACATAAGCTTTAAATGGAAAGGTAGTCCGCAACTGGCTACCTTTTTTTATTTTTTAATGCATTCTAACGGTTAGGCTATGCGTAGTGCGATCGATATGGAGCATTATCGTCACAGCCATTGTTAGCAACAGTTATTTTAATTCATTTATATATAGTTCCCATCCGCATTTTTGTAGTGCATGTATAACTTCAAATACATAAATATCTTTTCAGGTTATTTGCTCCGTTTTTTCAACGTATTTTTATGTTCCCTTTTTTGACAATAAATAACGAAACAGTTAATCCAACAACTATTAAAAACATAGCGATAAACAGGCTTAAATTGACAAGATGAATATCGGCACTTACCGGGAAAGCGAATGTCTTTTCAATGCCCGCTACTTTACCATCATGAAATTTTTTAAATTCGGGATTAGTAGACAATTCCAACATTACCCTACGGCTTTTGTATCTTACGAGAGAGCCTGTAGTCCATTCTCTTGCGTTTTCAATTCCCCACACCTCAGGAGCATCCATTAGTGATGTTCCATTAAATATGGGATAACTACCTCTCTTGATTAAAAATGGCCCTACAAAACTTGTATAATCGGCAAGAGCCTCTTCAGAGGAACTAAACGTTTTTCCATTCACAGTTTTTGGAATATCATTTGTTTTTATGACATTGACCATGATGACAGGTTTGCCATCATCTTCTTCCATAAACGAACGCATTTGCTGGAACTCACTATCAGAATAATCTTGCTGTAAGATTTTAGTGTACTTTTCTATTTCTTGCGCTGATAATCGACTGGTAAATAAACCATTCCATATCAGAAATGAGAAATACAGTGCACCAATACAAACCCAAAGTATTGTTAGTTTATTTTTCATTTCAGTTTTGTTTTTATTTGAAAACCAGCAGGCCGTATTATCAGCCTACTGGTTGATTTTTTTAATTTAGACAATTACGTGCCAGATCGTCAAAAGCACTTATCTCGCTTGTACATTCCAATGTTACATTAAAATAAGGCTGATTGTTGGCATCGTATCGTGTGACCATGTATGTTGCAGGAGTATTATTTAGTTGCAGTTCTCTTAGGTTATACTCCCCAGTGTCAGAATTGTCAAGGTCTCCAACTTTCATCGTAACGCCGTCCTCTAATAGAATACCTTCTACCCAAAGACCTTCTCCATAATCCTCCTTGGGATCCAATTCCCAATTTTGATAGCCTTTTCCATCTAATACCCAAGCATGCTTTACCCACCATTCGCCAGTACCATCTCCTTGCATCAGTTCTTCACCACTTCCATTGAGATAAACTGCATTGGGATGAAAACATACAGTCTCTCCATTCGCCAATGTTGTGCATTCGCCAGGCTCAACTTGTGGAGGACTGATAACTTGTCCATTCACTTGCATTTGCGCATATACCGTAACCCTTTTTGTGGCGGCATCAATGTGCGTGTCATTGATAGTTGTAATTGGCACAGGAATACTTGGATTATTATTAACTCCAACCCAATATCCTTCATGGTCATTGAGGTCAGAACAGACTCTTATGATGGCATTTTCAACGATGGTAATGGCTTCTTGTGGATAGCCTTCTGCAATTAAATTACTAATAAAAGCATTGTTAGCACTTTCATTACACCTTGTTTCGGTATTGATGGCTAAGTCATTTAGAAAATTGGTAATGTTCGCTTCTTGGGTTTCTTCTAAGCTACTTAGTTCATTGGTTTCTTTAATACCATTGGCTAACCAACGCCCCCCTTTGTCTAAAGGGTCAAGTTGTGCTAAGGTACTTTGATAGTTTATAATTTCTACTGTTAGCGAATCATCTTCATCGCAAGAGGTTAGTAGAATACCAATACTAATCAATAGTGCTAATGCAAATCGAAAATTCATTTTATTCATTTTTTACTGGTTTGAAATTTTGTTACGAAATCCAATGCAAATGAATAATCATTTTGAGTCTCTTAGTAGATGAAATAAAGTGAACTGAACATCTTTCAATGTGAATTGAACAACTCTCACACTAATAGTAGATTCTTCTTCTTTTCGTCATTGCCGCTAATGGTCTGTGTACAAAGCGAATTTTCATTCACTATTATCAGATTACATTATATCCAAATAAACACAAAAAGCGGTTCGAGGTGCCACCCAAACCGCTATTGCTTGTACACTCTTGTTGGCAGTAGTTAATTTATCTGATGTTTTGTGAATCCTCCCATCACTTTACCCATAATTCTTATTTTACCCCATCTTGGTGTCATTCTAAGGTTATAGACCAACACTTTCGTTAGAATCCCGGGTAAAATAGTTGATTTACGTCCTATTGCTTGAATTATAGGAACCCCAATATCCTCGGATCTCAAACTCATATCCATCTTCATATTCGCTCTGTCAGCAAAGCCGCTTGCTACCGGTCCTGGGGCTGCTGCTAAGACGTCAATTCCTTCATTCTTCAACTCAAGAGCCAATGCCTCACTCAAAGATTGCACATAAGCCTTCGTTGCAGCGTAGTTTGCAGCATTTGGCACTCCCTGAAAAGCAACCATAGAACTCAAAAAAACAATGGCCCCTTTTTTTGATTGTTTCTTCATCTTATTGGCAAAGTAATGAGCCATAATTAAGACGGTTTTGCAGTTCAATTCCAGCATATTCATCTCTTGTTCGATATCGGAGTTTATGAACTTGCCCGATGTGCCAAAACCAGCATTTAGTATGGCAATCCCGATTTTCAGATGATCGATTTCTCTCAAAAGAGTATCAATATCTTTCCGGTTAGAAAGGTCTCCTTGAATTGGAATGCTTTCCGTTCCGTAGTCATCAAAAAGCTGGGTACTCAGCTTTTTGAGTTGCTTTTCTCTTCTCCCAGTTATAACTAGCTTGAACCCGGCTTCGCCAAATTTGATAGCAAGTTCCCTTCCGATGCCGGATGTTGCTCCCGTGATAAGAACCCATTCGCCGTAGTTCTTTCTGAGTCTTTTTATTGTTTTTTGTGATATTTTCATTGGTCTACGTTTTCAGATTTTAGTTTTATTTGCGCCAACCATTCATCGTGAAGGCGTTCCAGTTTCTTGGGCACAAAAGCTTTTTGAAGTAAAGTCATAAAGCCATGTTGAGACTCACTCGTAATCAGTTTGCAACCGTTTTCGGTAGGGATAATAAGCCAAGCGTGGTATCCCCGAATGTTTTTCCTATTAGATTCCCAACTCAGTCGGCAAGGAGCATCAAACTCCTGAATGGTGGAAGTAAAGCCCAGCCCCATCGTTTTCCAGGTAAAGACCGAATTTTCGGAAAGCCGCCCTTCAGCATTGTCTATGAGATTCAGATTGCTCGCTCCTTCATAGTAATTCTCCCATTCATCGGCCTGTATGAGTACCGTCCAAACCGTTTCAGCGGAGGCAGCTATATCAATTTCATTGTGAACAAAAAACTTTGATTCTTCCGGCTGGTAATCATCAGGCCAGAAAATTTCCTGGGAGTTTGGGTAGCTCCGTTCAACAGATTTTTTAACCGAGTAACAGCCGGTTGCCGATAAAGCACTAATTGACAGTAAGAATATCTTACCTAATACGGTTATATTTATTTTATTTCTGTTTTTCATAATTATTAAGATTTTAATAATGGTTGACCATAAAGAGCTTGAATCAAAACATATACAGCCAGGAGGGTATACAGGAATGCTAGCCCCACGGTTAGTCGAGTATCTTTCAAGACATAGAAGGCAACAATGGGCAACACCTGAAGAGCGTGCATTCCAACGAAATGGGCTACCCGAGGATCTCCGTATTCACGACTCCAGTTTAAAAAAGGAATGACTGTGCCCCCAGAAGTAGCTCCTATGGTATGCGAGAGATTTGCCCCCATGACAAAGCCCTCCAGCGAGAATACAAAGAAGAGTAGTAACCCAATTCTTATTGACCAAACATAGTAATTCGGTAGTTCGGGCAAGGGAGCCTGAAAAAAACGAATTGCCAAAATGAGTGTGATGAACGAAACCACCGTTGCGGCAAAAGCCATTGACATATATAGACCGGCATAGAAGGGAGTAGATACGTTGTAATGCGATAATTGTCCTCTCCCGGCTTGAAGGCCTATATACAGAATTTCAAACCCCAGCATGAATGTGATTATCCAACTCATGATTTGTATGCCCTTATCTTGTTGCAGGTAGCTCATGAACCAGGCAATGGTCCAGCTGTACGCGCCGATGGAGAGCGCAAACTTTATGGGCTTAAACCACGCATTGGTTCCCGACACCTCGATGGAAGTTACTTGGCTGAGTATGATGAACAGACCGGCCAATATGAAGTTGATCAGTCCAAAAATGAACAGCAATTCATTTTTGGACTTTAAAGAGCTAATGAAGTCCATCTTACCTGAGTTGAATGTTGACAATTACTGTGGCTCCCTCGGTAACAGTGATAGCAGCATCTTCAAAATCTGGAGGGCCTAATTTGATTCTGGCATCATTGGCAAAACCAATAGGTTCTTTGGGAAAGCCAACGAAATTTGTCTCCAGTTTTTTGTTATCATTTTCATCCTGAAAAACTACTGCCCCATAAGTGCCACTGGGAACCTCTTCTAATAATACTTCCATCTCACTTTTGGTGACAACAATGTCTTTGCCCTTAAACTGTTTACCGACTTTTGGGAAGTTGTTCTTTGTAAAAATTCCCGCGGAAATGAAGCCTCCAAGCTCAGTTTGTATTCCGCTGACTTTGAAGAGCACGTTTCCTGTCTGAGCTGGGAGTGAAAAGCTGAGTAGCAGTAGAGCTACAATTGATACGATTGATTTTACCATGTTTATTAAATTTGATTACATGGCAAATGTGCGGACTGATGGCCACTAAAATCGATAACAAATGTTTAGGTATTCAGGATAGTCTACTTTTTTTTATCCTGCTAAGGTGAATGGGGGTAATACCCAGATAGGAAGCAATCATGTGCTGTGGTACCCGATTGTGAATATTCGGAAAAATTTGGTTCATCAGGTTATATCTCTGCAATGGCGAAAGTGTATACAGGTGTTCAATGCGTTTATCCAGATACGTGAAATAATATTCAGCGATCAACCTACCCAGTTTTTCTCCTTCCTGCAAGTGTTTATAACCCCAATCAATGCCTTCTTTAGGCAGTACGATTACCTCAGTATCCTCCATAGATTCCAACAGGTAGCTAGATTTTTCTCTTGTCAGAAAAGCTCGGTAATCAGCAATGAATTGGTTTTCTATGGCAAAATGAACGGTATGTTCTGTACCAGCAAGATCAATAATTTTCACTCTGATTATGCCCCGTTCTATGAAATAAACCTCGTCAATAATCTTTTCATCCTGGCTCAAAATTTCTTTCTTCTTGAACTTCCTACGATAACACATTGACATAAAATTAATTGCCTCCCTCTCCGAGAGTGTAATCATTTGAGATATTGCGTTCTTTAGAATCTCCATCGTTTAATTACTGCCAACAACCAGACAAACTCACCATTTAGTTTAAACTATAATATAGACGAATCTAGCAATTTGTGGATATTTCTAAAAGCTTGGTCGATAACCCTAACGTAAATTTTCTTAGCTTGATGATGGTGGATTTTTCTGCGGTAGTCCTGGTATGGCACTTCCGGATCACATCGCGATCCGGATGCCCTGTTGCAGGTGCAAGCCCCCTTTCTTAGACTACTAATTTGGTGCAACCTTGCCTGGACGAGAATATTTCGCTCGACGTTCTAGACGTATCTGGACTGATTCAGGTCGAAGCATCTATCGATGAACTAGTGAACCGTATTGAGGTGGTGCAGTGCTACGAAAAGAAGTACGACGGAACCATCATGTGGCAGAACTGGCGATTAGTTCACGGCACTGCTACGTATATATTCGTAAAGAATAGCTAGCTACTTTATTTTCCTAAATGTCTGAATTGACCTTACTGCATTAGGGTCGTAGAAATTCTCAATCGTAATAATATCGTCTACCTTATTGAACTGATATTCGGTATAAGCACTATTGCTGGATAAATGCCAGCGCAGTGCTATTTTTTCGGAATGTAAGCGGTAGTCATATGAACCAGTACCCGCTTTGGGCAATAAGTTACCACTTCTGATTTCCCGGCCCCGGTCTAACAACATAAATTCTTCATCCAAAAAAGTCAGCGTATCACTCAAGGTAGAAACCTCCACCCATTTTCCGGTCAAAGGTATCTCGTTACCCGAATCATCATCAGAGCAACCGATGATAACTATTACAAGCATGAACACTAGCTTCTTCATGGATGTTGAATTTACTACTAAGACTCAGAACATGACTAATTAGTTGCAATGAGAAATAATTATTCACTATCATCGCTGACTTTTTTTAGCTTGGATCGGCCACTGTCATTTACTTCTACTTCAGCATCACCCTGGTACTCTACCCGGCCTGCTCCGCTGATCTGTGCTTTTAGCTGACTATCTACCGCCACGCGGGCTTCAGAAGCGGCCCGGATGTCCACTTTAGCTCGATCTACCTGTAGCGAGCGTGCATCCAGCAGCGCCGCCCCTCCTAAATCGGCTTTCAGATACTGGCTATTTCCATTTAGCTCAGCCCTGGAATCGCCGGTCAGATTAACGGTTACTGAGTCTCCCCCCAATTCTGCCTCTACTGTAGACGACCCTGATAAGTCAAGGGCCATACTCTGCTGAGGAAATGAACTAATTCTAGCTTTCACCGGTCCTTTCAACGTAGCTCGGTTCAATCGGGGCATTTCAATAGCAACATTATAAGCTTCACCACTTCTGCCGTAACTTCCGTTATAGTAAAGCACCAATCGCTGGTTGGTCACATTGGCTTTCATCCGATCCATCGGAAGTTCACCGGGCTGAACCTCTACCCGATGGTTGTTCTGCTGGCTAATACTCACTCGGAACGGACCTCTTACTTCTATTTCCTCAAATTCCTCAAAATCTAACAGATAAGCAGCTTCTCCACTTTCAGTCTCATAACTGTCTACCGAATCTATGGCAATATTATCTTCTTCCGAACCTTCGTAAAAGCTATTTGCGGAACTTTCCGAAGAGTTCCTCGAAGAGTTTTCCGAGGAACTCTCCGATAAGTTATTATTTTCTCGCTTAGGGCAACTTATACATTCCAGTCCGTTCGCCGTAAACATAAAGGTATTACCGGGAAGGTCAGAGGATCGGAATCCGTAGCGATAAAGCGTATTGGTCAGAATATCCGTAAGATCACGATCTATTTGGAACGGTCGATTGTAGGGGATATTTAAGGTCATATCCAATTCCTGTCCCCTAAATTTTGCGCCTTCCTCAAAGGTAACCACCGGAGGGAATGAAACTACCGAGTCCTCTACCGCCACTACGTAGCTAACCATCCGCGCATTTTCAATCGCCCGGTTACGACTGCTGCCTCTGGCCTCAAATGTCTTCTGCAATTCGTAGGTATCACCGGCAAACCCTACCAGCCGCAGATCCACTAAATCTGGTTCATCGTAATCGGCATAGCTGCTCAAGGTCAATATGGCGGTTTGTTCACCAATCGGCAAGGTTTCGGTATCGGTAAAGCGAGCTTCTTCCCTGAAATCCATAATGACGGGTGGAACCGTAGCGGCTAAACCAATCAAACTGACGAACCAGATACCGACGGCGGTCCAGACCACGGCAGTACTTAACATACGGCGACGGGCAATGACGGAGATACCACTGATAACTATTCCGAGAGCTGGTATCAGTAATGCGATCCAGGCAAATATTAGTCCGGCTCCCGAAATACTGTTTCTCAGTACATCCATCGGAATATTTAACCCAACCACATAAGATTGAAAGGTGGCTATTCCTAAGGTAACTCCTCCAGTGAACAATAAGGAGATTAACACCGCACCACCGATCAACACCAGAATTAATCCGAATAATACCCGAGCTGCATCGCCCAGAAACATCAGGAAGGGCCCTAACGCTCGACCAAGATTTGTAAAAATGACCGCGCCCAGCCGGAAGGGAAAGCGCACCGCTTTAAGCAGGGTACTCTCCTCCCCAGTCGGGCTTACACTAAAGTTTTTTTTTATACTGGACTCAATGTTGGTGAGTGTCACCGGCTCCCCCTTCATCTGCATTTTATCGGTCAGGGTCTTAGCTTGAGGGGTGATCAGCCACAGTACAATGTAGATGATTAGCCCGGCACCACCGAAGAAGATAGTCAGCACGAACAGCAAGCGAATTACGGTAGGGTCAATACCGAAGTAAGCCGACAGACCGCTCGCTACTCCCCCTAGTACTTTGTCATCTGGATTACGAAATAGCTTCTTAATCTTCTCATTCTGCTCCAGGTCAGGCCGACCTGGTACTACAATCCAGAATACGATGTAGGTGATAAGAGTGATGGTGCTAAGCACTCCCAGTGTAGTGAACGCATCAGCGAATAAGAACAAAATCAGTAATAAGCGAACCCAAAGTGGATCAGTACGGAAATAGTGGGCTACTCCAGCCGCTACCCCGCCCAAAATCTTACGCTGAATATCGCGGTAGAGCCGTCGCTGCTCTTCTGGCTCTTCACCAAAAATAGCGCTACCGGGCTGAGGTTTCCCCCCAATGTAGTCTTCTTCGTCGCCATAGTCTTGAGCAGCAAAGTCTTCTACACTGCCCATCGTGGCTACCACGGCTTCTACATCATCCTGCGTGATTACTTGCTTAGAAGTGCTAAGCTTCTTCAGGAAAATCTCGGCAATACGGCTTTCGATATCATCCGTAATCTCTTTGCTGTCTTCGTAGTTGGAAAAGTAACGGGTGATTGAATCGAGATAGCTGCGCAGCAATTCGTAGCCATCCTCTTCCACATGGAAGATTATACCGCTGATATTGATACTTATATTTCGTTTCATGATTCTTTTGATTTTTGGGACTCGGCAACCGGTTGAACAGTTCCGTTATGGTTGGTTGTAATATGATTCGTTGACGCGACCAGTTCTTCCCAGGTGGTTTTTAACTGGGCAAGAAACTCCTGACCAGCCTCAGTCAGCTTGTAGTACTTGCGGGGCGGCCCTGATGTAGACTCAACCCATTGGTAGTCAACCAATCCGGCTTTGCGGAGGCGAGTAAGAAGTGGATACAGCGTACCCTCCACTACCATAATCTTAGCGGAAGTCAGTTCTTCCAGCATATCGGAGGCGTACACTTCGCCTCGGGAGATAATGTGCAGTATGCAGTATTCCAGAATACCTTTTCGCATCTGCACCTGCGTATTTTCAATTTTCATGAATCCATTGGTTAATGTTCGGTTAAGGTAGCGTGGGCTACGGTAAAATTATTCATTGTTGGGTTCGGGTGTTATATGATCAAAACTAAGTACTCGGGCTATTTTCCACTCGTCGCTTTCCAGCAGCCAGAGGTGCGTGAAGCGAGCGGTGGTTTCGTAGAATTGGTGCCTCCCTCGCTGAATGGCTCCGTAGAGAGTACCGTTATTGTACAGCGGAAACACTTCCAGGCTACCCTTCACCAGTTCACGTCGGGTTGAATTTTCACCGTTCTGGCATAATCCGTCCCGCATGCTAGCCACAAAGTCGGCTTTTGAATGATCAATTCCTGCTTTATCGTGGTAGAACTCAAAGTCTTCCGCCACTAACTGCTCAAATTGACTTATATCGCACTGATTAAAACCCACCTCGAATAACAGGCTATCCTTAGCTTCAAGCGTGGTAAATAGTTCAGATGTTTCTCCGATCTGCGCTTGGGCAGAAGTCAGAAATCCTACGAGTATCGCGATAATAATCAGCACTAATTGAATAATGAGTTTTGATTGAGATAGCAGTTGTAACATAGCAGTAGGTAAGGGTTGGGTTAATGTTGTTATCTATTGTAAAGGTATCGTATAGTACTTTGTTATACAAGGTATCTGGTAAGAAAGTTACATCAGTCCAGAAAAATTATCTCAGAAAACCAATTCTAAAAAGTATATACATCTCATAATCAGGATATTACAATTATAGATTTAGCTGTAAAATTTTTTTTCTATTTTAGGATTCGCTCAATTTTCCACCACTTTCTATAAATCAGTATGCTTCAATATTTGCGTTTTACTGCTCTGTTTTTCTTTCTAACCGTAGTAATCTCCCCTCGCGTTTCTGCCCAATCTGCATCGCCCACATCAAAAGAGCTACACTGGCAATTTCCGTTACCTCGCACCCATACAGGAATGCTACTGGGGAATGGCGTTCAGGGTTTAATGATTTGGGGGGAAGACTCTCAGTTAAATATTACCATTGGTAGAGCTGGTTTCTGGGATCATCGCGGGGGCAATTCATTTTCAGCTAGTACAACGTACCAGGAAGTTCGCCGCCTGCTGGAAGCCAAAGATGAGGCGGGCCTGCGGGAACGATTTGCCGGGCCCGATAAGCCAGAAGGCAGTCCGGAACGCCCCTACCAGATTGGTGGTGGCAGACTAGAAATTAGCTTTCCTGCTGAATGGACGCTCTCAAGGGGCACCATCAACCTTACTGAAGGTTTAGTGACAATCACACTACAAAATACCAGTGGGCAGACCCAGAGTCTACAGATACGACAGGCAGTGAAAGACGAATTCGCCTGGATTGAGCTACCGCCTACCCTGGCAGAAAAAGCTACTACTACACTTGTACCTAGTTGGGAACACGTAGGCGAAGAGTTGAGCCACTTGGGAGTAGCACCTCCTGAGACCTGGAATAATAATGATAAGCCTACCCGCCAGGGGTTTGTACAAACCCTACCGGATGATGCCCCACTGGCATTAGGCTACACTATTTCCGATCACCGAATTAGTATCGCCAGTGATTTGGGCACGGATGCCAAATCTCAAGTAATTCAAAAGCTAAATCAAGAAAACTACTCCGAGCTTAGTCAGCAAATTCAAGACTGGTGGGCTAGCTACTGGGCAGATGTGCCTAAAGTGACGTTGCCCGACCCTGTACTCCAAGAAATTTACGACGGAATCTACAAACAGGCTTGTGTCACTCCCCCCCACGGAGTAGCCGCATCCCTGCAAGGCCCCTTTAACGAGGAGTACCGGCTACCACCCTGGAGCAACGATTATCACTTTAACATTAATATTGAGATGATTTACTGGCCGGCCTTAGCTACCAGCCGAGCCGAACATCTGCAACCCATGTGGGATCTATTGTTTTCCTGGATGCCCCAACTGCAGGAAAACGGTGAAAACTTTTTCGAGACCGAAGGGGCCGTGATGCTACCTCACGCCGTAGACGATCAGGGTAAAGTGGTAGGTACTTTCTGGACTGGCACTATTGATCAAGCCTGCGCTGCCTGGATGGCTCAGTTAGCCTGGCTACAGTATCGCTATACGATGGATGCTAGCATTCTACGGAATACCGCCTGGCCGCTACTGACCGGAGCGTTTAATGGCTACTGGGGCATGATAGAAGAAAAACCCGACGGAAGTTTCAGTCTACCCGTATCGGTAAGTCCCGAGTTTAGAGGTTCCCAAATGAATGCCTGGGGCGAAAATGCTTCTTTTCAACTGGCTGCGTTGCATATGCTAGCGCAGATTCTTCCCCAAGCAGCCCAGGTGCTAGATCAACCAATAGACGAACGATGGCAGCAGGTAAGCGAGAAGCTCCCTCCCTATGCCCTGGTAGAAGGCTACACAACCTTAGAGTACGAAGGAAATAAAGTGCAACGAATTGGGTTGTGGGACGGGATGGATTTGATTCAGAGCCACCGCCACCACAGTCATCTGGCGGCTATTTATCCATTCGTAAGTATTGACCCCTTCGCGGAGGAACATCGAGAAATCGTAAACAATAGTCTACGACAGTGGACCATGCAAGGACCGGGATTGTGGAGTGGTTGGTGCGTCCCCTGGGCAGCCTCCCTAAACGTCCGAGTTGATCAGACCGAAGCCGCAGTCAACTGGCTTCATTTTTGGCGAAATACTTTTGTGAATGAAGGCCGAGGAACACTACATAACGCGGCTTTTCCCGGTGCTAGTCTGATCTATCATCCGGTTTGGAGCAAAACCGACCGACCCAACCAAGAAATTATGCAGCTTGACGCTGGGTTTGGGGCACTCACGGCCGTACTGGAGCTTCTGGTTCAGAACCGTACTGACGGCATCCATGTCTTTCCTTCCTTACACCGCGACTGGCGCACAGCATCCTTCGACAATGTTCGGGCCGAAGGGGCTTTTCTAATCAGTGCCGAGGTAGAAGATAATCAGGTACAGCAAGTCAGGGTTAAGAGTTTGGCGGATGGTAAGCTAAAGATACATCCTAACTTAGGCGAGCAATGGCAAGTAAACGGAGTGGCACAAAGTGGCCCAGTCCTGGAGTACGACTGCGAGGTAGGTGAAGAATTAATTTTAAGTAGATAAACCAGTTATGAAGAATTTGCTCAGTTTCTGGATTCGTACATTAGTCTTCCTGAGTATAAAAAAAAGCACTTATAAGAGTAAATCTCATAAGTGCTAGATTTTCGAGAGCCCCCTGTCGGATTAGAACCAACGAAATAATGCTTACAAGTCAGTTTCTCTGGCCAGCTGTGCTTAGGAGGAATTTACCGATATTCAGTAAGGATTCCCGG
>ERZ1740058.1102-NODE-1102-length-14412-cov-6.631539_pt1 | contig 14412 bp, 13 predicted proteins | sample MGYA00581745_ERZ1740058 | MGnify/ENA primary metagenome ERZ1740058 (study PRJEB43018, sample SAMN04849742) | marine metagenome | isolation source: floating plastic debris | place: Pacific Ocean | collected 2008-08-30 | study: EMG produced TPA metagenomics... | reverse complement strand
AAGGGGGATGATCAAATGGCTGGCGTACGTCTCTTCGGTATCCCAGTGTCGCCGAATGGCCGGAGAGAACTGATACTGGTCTATTTCAGCTAATCGTTCTTTAAATGATGCCAGCGAAGCTTCCTTGCGCAGAAGAACGTAAGTAAAGGCGCTCATATCAAAGAACACGTCTTCCCGACTAGTAGTCAGGTCCCACGAGAGTAGGCCGTCAAATAGCAGATTACTGTTGGCGGGTAAGTCTTCCAGAATGCCAGTTATCTGATAATACTCCTGATTAATCATCAGTGACTCTCCCAGAGCAGCTTCCAAATTATCTTTTCCAAAGTAGCGGATGGCGGTGGACTCAGTCAGTACCACTGAGTAAGGTTGTGTCAGAGCTTCTGTAGCTTTACCGTAACGCAGCGGGTAGGTAAATATGTCAAAGGCCGAGGCATCTGCTTGATAAAAGCGGGTTTCCTGAAAGGCTTCGGATAAATTAGGTTGAACGGTAGCAGAAACTGGATTGAAGCGAACTATTTCTTTCACCTCCTTAGTCGCGCTATTTAGTAGGCTCGCAGTACCTATGATAGTAGTTGCTATCTTCTCGTCGGAGTTAGCGGTTTGCAGCCGGGTTGAAAGACGGTAAATGCGGTCGGTTTGCTGATGGTGAGCATCGTAGCTGTACTCGTAACGAATATACTGGATAATCCAGAAGCAAGCAGCAATACCCACCCCCAACCCCACAATACTGATGAATGAAGTAGTTCGGTTGCGGTGGATAAATCGAATGGCGGCGGTAAGGTAATTTTTAACCATACTGCTTGGTTTGGGACTCTATTCGGTAGTAATGTCAATCGTTGTGCCAACTCTAGTATCGCCTTCAGGTCGTCATTTGACAGATGTTGGTAACGCGGGGTTGTCCGCCATCGGGCAATGATGTACGTATCCGAACAGAATTATTTTCGGGGAGAAAGAAACTTTTCTCTCTCGATTGATGGTATAAATCATCAATTTTTTCGGACTTTTTTGATAAAATCCAGTCAGTGAATATTCCCTAGAGTACTATCTTCTACATGTTAATATTTTTTAAGTATCTTATTAGGTCAACATTAACTAGCAACCCCTATGCTCCCCCATGAACTAGACCAAATACCGCCCTCCGGATGGCTGGGACTCAAGCGCTACTGGCGGAGCGATCTGGTAGCGGCTCTGAGTGTTGCGTTGGTAGCATTGCCGCTGGGGTTAGGCATTGCCGTGGCTGCCGGGGCACCACCCATGTCGGGACTGGTATCGGTGATTGTTGGTGGGCTGGTCACTACTTTTATCCGAGGAAGCCACGTAGCCATCAATGGACCCGCTAATGCACTGATAGTAGTGGCCATGGCTGCTTCGCAAAATATGAGTCTGCCGGGTGAATCGGGGTTTCCTTACGCAATGGCTGCCTTTGTGGTGGCTGGTGCCGTACAGATAGTATTAGGATTGTTTCGCATGGGTAAACTGGGCAATCTGGTACCTACTTCTACCATTCACGGTATGTTAGCGGCAATTGGTTTTATCATCATAGGCACCCAAATTCATCACGCCCTGGGTATCACCAGAGCCTCGCTTCCCGAACTAATTACTCATCCGGAGCTGCTATTGCAAGCTAATCCTTTCATTCTGTTTATCACGCTAGTTTGCCTGTTGATCCTTATCTTCTACCGTAACATTGATAATCGTTTGGTGAAACTGGTGTCGGCTCCTATGTGGGTGTTGGTGGTGGCCGTACCGCTCTTCTTCGGTTTCAGGACCCTATTAAATAGTACCACAACCGACCGCTGGCAACTGACTGATCAGTTTTTGGTACAGATACCTTCGGATATTACCGAAAGCCTAATCTTCCCAAACTTCTCCCGAATGGATGAGCCAGTTTTCTGGTTAACTGTTTTCGTGGTTACGGTGGTGCTCTCGCTAGAATCGTTAGTAATATCTAAAGCAATAGATAAACTTGACCCCTACAAGCGCAAGACTAACCTCAATAAAGACTTACTAGGTATTGGAGTAGCTACCGTAATATCCGGCTTTTTGGGTGGGCTTCCGGTAACAGCAGTTATTGCCCGTAGCTCGGTAAATATTACTAATGGGGCAGTTACCAAGTGGTCTAATTTTATGCACGGGCTAATTGTATTACTGTTCGTAGTGGCCTTCTCCGGATTTATTCAAAAGGTGCCGCTGGCAGCATTGGCGGCCATCCTACTGTTCACCGGATACAAGCTGACATCGCCCCGGGTTTACCAGTTGGCATATCATCAGGGTTGGGAGCAAATTACCATTCTGCTCGTCACAATGATAGCTATTCTGACGGTGGGACTAATGTCGGGCTTACTCACCGGGATTGCGTTCACTATTCTACTACACTTCCTACGAAGCGGTATGCCACTTCCGCTATTTCTTCGCTATATGCGGCGTCCCTACATGAAAATTGTTCAGGAAAAAGAGCAGTCGTACCTAGTAAAAGTAAAGGGGGTTATCAACTTCACCAATATCCTCCAACTACAGAACAAGGTCAAGAAAATGACACCGGACGACAATATTGTAATGGATTTCTCCCACGCTCGTCTGGTAGACTATACTGTATTGGAGTATTTGCACGAATACGCTGAGAAGTATAATCGCAACGGTGGCGAGTTTCACTTAACGGGGCTGGATGTACATAAGACCTCATCGCATCACCCTTTTGCTTTACACGTACTGAAAAAACCAAAACCTAAGCTGATCCGCCTCACCCAGCGGCAAAATGAACTTAAACAGATGGCTGGCTCCCATGGTTGGGCTTATAACCCGGAAATTGAGTGGGAGGTAGACGACCTAGGCCGGTTTATGTTCTTTAAAACCCGACCGGTAGAGTATTTGAAAAATCAGATAAATGGCCAGTATAAAGAATTGGGGGTAAGCTGGAAAATTAGTGATATTGCCCTGAAAGACGCCTTTGTCTCCTTTGACACCTACCGGCTGACGGTAGAGGTTCTATCATTACCGTTCGAGCTTCCGGTTTTTTCACTGGAAGAAGAATCATTCCTTGATCGTATCTCGATTATCGCGGCTCAGCAAGATATCGATTTTGTGGAGTACCGTAATTTCTCACGGAAGTTTTTACTCCAAAGCCCTGATGAGGCCGGTATCCGCCAGCTATTTAACGGCGATCTGATTCAGTTTTTGGAACGAGGAGAGATCTATCATCTGGAAAGCAATGGCAAGGAGATCCTGATCTTCCGTCATTTGCGTCTGACCAGTCCTCGCGAAATTTTAAAGATGGTGAATTACAGTAAAAAGCTGGTGACTAAGCTTCATCAGACAGCACTCGCAACTGCCCGAAGTTAATCAATTCGAAGTATTTCGGCCGGTCACATCAAAAAGGCGAATGGTTCTACCTGAGATTATATGTTAGTGCTGCTGATACAGATTAATAGATTCTTACAATATCGCTGAAGGCAAAAAGCTGGCTAGGCACTTTCAGATTAAGGCTTGGTTCAGCATATAAAGAAGCAGGTACACTAATATCAGCTAGATACAGTTCGCCGATGTGGGGGCGAAGGTGGGACTCCCGAAGCCCTCGCTTGGGAAGAGCGAGGGTGAGTGTGGCACTGGCCTTCACCGTAGGATCATAGCTCTTTCCTTCGGTTAAATCAATGCCAGAGGGGGTATCCAGCGAAAGCACTGGTACTTCAATCCGATTAGCCCATTCAATCATAGCTTTGGCCTTTCCTCGGGGGTTACCGGAAAGGCTGTAGCCAATGATACCATCCAGAATTAAATCTACCGATTCAGTGAACGGAATATTATTGTCTCGCCACTCTTGCACGGACAATCCCATGTTCTGTAAAATATCGTACTGATGCCGGGGCACTTTAGTCAGATTTTCGGTATTAGTAACGAATATATCCACCGCTGCTCCCCAAGAAGCTAAACGACGGGCAGCGACCATTGCCCCTCCACCATTGCCCCCAGTGCCAGCTAATACAACTATTCGCTTTCCGTTCAGATTATTATTCAGAAAACGCTCTTTGGCTACTAACGCCAGTCCCCGCCCGGCATTTTCCATCATCTGAATTAGTTCAATCTGATACTGCTCAATCATGAGGCGATCTACCTCTACCATTTGCGCAGTAGTGAGATAGGGAATATCAATATCGAGGGTAGAGAAAGGCACCTCACAAAGATAATATAATGTTCCTCGATTTTGATCTAAAACCAACTTACGTAAGAAAGGTAACAAAAATCAATTCTTCAAAACCAGGGATATTTCTAACTATGCGATCTACTCAAGACCAAAAAGCTAAGAAGTATGTTTGCTCAACCCATCAACCGTGTAATATCTTCATTCCTTTTACTGGTTATTCTACTTAGTTGTGAAGATACTGAAGACCCTCCGGCTCAGCAGCAAGTAGGAAGTTTGACCATCACGCAGGTTCAACTCGGGAAGTTAGCGTTTAGCCAACTCGATGGTAAAGTCACCGATGATTTCACACTCACTAACGATGAGCTGTGGATACTAAATGGTGGACTCTCAGTTGAGGATGGAGCTACATTAACTATTGAGTCAGGCACGACCATTTACGCTGCATACAATGATGTAACGAGCTACCTTACAGTTCAGAGAGGTGGAACGCTCATTGCTGATGGCCAGGCCGATGCGCCCATTAACTTTACCACCATCCGTGAACTCACTAGCATTCCCCAACCGGGCGATTGGGGTGGTATCATTATTAACGGAAAAGCCCCGGTGAATTTACCTAATAATGAGGGAGAAGGCGAAGGGGGAACCGGTACTTACGGTGGAACTGAGCCGGATGATAATTCGGGTATACTAAGGTACGTGGTGGTATCTTACGCTGGTAAGCAACTCGGCCTGGATAACGAACTTAATGGCATCTCGCTAAATGGAGTAGGACGAGGCACTACCGTTGAATACGTGGAGGCGATCTACGGAAAAGACGATGGCATAGAATTATTCGGAGGTACTGTAAACGTTAAATACGCTCTTTCCTTAGGCAACGCTGATGATTCATTCGATTGGACCTACGGTTGGTCGGGATTAGGGCAATTCTGGGTAGTACAGCAAGATCCCTTCGGTGGCGACCGAGCCATAGAAGCAGATAACAATGAGGATGACTTTCTCGCTCGTCCGTTCTCGCAACCTGTGGTCTCCAACCTCACCTTACTGGGAGCTGATGATGGTGATGGCAAAAATACCGGCATAAAACTAAGAAACGGCACCCAAGGATTTATCTACAATGCCATTGTAAGCAACTTTCCGAAGGATGGTGTAGATGTAGGCGAAAGTTCTGAAGCGTACATTACCTCAGATGAATTGAGATTAAGCTATTCTCGGGTATTTAGTAATAATACTTCCGGCAACGAAGGCGTAGACTATCGCAACGCTTCAGCCTTTGAACAAAACGCTTCTAATCAATACACTGAGCGTCCCCTGCTAGATGGCTTCGTAGGCATCGTAGAAGGTGAAGGTATCAATCCAGTTACCATTAATAGCTGGTTTTCACCCGTCACCTATATAGGAGCAGTTGATCCTGATGCCGATTGGACATCCGGTTGGATTAAGATTTTACGATAAACTAACCCCAATAAATATGAACAAGGTACTTAGCAGCATCTTAGTTATGCTGTGTATCGCTAGCTATGTACATGCCCAGGAGGTCGATCTTTTTGAACTGAGCCTGGAAGAGCTTATGCAATTGGATATTTCGGTAGGCTCGAAAACCGTAAAAAACCCGGATCAGATTCCGGGGGCGATTACCATTATCGACCGGGAGCAGCTAGAGCAGATGCAGGCTCGCTCGCTGCGTGATGTTCTGAACACCTGGGTACCGGGTATGGATGTAGTTCCTACGTATTTTGGTTATGGAAACATGGTAAATTCCGGCATCTATTCACGGGGTATTCTCTCCGATTTTAACCAGCAAATTCTGGTGCTGTACAATGGGCAGAATAAGTTCAACGAATCTACGTTTGGCTCTCCTTATCCTGGTATGTTTTTTACCCTAGAGAATGTAGAGCGTATTGAAATCAGTACGAGCCCGGCGCCCTTACTGGGCGGAAGTGCCTTAACCACCATCAATATTATCACCCGTGAAGGTAATCTCAACGGTACCGAAGTTTTTGCCAACGCTGGGTTTATTGCCGACGATGGTTTCCAATCGAAGAGATTTACGGTGAACCACGGGGTTAAACTAAAAGAGTGGCACCTGGGTACCAGTCTACAATACTTCGATGATTTGGGGCAGATACATCCTGATCAAGCAACACTGGGCTATACTAACAATGAAAGTGCCCTGCGAGACGGAGTAAAAGGGTCGTTAAACTTTTCGGTAAACGTAAAATCACCGAACGATGTAGTCGAATTTGGGTCTTGGTACAAGAATGTAAACCGAGATGCGCTTTTTTCTAATTTGAACGTATCGGCTAGTTCAGAGTTGTACAACTTCCAGTCTTCTACCCTGCATAATTACGTCAATGTGAAGGCGATTAAAAATGTAGAGGTATCTGCCGGAGTCTCCCTTTTTGACTTATCAAATACCATCAATCTAGATCAGCCCATCCCGGTAGGAGTGAATCAGCGAATCAATGTTCCTTCCCGGACGGAGCTATCCAACTATAATACTTATCTGAAAGTAGACTACCTGAAGGATTACAACTTTTTGGGTAGTCATACTCTTAATACTGGGGTAAAAGTTGAGCGAGAGGGACAATCCGGTCACTCCATTAGTCAATTAAATGATGAAAATAACTTTGTTGACGTAACTCAGCAGCAACGGGAGGATTACGCGCGAGAATTGCCGAACGATGACCGAACAATTGCAGCTTTGTACGCCGAGAACAACTGGAACATTGCTGATAATCTGTCGCTGCTCTTTGGGTTTCGGTATGACTACTACAACAACTTTGGAGACACTGAGATATCTGCTCTCAACCCAAGAGTGGCAGTAGCGTATCTACCTAGCAAAAAAATTATTCTGAAAGCCCAGTATTCTTCGGCAGTAAGACCTCCTTCACTATACGAAATAAACGGAAATAACTTTTTGCCTCAACTATACGGAAACCAAACGCTAGGTTTCGAGTCACTTAACACCCTCGAGGCCAGTGCTAAATATCGAACCGATAGATTTGAACTAACGGTTAATCCCTATTTTGCCCAATTTGATAATCGCATAGCGTATATACCCTCATCTATTGATACCACTAGTAGCGTAGCCTCCAACAGTGGTTCGGTAGAAGTAATCGGAGTAGAAGTGAACGCAAAGTATGAGTGGAAAAGGAATAATTACGTTTTCTTGAATGCCTCTGAACAGAATAGCCAAGACGGGTTGTCAGGAGAACAAACCTACTATATACCATCAACATATATCAATGGTGGTGTCAATCTAAATTGGGAAAAGCTTAACCTGAATTTCACTGGAAACTACCGGGGAGAAAGAAGCTTACCCGATAATTTGGTAATCAATCAGGCGGAAGCTACCCAAGCTCAGTTTTTGGTAAATACCGCTATGACATACAAACTTCTACCAAACTTATCGGCTTATCTCCAGGTACAGAACTTACTAGATGAGACGTATTTTATTCCATTAAGCAGAGATGGCTTATATGTTCCACTACGGCAGCGTACCATCAATGTAGGTATTAATTTGAAACTGTAAGTTTTGACTTAGACGTACTTGACTGCTGCTACGTTTGAAGAACTTGGTAACCAGTGAGTTGCTTCTAGCATTTTGTCATAAATACCCGTATTTTCATAAATACCAGCGAAGGCTTCCGCTCCAGGACTGTAGGCAGACACCGGAGTCAGATCGGGAGTATGCCCTGCGGTAGAAAAAGTTTCACCCAAATCGTTATAGGTTTCTCCTGAGGTAAGAGCGAAGCCACCGGTTTCGTGATCAGCGGTAACTACTACTAAGGTATTTCCGTCCCGTTCGGCAAAGTCAAGGGCCGAGCCCTTGACCCTCTATCTTCCACCCCGTATGTATTCCGTAATTTTGACCATCTTTTCCCCGATTTTGTCGCGATCAGGTTACAACCAGTTGCGTTAGTAGTAGTAGTTAATAACCATAAATCTGATAAGACGATGAAAACCATATTACATAAAGCAGATACTCGCGGAAACGCCAACCATGGCTGGTTACATAGCCGACATACTTTTAGTTTTGCCAATTACCATAATCCTGAGCGCGTACACTTTGGAGTGCTTCGAGTACTGAACGATGACGTGGTGCAGGGCGGTATGGGCTTCGGCACCCATCCCCACGATAACATGGAGATTATATCCATTCCGCTAGAAGGAGCCTTGGAGCACAAAGACAGCATGGGTAGTAAAACGGTAATCCACCAGAACGACGTGCAGATTATGAGTGCCGGTACCGGGGTATTTCACTCCGAGTACAACCACAATGCTGAACAGCCCGTGAATTTTTTGCAGATTTGGGTGTTTCCGAAAGAGAAGAATATTAAACCTCGCTACGACCAGATTACTTTTGATCCGGAAGAGCGCGTAGACCGCTGGCAACGGGTAGTTTCGCCCAATGAAGAGGGGGCAGTCTGGATCAACCAGGATGCTTACTTCTCGCTAGGTCGCCTCACCGAAGGCACCACGCTGGATTACGAATTGGCCCAGCCCGGAAACGGAGTGTACGTGTTTGTACTGAAGGGTGATGTTACCGTAGGCGACCAAAATCTGCACCAGCGCGATGGGCTAGGTATTTGGAGCACTGATAAAATCACTGTACAAGCCAACAGCGAATCCGAAGTGTTGCTAATGGATATTCCGATGTCGGTTAACTAACTTGTGCAAAATTCTAGAATTCTAGCATACGTTTCAAACGCGCGCTAGGATTCTAGTTTCTTTTGGACTATCGATGTGAAAACCAGAAGGTAATATTTCCCGTTGCTAAAAGTGATATTACCTTTTATCTCATGTTGCAATTAGAAGCAAGACACAAAAAAATACTCAAGGATATTCCCCTGCGGATTAATGACATTGATATTCTGCTGTATTTGCAGAAGCGAGAGGTAAACTGGGAATACGTTCAAACCCTGAAAGAGAGCACTCAGATTAAAGATGAAATTCTTTCGTACTGGCTAAACGTAAACGTCAAAACTTTTCGCTCTTACAAGAAGCACGACCAAGAGATCAACGCCAGTATAAAGGAGCATGTGCTTTTGCTATTGTCTCTAATGCAGCACGGCAAACTGGTTTTCGGAACAATTGCCAGGTTTCAGGAGTGGCTGGAGAAGGAAAACTTTTTCTTCAATAACCAACCACCTAAGGAGTATTTAAAAACGATTACCGGTATACGCTTTGTAGACGATAGACTGACCGCGATGGAATACGGTGACAACGTATAACCGATGGAAGTATACCGAATTTCGTCCAAAAAATATTCACAGAAATTATCTGCTTCCGGGTCGGCTAACCGTTGGAACAAGCGAGGAGAGTTTGTTATCTACACTGGCTCGTCAAGATCACTAGCGACATTAGAATTAGTAGTGCACCGGAACAATGTGAAACCAGAGATAGATTATCGAGTAATGATTATTTCTGTTGCGGATTCTGATACGTTGGTTAAAAACATAACGACCAAAGATCTGCCTAATAACTGGCGAAAGTTTGAGGCCTATCCGGCATTACAGAATATTGGAAGCGCGTGGTATGGTTCTCGAGAAACACTGATTCTCCGAGTGCCTTCCGCCGTTATTCCCTACGAACACAACTATATAATCAACACTGAGCACAAAGACTTCAACGCTAACGCTCGACTCGTGAGAACTGAAGATTATTTTTGGGATGATCGATTGTTGTGAAGTGATAATTGAATATTAACGAACACTGGTGTTATGAGAGTAAGTTTAATTCTGGCTTTTTTAGTTTTAAGCATATTGAGCTATGCACAAACCCAATCTGAGATTAGTAAGCAAGCAGATAAGGATTTTCGGGAAGTTGATCAGAAGCTAAATGATGTCTACCGACAAATTCTATATCAATACAAATCAGATACTGCGTTCATACAAAATTTAAAATCTTCGCAAAGAATTTGGATTCAGTTTAGAGGTGCGGAATTAAAAGTAAAGTTTCCCGATAGAGAAACTGGAGTTCATGGTAGTATTCACCCAACTTGTAAAACACTTTATGTCACAGAACTCACCAAGGAAAGAATTGATAGGTTAAGGACCTGGATTGAAGGTTCTGAGGAAGGAGATATCTGTGCTGGTTCAGTAATGAGAAAATAAGAAAAAAGGCTATTTCCTGATGCATTCATATAAATCTAACCTTTCTCAAGAAGAACAAATGAAGCTATTCAGTTTTAGAAAGAAAAAAGACGCAAACGAAGACTCAGACAATGGAATCTTAGGGTTGAAATATCTGGAGGACTTTACTGAACCGATTTTAAATCCCAAAGGGCTAAAAAGTTTTGAATGGAGGAGAAGGTTAATATCAAAAGTAGGCAATACTAAGTTCAAGATCAGGTATTACGGAGACTTACACGATTATTATAAGACATTGATCACTGCCACGGAATATGCACCTCAGAAGGTAATTGCTATTGACACCCAATCCGGTGAAAGGATTTTGATTTTTGATGGATGTAAACACGGCTATAACGCAATGCTTTGTGATGAATACACGAACGAACAAATAGAATCGCGACAAGCGGATAAAATTTATCGTGATAAAGATGGAAATGAGGAGTTCGAAATCATAATTTCTGCATATTATCAAATAGATTACGAGGGTGAATTTCGAAAAGAAGTCGATGACGATGGAAAGATAGAGCTACTAAATGGTGAAAAAATTGACTTTGAAGAACTCAAAAGAAATGGTTGTGATTTCCTCCAAGTTTGGGGAGTAGATAGTGGAGGAAAAAAAGTTGAAATTATATCAGAAGAGCTAGCATAATATACAACAAACAAGCTTTACCATGACTATCAACCACCAGAACCTGCCTGACCTACCCCTGGAAGCCTGGGAGGAGAGCAAAATGACGCTGCATTTGTACTTACAGATTGTCGGGAAGATTCGGCTGAAGCTCACTCCCCGGAAAAACCACTGGTGGTACATTACACTGTACGTGAGTTCAAAGGGATTGACCACCCAAAGCATTCCTTATGAGCGTGGGGTTTTTGAGGTTACTTTCAACTTTCTGAAGCATCAGTTAGAAATGGCCAGCAGTGAGGGGAAAGAAGTCACTATTCCGTTACATGATGGTTTAAGCGTGGCTGAATTTTACCGGCAGGTTCAGGATGGACTTGAGCAATTAGGCATTCAGATTTCTATCGTTGATCGCCCCTTCGATATGCCGGTGAAAGAGCCCTTTGGTCAGCTTACGGAACAGAAAGCGTACAACGCGGAGTATATTGAGCGGTTCTGGCGGCTACTGATTTGGGTAGATGATGTTTTTAAGGAGTTCAGCGGAAGGTTTTACGGCAAAACCTGTCCGGTACATTTGTACTGGCACCATATGGATTTAGCCGTGACTCGCTTCTCCGGGGAAGAAGGACCGGATTTAGACCCAAACATGCGTTTGTCAGATAAAGATGCTTATTCCCACGAGGTAATCAGCTTTGGCTTTTGGGCGGGTGATGATATGGTAAGGGAGCCGGCTTTCTATTCATACACCTACCCCTCACCCGAGGGAATTGATCAACAGCCTCTGCAGCCCGCTAGTGCCCAGTGGGTAGACAGCAACGGACCGCAAGCGTTTCTTACCTATGACAACTTACGTAAGGAAGCCAACCCCCGGCAGGCACTGCTAGATTTTATGGAAAGTGCCTATCAGGCGGGAGCTAAACTGGCGGGTTGGAATGTGGAGAAGCTCACCGTTCCGCCGCTCGACGATCTGTAGTATTCAGATGAGCCATTTTGTTACCCGAGCGCCCCGTGACCAATTTTTGGCTACACTGGTAGACTACTACTTTTACATTGATGTTTCGGTAGATGCACTCGACTTTGAGCAGGAGTACATCATTCCGTTTCCCCGCATCACGTTCGGCTACTTCTTTGACCATCCATTTTTAGTAACTAACCACGATCTGAAGCAGTCGCGGACGACCAGTATGGCCATCTCGCGCATAGCAACCCATAAAATTACGGTGCAACCCCGGAGCGAGCGGGTTAAGATTATTGGAGCCCATGTGCGGCCCTACACGCTGGCGTACCTGACGCCCATATCAATTTTCCGCCTTCCCTGGCTAATTGATACTGCGGCGCTATTCGGAGATACTGCTAAGAAATTCAAACAAAAAATAGATCAGTGTGCCAACCCTGAGCAAATGTTTGAGGCGGTAGAAAAAGTCTTTCTGGATACCCTGCTTACCCGGGATTTGAGTACGATTACCCGAGCGGTCGATCTCATTGAACAGCACTCCGGAAACATAAAGCTGACCGAAGTGGCGCAGCAACTAAACGTTTCGGAACGGACGCTAAGAAATCAGTTTAGCGCCAACGTAGGCTGTACTCCCAAAGAATATCTCCAGTTGGTGAAGCTGAGAAAATCAGTGTATGACATGCGGTTCTCCGACCATTCCCTGACCGATATTACCTACGATAGTAACTACTTTGATCAGGCTCACTTTGTTAACAGCGTAAAACGCATCACCGGAAAATCGCCTAAGAAGCTTCGGGAAGAACTGCCCAGTTTCCGCTTTTTACAATTTTAGCTCGTCCCCTATCGCGAGATTTGCTTCATCACCCACTAAAAAATTTACACGATGAAGCGCCCACGATTAGTAAAAGCTCACCTGATAGCTACTGCTATCGCCGTACTGACTATCAGCACCTTTTTCACCTCCTCACTTATTGCCGAAATCCTCGGTCAGGAACCTATCATCCGAACGGTAAAAATCGGAATCCTGTACGCACTACCCCTCCTGGCAGTAGCTATGATCACTCTGGCCGTGACCGGAAACAAACTGGCGGGTAACTCCCGGCACCCAGAAGTTCTCCGCAAGCAACACCGCATGAAGTTTATCACTGCTAACGGAATGATGCTGGTTACTTTAGCCGTATTTCTCTACTACCAGGCTACCTATCAAACAATCAACACTGTCTTTCTGGGAGCTCAACTAGTTGAGCTAGCATTGGGATTCACCAACTTAGTGCTCATCGGATTGAACATCAAAGCCGGGCTGAAGTTAGCGGCCCGAAAGCCGAAGAAAAGTGGGCAACCTACCCCAGTTATTCTATGATATCTACCGTATATCTGGTTGGAGGTCAGAAACTAACGAACAATAGGCTAATTTCACAAACAAGAGCCGGAATTGCCCGTTAACTATAACTGACTATTAATTTAATTTTTAAACTTTAAACCAACCATAGACATGGCTTTTACTCTTCCTGATCTACCGTACGGATTTGACGCTTTGGAACCTAGCATTGACGCTCAGACCATGCAAATTCACCACGACAAACACCACGGTGGGTACGTAACCAAACTTAATAACGCCATTGACGGCACGCCGCAGGCGGATATGTCTTTAGAAGACTTAATGAAAAGCGTAGGTAGTTACTCTACCGCCGTTCGTAACAACGGTGGCGGACACTACAATCACTCACTGTTCTGGTCAGTACTTTCTCCTGATGGGGGTGGTTCACCCAGTGGCGATTTAGCCTCGGCTATTGATTCGGCTTTTGGCTCGCTCGATTCTTTCAAAGAAGATTTTGCCCAGGCGGCGGCTACCCGCTGCGGTTCCGGCTGGGCCTGGCTGATTGTAGACGACAGCGGCTCGCTAAAGGTAACGTCTACTCCTAACCAGGATAATCCAGTGATGGATGTAGCCGAAGTACAAGGTACTCCTATTTTAGGGCTGGATGTTTGGGAACATGCTTACTACCTGAAGTATCAGAACAAGCGCCCCGATTACATCAGTGCTTTTTGGGATGTAGTGAACTGGGACGAAGTAGGCAAGCGCTACGCGGCAGCCAAAGGCTAGCAATTCATAAACTTATTTGCTAAAAAGCTTTCCTTATTCGTAAGGAAGGCTTTTTTTGTGGCTATGGTAACCATTCTTACTCAGCAAAACCTTCAGCCTGAAGATCCCCAAGTCGTGGCGAAACTAGATCATCAACTAAATCCCAACCGCACCCCATTGGCCATAACTGAAGTTCTGAACAGCGATACTACCTACGTATTTGTGTACCGCGAGCAGCAGCAAATTGTAGGAATGGCCACCCTCACCTGCTACCGGGTTATTTCCGGCTACAAGGGCTGGATTGAGGATGTAGTAGTAGATACAGCTCAGCGAGGAAAAGGAATTGGAAAGCAGCTAACGCAAGCTATTCTGGAAAAAGCAAAATTGCTACAGCTACAAAAGCTACTTTTGTATACCGAAGATGAAAAGCAAGCAGCAATTCATCTGTACGAGCAATTAGGGTTTACTAAGAAGAATAAC
>ERZ1740058.1101-NODE-1101-length-14415-cov-22.917827_pt1 | contig 14415 bp, 14 predicted proteins | sample MGYA00581745_ERZ1740058 | MGnify/ENA primary metagenome ERZ1740058 (study PRJEB43018, sample SAMN04849742) | marine metagenome | isolation source: floating plastic debris | place: Pacific Ocean | collected 2008-08-30 | study: EMG produced TPA metagenomics... | reverse complement strand
TGATCCACTTCATCGGTATAGGTTTTTTCTTCGGTTCCCGGTACGCTTTGCTCAGCTCCCTGATCATCGTCCCGAAAATCACGCACGATAGATTGATACGCATCCTGATTACTCTCTTTTTGCAGGAAAACCTTGGTAATAGCGTCGCCCGCCCGATCAAATACCTGAAGACTAGTGAGTTCGCGTCCATTTTTCTCTTGATGGACCGCAAAGGCTACGTGCCAACTACTGAAAAATACCCGAGTCTCGATAGGACCAATAACGGTAGCCATCCAGTGATTTCCTTTCCCAAAAGCATTTACTTGGTCGAAATGGCCTTTGTGTTCCAGAATACAAGCGTCGTTACGAGTAAGCGACATCACGTAGCCTAGTTCGGGTAGCCGCTTGAGGAAATCGGGCCAAGGACCACGCAGGCGTACGCAGTCTTCGCTGATGGTGGTTGCCAGTAGTTGGACTTCCCCCAATCCCAGCCGTTTGGCTGCTTCCCGAATACGTAAGTTGGGTTCTTGAGTTAATAGCTCCTGCCAAGCAGGGCGAATAGTATCAGCTGATTGTTCAAGGGTGTGATTCATGGTGTTGTTTGTTTGCGGTATTTAAGGTTTTTTCGCTGTTGTGACGAGGTTGTAGCTTAGGAATAACAATCAGTTGCCCCTGATCATGAATGAGTCTTACCGCGAGCCGTTGCTCCGGATGAGAAAAAGTTTCTTCGATGACGGCCTGCGTAACAACTTCTTCTACCGTTCCGTAGGCAACGGTTTCCCCCTGTTTCAGAAAAAGAATGTCATCGGCGTACTGAATGGCCAGGTTCAGATCGTGCAGAATAGCCAATAAGCCGAAAGGTCGTAAGCATAATTCTTTAGCCAGTCCCAATAATCGCTGCTGCTGCGCCAAGTCCAGGCTAGAGGTAGGTTCATCAAGTAGCAAGTACCGGGGCTTGGACAAAGCCCCCCGGTAGGTCTCGCCCCAGAGCTGTGCCATGACCCGAGCCATCTGTACTCGCTGCTGCTCACCTCCCGAAAGGGTTTGGTACGTCCGTCCGCGAAAGTGCGTTAGTCCGGTTAGTTGCATCACTTCACGAATGATCAGTTCGTTTTCCTGATCTGAAGATCGGTGGGCGTAGCGGCCAATTTCAACCACCTGTTCTACGGTAAAGGGAAAGTTCACAATCGTGCGCTGCGGTAGCACTGCCCGCACCTGCGATAGCTCCCGACTGGAGTGGTTCGCTAGCAGCCGACCATTCAGATGAACATGCCCCTGGTCTGGTACATCCTCACCCGATACGATGCGTAATAGTGTACTCTTTCCAGCCCCATTAGCCCCCACTACAGCTGTAAAACGCCCGGGCGTAAGGGTAAGCGAGCAATGGTTAAGAATGGCTTTTTGTCCAATCTGGCGCGATATATCGGTAGCCTGCAGCATCAGATCAATTGGCGTTTTTGGGTAGATCGAAGCAAATAGATAAAGAACGGAGCTCCAACTGCCGCTGTAATGGCACCAATGGGGAGTTCCGCCGGGGAGACGACAGTGCGAGCCAGCATATCAGCCAACAGCAGCAAAGACGCTCCTCCGAGGGCGGAAGCCGGAAGCACCAACCGCTGATCGGAGGTAAAGGAAACCCGTATGATGTGGGGCACGACCAGGCCTACGAAACCGATGATACCCGAGAAGGCCACCGAAACGCCTACTGCCAACGCACTAAGTAACACAATAATTAACTTGACCCGTTCTACGGCTACGCCAGAATGGTACGCCTCGGCTTCACCTAATGCGATAGCATTCAGCGGACGGGCTACTGCCAGCAGTCCAATAATTGCCAAACCCACCAAGGGGGTGAGCACATGCAGTTTATCCCAGGTAGCGGCACTCAGGTCACCCAAGGTCCAGAAGGTGTACGCCCGTAGCTGGTTGTCGTCAGCGTAAAAAGTGGCTATTCCGATGATCGCCGCCGCTAAAGCGGATATGGCTACTCCACCTAAAATGAGGTAGGTGACGTGTACTCGGCGCTCAGCTTGCCCAATTCGTAAGGTGAAGAAGGTTGCAGCTAATCCCCCCAAAAAGGAGAACAGCGGTAATAACCACGTCTGAGCCCACTCCGCCAGTTGAGGAAATCGGGTACCGACGAACATGATGACGAAGATAGCCCCCACCGCCGCTCCGCTAGAAATACCGATAATACCAGGTTCCACCAGCGGGTTGCGAAATAATCCCTGTAAAGCTGCTCCGCTCAGCCCCAGTGCTGCTCCAATGAGTACAGTGAAAAGTAAGCGAGGCAACCGAATGCTTAGCAGCACAATTTGGGCGGTATCTTTCGTATCGGCTACCACCCCCAGCTTTTGTCCTATAATCCGCAGTACATCGGCCAATGTGATAGAGACGGCTCCCACGACTAGGGAACACAGCAGTAGTCCGACCAGCAGTGCCGCTAACAGGCTCAGGGTAAGTGTTTGGGAATTACTTTTCCGGACGGTCAGTACGCTGGGCATGATCTTCGGGATGGGTTAGATAAAAAAGTTCACGAGCAGCTTCAGCCAGGCGAGGCCCCCAGTTGGTAAGTTTAACACCATTCATGGAGATGATCTGTCGCTGTTTACCGGCAGTAGTTTGGGCTACACCAGGAATTTTCAGCACCCCATCAATACCTCCTAAACTTTTCAGTCCCGAATCAAAAAATAGAATATAGTCGGGGTTGGCCTGGATGAGTGATTCGGTATTGAGTGGTTTGAAACCTTCAATTTCGGGAACAGCATTCTGAGCACCTGCTAGCTCAATAATAGAGAAAGCGGAGTTGGTGCCACCCACCTGCATACTCCCGGCTCCTCGAGCATATACTCCTATTACCTTCGGGCGGCTATCGCTGCTCTCAACCAGCTTTTTGACTTCCGCCAGTTCCTGCTCCAACTTAGCAATGAGTTTTCGACCTTCTTGCTCCTCATCGAGAGCTTCAGAAATCACATCGATCCGTATCCGGGTGCTTTCCCAGGAACGATCCTGAGCTACTATCTCCGTAGGAATACCTGTGGAAAGCAGCTGATCTACCAGTGCATCTTTCACGTATTCTTCTTCCAAAATAACCAGATCAGGATTCTGCGAAATGATTCCTTCCGCCCCAATGCTGTTGCGATAGCCAATAGAGGGTAAACCTCGCAAGTGTTCAGGATACACACTGGTACGGTCAGTGGCTACAATGTTATCACAGTAACCTAGAGCACAGACAATCTCGGAGGATGAGCTACCCGCCGTCACAATACGTTGTTGAGCCGCCAATGGTAGGCTGGTGACGATCAGCAGTAGATATAATATTACGTTCTTTTTCATAAGAATCAGCGTTTAGTAAGTCTTGGTCATATCACTAGGGATGCCAATGGTAAAATCTGCATCGGTTTGGTTTTCCTCTAATAGCTTATCAATCTCCGCTTGCTCTACCGAATGGATATTCATAATAACTAAGTCCGGTTGGGCTTGTCGTAAGTACCAGGCAATTCCCTCCTTATCTTGAGAATGATAGCTCCCATTGATATGTAGTATTGGGCGGGGTAACTGCTGAAGCACAAAGTGAGCCATGGTGGCATCCTTTACCGCTTGGGCGTATACTAAATTTTCAGCTTCACCGGTATTACCTCCGTGACTGCCACCTCCCATCATCGCGAGCATTTCCTGGTAGCTGGCAAGTTGCATATCTACAGTAATAGGTAAAGGAGCAATCCACTGCTGGGCTTCATAGGACAGTGAATCCAGCGCGGATAAACCCCGACGATATACCAGATTGGCGTAGCGACGAGGAATATTGGAAGCTACTACTGGAATATCATTCGCCTTCGCTAATTCAATCAGCGGTTGGTAGTCGGTAGCGTAGTTATTCCATACTTTAGCTTCATTCAGCAGGTGCTTCTCCTGAATGGTACCCAGTAAGTACTCATCCAGCACCAGTTGATTATCGGCCTCAAACATTTCTAGGGCGAGAACGAGGCTGTCATATTCTTGGTGCAGATCGCGTAGCAGTTGAAGTTCCAGCCAGTGGCAAATAGGGTTATTGTGCAATTCACCGAACAGTACTACATCAGCTTTGGCTAGGGTTCGGAGCATTTTAGCGTAGGAGATCGGCTTACCCTTCTCATTGAATATTTGATAGGCGGGCAACTTTTGAGCTTGACCGATAACAACTATCAGCCACAGAACTACTATCATAATTATCTGGCGGATGATCATTCGTTGGGCTTTTGGTCTAGTACCTGTTGCACTTGAAGTAGTACCTGAGTTTCGGCTAAGGCGTGTCTCAACTGTTCGTACTCGTGGCGGGTGAAGGTGAATTGAATATCGCGATGGCAGGTTTGTAGTACAATATTTTTTTCGCCTTCTGGAAACAACATCCCGAACTCGTCAAAGTCCGTGTTCTGAACATTATGGCAGAAGTTATCGAAGTCTTGCGGAGAAAAGCCTGCCAACAAGTTAGCGTAGTACAGACTAATGCGGTGACAGCACTTACACTGGGCAATGCAGATACGATGTTCTTGGTAAAGTACCTGAGGTTGGCAGGGAGGCATATGATCAAGATTAGTGGTTCTAGGTTTTGAATTACTGTATCAACTAGTTTCTCCTGGTAGTACATAATTAACTACTGATGCCCCGGTCGGGGCGAACGAAGGTTACTAAGCTTCGCCCGACCCACCTGAGGACTTCTGGCTAAGAGAATAGTTTTCATCAATAGTATAAACCTCTAAGCCAGTATCTTTAAGTAGTTCTCGTGTATATAGATCTGGATATCTATCTAACGAATTAGTTTTTGGTGCCTCAGCACCAGGGAGGCTGTGCAGATCTGCTCCCTGGTAGCAGAGGGCTTCAATCTCCAGTTTTCTTTTCTTGTCAACCAACTCTAAAAGATTTTACTGGAGACACTTTTAAAATTGACGGCTTCCATTAGGTTGCACTACGTACCTAAACGTGTAGTGACGTGATGTGGGACGGGTCTGTAAGTCTACAAATTCAGCTGTAGACGGATCAGGATTTCCTTCGTAGTAACTCAAAATTTCCATTTTTGCGTAGTTACCCTCAGCAGTCTTAAGAACGATTATTCTTCCGGGAATAGTAAGAACAGCGTGTTTTGGTCCGCTGGGAGCCTCCCCAGTATAGGAGTACCATCCGTCTGAACCAACAATAGCTGGTTCAGCTTCAGTATCTTCCCGATAACCATCCGCCGGAGCTTGGGTAACTCCTTCAAAACTACTTGGTACAATCTGAGCAGCGCCTTCACCTGGCCCAGAAGATCCACCGTTAGTAAGGATAGCCGTTCCTGAAAAGGCAACATCCCAGCTCGCGGTAGATGAGAGGGAAGATGCTACTATCCCATTTTCAAAACTAAAGAATGTAAAGTCCCCCGCTCGATCAGGGTCAGCGGGTAGATCGGTTATCTCCTCAACTTCTAAGTCTACGGGAGCCGGAGCGTCCTCATCTTCACTACATCCGGTGAAAATTAATAAACCACTAAGCAGTGCCAAGTAAAACAGTGTGTGTATTCTTTTCATAGTAATAAAATTTAGGGATTAGGTTTAACAAAATTCAGTTGTAAGCCAGCGAAGAAAATACGTCCAGCTAGTACGGGTTCGTTAGGGGTGGTTTGGCCAGTCAGATTGTTTGCTCCGGCCTCCAATGTAAGCCAGTTGCCAAAGTGTTTACGAGCCGATAGGTTCACGAGCAAGTAGTCATCAGCATATTCGTTGTCGCCGTCCAACACGGTATTGCCGTTGAAGTCGCCCAGCCCCCAGCGGCCACGGTAGATACCTCGTAGAGATACATCAAAGCGGTGACGGGAGTTGGTGTAGAAGAGCTTGGCATTGCCGGAGTGGCGGGATCGGCCAAACAAGCCGCCGTAGTCGGAGGTAGTAACGGCCACTGTTCGATTGTTTTCATCCCGGCGAAACACTTCTCCATTCTGGATGCGTTGGTAGGCTTCTTTGTCGCGGGTGTCCAGATACTGGTAACCTACACTGAAAGCCCAACCGCGATAAGGTTCGTAGTCTACTTGGGTTTCTATCCCCTGGGTCAGCACTTCGGCAAAATTGAAGTAGCTAAAGATGTTTTGTCCGTTGGTTTTGCGGGCAATGGGGGTCGTTTCAATCAGGTCTTGAATATCGTTTCGGAAAAAGTTGGTTTGCCACTTCAGTTTATCATTGGGTTTTATAGTGAAGCCGGTGTTGTAGGCTAGTGAGCTTTCAGCGCGGATTTCTTCTACCGTAGCCGGGTCAATCAGTACCTGCTCGATTTCCCCTCTAGCCACAAACTCCGCAAATTCTTCCTTCACAATACGAGAACCGAGCACACTGTAACCGGCCACCGGATTGGTGAAATTCAGCAGTAGCTGCCGAAAATCAGGGGCTTTATAACCACCTCCAAAGGACGCCTGTACACTGAGCCAGTCACTAACTTCGTAACCAACCGCTAGCTTAGGGCTAAGCCGATTAGCGTAAGCATTATGCACATCGTAGCGTCCTCCGGCTACCACATTTAATCCGTCGGTAGGTTGCCATTGGTACTGAGCGAAGCCATAGGTTGAGTGAAAACGGTTCACATCGTCGTAGCGGGTAGCCTCTACCCTTTCGGTGAGATATCCACCCCCAGCAGTAATGATATGCCGATCACTGACATACCAGTCGTACTGCGCTTCGCTTCGCTGAAACGTTTGATCAAATGTACTACGGTCGTAGGTCTGCCCATCAGCTTGGAAAGTAAGGTTACTTTCGGTACCGTATCCACTTAAGTAGTGGCGTACCTGTAGCTGATGCCGATCGCCGGGGCGAAACTCTAGGATAGGCAGCACATTCCAATCAGAGCGAACGTTCTCGCTACTCATCCGGGTAGAACCTTCTTCCAGCGTAATATCTAACTGGTCTTCGCTGCTTTCTCGATAGAAGCGACTACTCACTCGTAATTTAAGTTGGTCATTGATACGGTATGATACTTTTGGGCCAAATGTCAGCGCTTGGTAGGGAGCCACCGTTTGGGCAACGGATTCGGAAGTTAGGTCATAGCCATCGGAGCGAAGACGGTTGGCAAACATGCGAACCGATAGGCGATCATTGCGGTACCCCGCTTCTGCCTGAGTGTCCCAGGTACCAAAGGAACGGTACTGAGTGCCTAGCGATCCATTTAGACCTGGTTCATTACCACTCGTAATAATATTGACGACCCCAGCCATTGCCTCGCTGCCGTAGAGAGAAGAAGAAGGACCACGAATAATTTCTATTCGCTCAATATTGTTTACCGTTAAGCGGGTTAGATCAGTAGTTCCAGCCGTGCGACCAATAATCGGTTCGCCGTCGATGAGGACTAGGATATAATCTGAAGACATCCCCTGCATCTGTAAACCAGCACCATGATCCGAGATCATCTGCAATCCGGTCTGCTCCTGTAGCACTTCATTCAATCGTAATGAACCAATGCGTTCAACCTGTTCCTTAGTGATGATTTGAGCGGGTACGGGTACCTCGTCAATAGCTTGAGCAGTACGAGTTGCCGTTATGATAACTTCATCCGCTAGCGCACCTGATGTTTCGGTTAGTTTCACCGATACTTCCTTCGCTTCCTCTGACGATAGCGCAACTGCTCGTTGCAGGGTTTGATAGCCCAAATAGGATATAACTAGAGTATGTTGCCCAACAGGCAATTGGTTTAAAGAATATTGACCATTTAAATCTGTAGCCGTACCTCTCGTGGTATTTTTTACAATGACTGTCGCTCCAGCCAGTGGCTCTCCACTTCCATCGGTTACCGTTCCGCGTAGCGACTGAGCCTGAACGGACGTTACGGTCATCCACAGTATAATCAGCAGGCTAATCTGACCGTTAGGTATCAGTTGTGCCATAAGGTTGAGTAAGTGTTATTAATTTTATTTAGACTTATTTTAAATAATACCCAAAGGTAGGGGTGCAACTCATCCGTGTCAATCGCTGGAGATAGCCTATTTTAGTACTACTTTTAGGTGGATTATTAGCTAGTTCTAGGGTGTTTCTAAGGATGAACTGTTCTCAGAATACATAATTCTGAGCAAGGCTTTAAGAGTTTCACCCGAATAAATAGCTATGAATAAAGTTTAGTAAGCACAACCTGGCCATTCTGATAGCGGATGATATCTAGATGTAAGGCCTGAACAACAAGCCCTATAGGTGAGGTAACATTGAGCTTCTTGAGGATACGTTTGCGATGAGCATTAATTGTATGAGGACTCAACGAAAGTTGATTAGCAATACTTTCGGTAAAATGCTCTTGGGCGATAAGTAAAACAATTTGCCGCTCCCGTTCCGTCAGTGAGGCAGCAACTGGATGAATTGGTGGGTTTTGAGCATCAGGATCAGTTAGTAAATCCAGCACCGTGTTGCAGAAAAACTTCTGCCCATTGGCTACAGCATGAAATGCATGAATGATCTCTTTTTGGCTACAATCTTTTGTTAGAAAAGCGAGTACACCCATATGAAGTATCTTCAGTATTCTTGGGTGATCGGTATCAGTAGTTAAAATAAATAGCTTAAGTGATTGGTACTGCTTTAGCAATTCACTCAATTTATCAGCTGTAAAACCGGGCAAAACACGATAATCTAACACCAGCATATCGGGTGTATATTGCTGTAAAAAAGAAGGAAGCTTTTCCCAGTGGTTCACTTCACCCACTACCTGAAAGGTCGCTTGACTATCTAGCAAGTGTTGAATTCCTGCTAGAGCTAATTCCTGATTGTCTGCCACCAAAACCTGTACCATTGCTCTTATTTAGAAAGTTTCTAAACTACATAACAAAGTCGTAGGATACAAGCTTAGCAACATTTCGCCTCCAGGGTTTAGCAATAGTAGGGCAGTACCTACGATGCCCTGATGCTAACCGATAATCACCAGGTAATCCAATAAGTCAACGAGGGGTTTACTACGATGACAGGTTACCCTAAACAACTAGTTATGGGTAAAAAGCCAAATTTTCTACAGGGGAAGCGTACTACTGAAGTATCCAGGCGTAATATCCGAAGACAATTAGATACTGGACAAGTTTTCAATGAGGTGGTGGTGAACTATCGGGCGAATGGCGAAGCGTATTTTTGCCAGATAGAAATTCATCCTATACACTGCGAGAATCAAAAGATTACCTATTATTTAGCTTTGGAACGAGAAATTATGTGAATCAGGTGAGAAGAATACAACGGCTGGATACTGCCAATTCAAAGTCATATATCTAGCACGATGAACCACAAGGATGTGACTTAGATATGGAGCTCAGGTTCGCAATAGTAAAAAATGGCTTATGGGTTTAGTAACCCATCATGGCTTTATGCCTTGCCATTGTGCCAGTAATTTATTCTTTCCTGCTCGGGGGTATTTTTGATAGTACGGATTCCGATTGGTCAGACAGAAAACCAGACGCTTATCCTGGTCTCGGTAGCTACGCCAGAAAGTAAACTGTCTCGTAGGCACTTGGTTAAAAACGAACTGGTGGCGCTTACTGAGTTCCCCTTTACGGGCATATTCGGTGATGACTATCCGGCTTCTGGGGCACGTAAGCCATGTGTCTCTTCCCTTTCACAGTATACCCCACCGTCGAAGTGCGTACTTTACCCTTTTGCTAGTAGCCATCCCGAACGATGGTGCGTACCTGAAAGCCCGCCCGGTCGGTTTGCCGGCCCGTATCAAATATACCGTACTGTAAGGTATAATTGAGGAAGCGACTGTAGTAAGTCGCTCCGCTGATCCTTTGCAAACTACTCGTCCGGTTTACCGAAGGCAAGGAAGCCTCAAACTGGTAATCCAAGATTGCTTTCCCCTGTGCCATAGGAAAGTTGTGAGCCAGAGCTGAAAGGCGAGAAGGTAGAATAAAATAGCGTTTTCATGTTGATCAAAGAATTAAGATGAGAAAAAAGAGTATCGGTTGAGGACTTTTGAAGAGATGCTTACTAGCTTTTACAGTTCTACTTCGGAGGGCTTTGAAGGGGCAATGATGAGGGATTGTGTTGTTAGCTCAGCATAGCGTTCTTGCTGCTTAACAGAAAGGTGAGCGAATGCGGAAGCTATCTTTTCCGATTTTTCCTCCAGTTTTTCTTGACCAGGGTTACGTAAGCCATTCTGAGCGATCTGCTGATACTCTTGATCAATACTAGTAATCTTCGCTCGGACTTGGGTGTACTGCTCAAGTTGCTGCTGCGCCTGATCCGCCCGCTGCGCCACCTGTTGACCGGATTGCCGATTGGGCATGGGAAACTCTCCTTTTTCCGCTTCCGAGAGGATTGCGGCTCTTCCGTGCGAGGAAAGTGATTGAGCCCGTGCCACATAGTGCTCATTTTCTCGTTGTAAGGTCGTTTTTGCTTGCTTATAATCGGTTCGCATCACTTCAATACCTTGCTGGGTGTGCTTCTCCAAGCGTTCCATATTATACGCCGTGGGTAAAGTACGATAGGAAGCCAGTTGCTGGTCAAGAGTACGATGCAGTTGGGTATTGGCTTCTTGCCCGCTGATATAACGATTCTTCTCTTCCAGGTAGCGCGATACTTCCTCAGCCGCCTGTTCCAGCGGTTTACTATGGGTTTCCAAGTACTGCCGGGCAGGAAATGATAGTTCTTCCAGTGCTTTGGGCTTGGATTCCGGTTGAAAGGCTCGCTCTAATCGGTGTTGTACTTCCACCGTCCGTTCTAAAGCAGGACTCTTGCCCAACCGCTCTTCGGTAAGCTCATTGAGTTCTTTCAGTGTGACGCTGGCGATCCGGCTATGCGCCAGTACTTCTTTACTGTCGGGGGCAAAGCGGTGGAGTACCCGCTCGTACTCTTGGGCGAAGCCCTCATAGCCATAGCCCCGCAAAGCATCGGCGGCAATCCGACCCACTTGTGGTAAGCTTTCTGGTTGATTCGGTTTCTCTTGTTCCATGGGGATTAGGTGTTAGGTTTTGGGGATTGGATCACCGCGCCCGGCGCCATAATCCCCAGATCAATCGATTTCGCGTACGCCCTTCTGAGTCCGCAACTGCTCTACCTGCTGCCGAATGAGTTCTTTGACACGGTGAGCATTCGTAATACCCCGCAGCACAAGTGTAGGATGCGTTTGATCCGAAGTGATGAGCGCCAGATCAGACAGACCGAACCATCGATAGAACAAAGGGGATACGATGGTGTAGTCTTTCACCCGATAGAGCTCTACTTCATCCGAAGTGCGATGGAGGATACCTTGCTCACAGATCAGCCGTTCCGTGGTGAGTGTGTAGTGGGTCGCACGAACCTGTAGGTGCCGCCACAGGGCAATGGGTAATGGCAGTAGAAATACACAGGACAGGTAGAGCCCTAGATGTATCAACGGGGAAGGATAGTCTTGCCAAAGAATCGTAGGTGACATACGTTCGGGGGTTAGTTATTCAATATAGGTGTCTGGGCAATGGTCATCCGCTCCAGCCGTTTTTGCTCTTGATCGGCCTGTTGTTGTAAAGGCCTCACTGAAGCAACATCCAGTAGCAATTTATCAGATCGTTCTAGCAGTTGCCCCGCTCGTAGTAGATAGTCTCCTGCGAAGGTTTGTAGGCGGATGCGTTCGGCTTCGGTCATCGAGAACTTACCTGACTGCTTTATCACTTCGTTCATTTCAGTGGCTTTCAGCATCAAGTCTTCCGCCAGATACTGAAAAGCGATGGCTGCGTAGGCCTTTCGCTCCGCGGCAATCTGATGAAAGCTCGTGGATAAGGTGCTACTTGTTAGTTCTGCCTCTTGTAAAGAAGTTAAATTATTGGGCAAGGCATCGGCTCTTCCGGCGATGAAAAGATCACGGTAGGTATCATTGGGGTGTTGATTGAACAGAGGATGTTCTATCACAATATCTACTTCCAATCCTGGTTCCACGGTACCTTTTGCTAATTCTGTAGCCAGATACAGTACTTTGAACAAGTCGGCCCAGTGCAAGTCACGAATACTTTCCGCTTGCTTGAGATCATCTAGCACTTGTTGCTGTAGGGTTTCTATGACTGAATAACTCCCTTCAATGTCCTGAGTAAAGTCTCGGATCTTACCCTGTTTCTGAGCTTTCAAGAGGTTGACTGCGAAGTTCTTTCCACTTTTGGTAATGGCTTTTTTATCAATGATAATTTGGGCAGAAGCAAAACCTGAGAGCATGATTAGCATACTGGTAGTGATGAGTTTTATTCGGTTGATCATCGTATTTTCGTTTAAGTTTAGAAAACTGGCGTAGTGGAAATTGCCTTTCGCTCGTGGGCTTGCCAAAAACTATTCAGCACCTGCTGTTTGGAAAAAGGGTAGTCATCCGCCTGCTGGATAAGTCTATCTGCTTAGGCTTTGAGTTGCTTACTGCTGAGTAAATCTTCTTGCATTTGGCCTAGCATTTCTAACCGCTCTGCTTCGGTCATGGAGAAGTTTCGGTTACGGGTCAGACGTAGCCGCAACTCATTGGCTTGGGCGATTTTCCGCTGGGCGAACTGCTGATAGGTTTTGGCGAGTTGTAGTTTTCGCCGTTCACTCATTTCCTGGAAAGCAATAATATTCAAGCTTCGGGCTTTTTGGTAAGCCGTAAACAAAGCTAGATCCGAAAATAGTAGTGTAGCATCGTAAGGTATCAGTTGCTCAAAGAGCCGCTGACTTTTTTCCAGGGGCTCCGCGCGTTCTGTGTAGGCTTGCTGCAGGGATCTCACCAAGGAATAGTCATCTAAATGACCTGCCGTATGCATGGCTAAGTTCAGGGCATCCTGCTTGTCTTCGTGACTAGCTACTTCCAGTGAAGCAGTACTGTGGGTTTGTTTGAGAAACTCCTGATAATTCGTCTGCAACTGTTCGGTATCTTCTACCTTTTCTTTCGTATTGTTCGTCATACGCCTGAGTAGCAGTAGGTAGCCCAGCTGTTTTGTATTACGAGTGGCGTTTTCCCCGATACTATCTTTTAAAACTCGGTCTTCTACTTTGATGACTTTCTGAGTGTAGCCTGGGTAAGCAAAAGCTATAATTGCAATTACTAGTAGTAATCGTGTTAGTATTCTTTTCATCATTTATATCATTAATAGCCAAATACTGGGGTAGTGGCTAATACCTGTCGTTCCAGTTGCTGCTCGTACTGTTTCAAAGGCCCTGACTGGTTCTCTCCGGCCGCTTCCACTACATTCAGCACCAGTTGATCCGACTGAAGCTTCAAATCAATACTTTGCAAGATGTAATCATGCGTTTGCTTGATGCTAGAAAGCCGCTCACCCTCGGTCATTGAGAAGCGTTCATTGACTAGCAGCGCCTGGCTTAATTGCTGGGCTTTTTCCAAGAGGTCACCCGCCACTTCGTTATAGGATAAAGCGACCTGCAACTTCTTTTTATAAGCCATCTCATCAAAAGCGGCGCGGTTAACCGATAATTCTTCTAACTGCTGCTGTAAAGCGAGGACACTAGTAGGCAACGGGCTATCGGCTCCAAAGCCACTCAGCTCTTGGTATAAGCCCAGTGCCCCACCGATTCCCTCTAGCGTAGCGTAGGCTTGCTTGAGTGTTCCAATATTTTCGTAGGCCGGTACATAGGCATCCATATGGGTCTCAATAGATAAAGCGTGGGCCTGGCTCTGGACTAGATCAGCCCAGTTGAGGGTCCGCACTGTACGGGCTTGCTTTAAAAAGTCCTGGTAGTCTTCTTGCAACTGGTAGATATTCTTGACCTTTTGTTCAATCTGGTAAGAAACCTCAAGCTGTTCTTCCTGTTTTTCTAACTGGTCATCTAGAGTAGCCCCATTCGCTACGGTGACGGCAATATGGGCAATATCAATCACCGGAATGCCCTGAGCGTAGGTATTGCTGGTACGAGTGATCAAGAATAGAAACAGTAGTAATGAGCAAGAAGAAGTAAGTTTCATAGATGTTAGTTTTGGGTGGAAGAAATATACAGGGGGTAGCCATCGGGCAGAAATATGGATAGTTTACGGTGGCGGCTTTGCGTAAGCAGATCACGAGCGACCTCAGAAGCAATCTGGGTGGGTAGACGATATGTATTGCGTTGGACTTGCCGAATGGCGGTTTCCTTAGTAGCTTGCTGCATACGATCTTCCGACCCATGTAGTAGAATACCTTCGTGGTAGGTATGATCGTAGACCTGGTACTGAACGGCTTGGGCATCCAGTCGGCTAATAGTCACCTGAAGACGGTCTTGCCCCAAACGAGCCATGCCATACACTAGCTTTCCGACAGGTAGTGTTAGACCGTTTATGGTAGCATCCTCGCTAAGCCGTAGGATCATCCGCTTCCGGTTACCTACTTCCTGATCGCCGTGTACTACACAGGCAACAAATGGGTGGTCAACTGGAGGGCTTATCGCCTTCACAGGCTGAAAGAAGGACACTGTTTTTTCTACTACGGGTGGCGTTACTTCTACAGGTGACTTCTTTACCCTTCGCCTCTTTCTGATTGTCCGCTTTACGAGGATAGGCTCT
>ERZ1740058.1100-NODE-1100-length-14425-cov-6.103688_pt1 | contig 14425 bp, 10 predicted proteins | sample MGYA00581745_ERZ1740058 | MGnify/ENA primary metagenome ERZ1740058 (study PRJEB43018, sample SAMN04849742) | marine metagenome | isolation source: floating plastic debris | place: Pacific Ocean | collected 2008-08-30 | study: EMG produced TPA metagenomics... | reverse complement strand
AATCAGCAAAAAAACCGCGCACCTCCACCGACCTCTCACCGTAGGTAGCATCGCCGCCTGCCCCAGGAACCAAATGGGTCGCTTCTTCCACTGTCGCATATTCTGGCAAGATAGCAGCCAACGGAAACGGACTAGTTGCATTCGGGACTGCCGAACCCTTGAGGTGCGACAGTACTCGGTATATTCGGTCTCTTTTCGTATGAAACTGATCGTAGCTTCGCTGGTCGGCCAGCATAAGGATAATTAGCATGCATACCGACATAGAGACAGCGAGTCCAAACACATTGATAAAGGAAAAGACTTTGTACTTGAGGATGTTCCGAACACCTACTTTGAAGTAATTTTTAATCATAGCCACATGATTTAGTGGTTGTACAGTAGTATTTCGCCTTAAAGCAAAGGGGCGGAAAAATTTAAGAGTATGAAAAAAGTAAAGGCGATTGGCCTTTTGCCCTCCGTATTTCTTTATCCATTCGCCATATAGCTCTTGTAGATCGCCCTGTACTTCTTCTAGTAAGTGCGGCGCACAGAAACTTTCCAACAAGCGATCAATCCAGCGAGGTGGATTTGGAGAAGATTGCCGCTTCATATCGTCTTCCACTGGAGAGCCTGCGCCGGTATCTGCTGCCATAACTGCTCGCGGGTCTGCTGAATATCGTGGAGAATACGGCTACCAGCGGGAGTTACCGTGAAGAAGCGTTTGCGGCGTCCGCCTCGTTCGGCAGTAGCTCCCCCCATCCGAGAATTGACGTAGCCCTTTTCTGAGAGCCGGTGTAGGGTAGCGTGTACCGCACTAATGCTGATACTGCGCCCAGTTTGGGCTTTAATCTCGTGAGTAATGGCTACTCCGTAGGCTTGGTCGTAGAGTAGGGCTACTGTAAGTAATACTACTTCTTCCAGTTCACCAATATAGGTTTTTCTCATAGCTTAATTTTGGCTAGGTGATTGAAGCAGGGCGCATGGGGTAAATATTTTAAACTCCCTGCGTCCAGCTCCCAGTCCCTCGCCCTTTATTATTTCAAATTGTGTAGAACAAATCTTTTACCAACGCTCAGAATAGTATTTAAGGGCTATTTTGATAAAAATGAAATGTTCATGACCGGACAAAGTTGTACGCAGGCGGACAAAGTCTATGTTAAGAATGATCAGATTTCAGTGATTCGTCTTCTGATAAGAATAATGCTTAGCAAATGCATCTCACCCAAACCTGCATTGGCACAATAGCTCTTCGTGCTGTTATCAATCTTGTAATTAATACAGGAATCCAAAGAGCCAAAGAGGTAGAGATCGGCCGACCGGATATTCCAGATCATCCTTCACTACCCATGCCTCAGCCAAACCTTTTATTTGCTTTTGGCCTTTTTTCCGACCACCTATCTCAAAGTGGTATTTTTGGTCAACCACAAAGTCAGTTTGAACCGAGTGTTCCACTAGATGCATAGCACTTAATTGATTATTAAAAAATACTTCTCGCACAGTGAAGATCTCCGGTGGCGCCTCGGATAATGCGTACAACAGGTTAGTATTATTGAGGTAAACCTTCTCTGGTTTTTGTAGTGTAGCCACCCCAGAGCCTGTCGCAAAAAGTAGGTGAGTGAGCCGTGCATCGTGCAGAAAGTGCAAATAATTACTGATAGTGGTACGATGCAACTTGGTCTTATCAGACAGGCTGTTAATGTTCGGTTTGAACGGTACTAACTGAGCTATCACATACAAAAGTTGGAGCATCTTTTTGGCATGGCGAATATCAAAGCCTTTTAGCTCGGCCATATCGTACTCCACTATGGTTCGCACCAGTTGCCGGAGCCGCTCCTGATAACTATGAGGATATTCCCGATAAAAGGGATAATAGCCTTGAACTAAATAGTCTTTCCAATGGGCTAATGGCTTGAAGTCCTCGGGAAACCGATCCCTTAAGTTGTCGGTCGTCAATAACTCCGACAAGGAAAGTATTGGCCACTGCTGCTGATGGTACAGTGCCAGATACTCTCGGTACGATAGGCCCGGAAGTTCATACATCCTTACTCTTCGGCTTAGGTCAGCTTCTTGCCGAGATATGTCAATAATAGAAGAGCCAGTAAAGACAATTTGCAGATCAGCGTAGCGGTCGTATATATTTTTGATTTCCCGCGCCCATCCAGGATACTTATGCACTTCGTCTAGTACCAACACTTTACCACCTTGTTGAGAGAAAGCTCGGGCTGTATCTACTAGCCGATGGGTAGTGAAATACAGTTCATCAAGCGAAAAATAGGCTGCCTCTCGGGTAGGTAACCCTCGCTCACGAAGCCACTGTAGCAATAATGTGGTTTTACCTACACCGCGAGCACCTTTAATACCGATAAGTCGCTCGTCCCAGAGAATAGTATCGTAGAGACTGCGTTTAAACGATCTTGCTGTCTGACTAATTAATCTTTCCGATACCTCTAGCAATTCTTCCATTGTTTATTATTGACAAAAATGCATAAGTACTTGTGCAAAAGTATGATTTTTTTAGCTATTTACATATACAAAATATTTAGTCCCCTCACCGATCAAGAACAGTATGCTGGCGAATAAAAATCAGAAGCAGTTTGATAAACCGCTTGGGCTGGCTAAGTTGTTTTGGCATAAAGCGAGCTAACCAGTGGCTAAAGTAAAACACTTCTCTACACTTCAGGAATATTGCCGGGGTATCGGCATTTCATCACCCCGAAACACGCACTTTGATATCCGTAGCTTTGAGGAGAATATGAAGACCGTTCGGCCCAAAATGCCACCTTTCAAGCACGAGTTCTACGCCATCGCGCTTAAGCTGGAAGGAGGAGGATTTGCCGCTACCGGAAGCTATGATACGAAAGACACCAAGGCCACTATCTTTTTTAACTCACCCTACCAGATCATTCACTGGGACATTGCTCCCAACTGGAAGGGCTACTACATTATGTTCACTGAAGATTTCTATCGTAGGGCGGGACAAAGCAAGCGCATCACTGAACAGTATCCGTTTTTGCTGAGCGATAACACCTTTCCTCTCTCGGTAGCACCCGACCAAGCTGAATTGTTTTATAAAACATTTACCGATATATATTTTGAGCATCAAAGTCGACTGCCCCATCAGGAAGACATTATTTTTCACTACGTCAATATTTTGCTGCTCAAAACGGCCCGTCTGTACTATCAACATCCCAAATCAGAAAGCTACACTACCCAGCAACGGGACTCGGATCTGAGTACCGTCTCGCAGTTCAAAACGCTGGTTGAAACCTCCTTTTACCCTCACCAGGTTTACCAACAGCTTACCCCCCATCAGGTGCAGTTCTACGCCGAGAAAATGAACCTTCACCCTAACCACCTGAACGCGGTAGTAAAACGGATTACCGATAGTCCAGCTTCCAAGCTTATTCAGCAGCACGTACTCTCGCTAGCTAAATCCAAACTGCAATCAACTGATGCTTCGGTGAAAGAGGTTGCCTACGAACTGTACTTTAGCTACCCCAATCACTTCTCTACTTTCTTTAAAAAACAGACCGGAATGACCCCGGCAGCTTTCCGCAAGCAGTAGAATTTCGGCTCATCTTTCAATTGCGTAGGTCTTGCTTTGAAATGTGTAGTTCTTGCGGATAGGTAAGGCCGTATCTTTATAGTGTACTTGATAATCAAGCGTTTATCTTCAACTAAACCCTAGGAACCATGAATAAGCAAGCAACTATAATCATACTTATCGGCCTTACAGTCATCTTCACTAGTTCAATTTTTCACCTTACTAAAAACCATAAAACCATGAATAACACTGCAATAACATCTCCCGAAACCAAAGACCAAGAAGCTATCCAAAGCCTGATGCTTACGCTATTTGCGGCTACCGATAATCGCGATTGGAATGCCGTCAAAAACACGATGGCTGACTCGGTATACACCGATTATTCGGCACTAGGTGCTGAGGCGGGATTTGCCACTCCTGAAGAGATTGTTAGCGGATGGCAAGCTATGTTACCCGGCTTTGAGAGAACTGTGCATCAGCCCCATAATTTCGCCATTTGGGTTGCTGGCAATCGGGCTACGGCCACGCTGGACGCCATCGCTACGCATTATCTAAACGGTGACTACTGGACAGTATTTGTCGGCTACGATACTGAATACATTCAGGAAAACGGCGACTGGAAACTAGCCCGAATTGATCTGAGTCTGTACGACCAGACGGGGAACCAAGCACTTCCGCAACAAGCGATGGAAAATGTAGGGAATGGAAATATCCTGGAGTTGGTAGAAGCCAAGAATACAGATCCACTAGAAAAATTCTTTACCAGCTTGGAAAACCAAAATCTAGAAGAAGTATTAGCCAGTTTGACCGATGATGTCGTGCAGGAAATGTCCTTTGCTCCCAAAGATTTTCCTAAGTCATTGAATGGAATTGAAGCTATGCGTCAGCAGTATAGCGGAGTGATGGATTACACCCAGCAGTACGAGCGAGAATATTTTGGAACGGCTGATCCGAACGTCGTCATTGCTAAGTTCAGTGGAACCATTACCACCAGCGAGGGAAAGCCCTATAACAACTCCTACGTCGGCATTTATACTATTTCGGAAGGCGGGAAAATTGAGCGATTTGTGGAACAGTTTAATCCTAATATCCTACTAAGTGGCTGGCCAGGATTACAGCCTGAAACCTACTCAGTGCACCAAGCAGGAGCGGAGCGAGGTTCAGGGGTGGAAATGCAAGACGTAACCTTTGCCAGCAATGGTGTAAATCTGAAAGGACACTTATTCTTACCACCGAACTTCAAAAGTAATCAGAAGTATCCGACAGCTATCGTGACTGGAAGTTGGACCAGCGTGAAGGAGCAAATGCCCGATGAGTACGCCAGCCTGTTAGCCAAAGAGGGCTTTATTACTCTCACTTTTGATTTTACCGGTTTCGGAGAAAGTGAAGGACAACCTCGGCAGGTAGAAGATTACCAACTAAAGATTACGGACATTAAAGCAGCAGTAGATTATTTGAGCAGTCACCAGAACGTAGATACCGAACAACTATCAGGACTAGGCGTATGTGCTAGTTCCGGTTACATGGCTCACGCTACCGCGCAGGACGCTCGCATCAAGCAACTGGTACTGGTAGCGCCCTGGCTACATAATGCTGAAATTGCTCGCATGATCTACGATATGCGCCCCGGTGGAACTGATGGACTGTTGGTAGCTGCCCAGGAAGCTAAACAGCAATACGCCGAAACTGGTGAAATGGAGTACGTGCTAGCCGCTAGTGAACTAGATCCGCTCAGTGCCATGTACGTTCCCGAGAATGCCTTTGACTACTATCTGAATCCGGCCAAAGCCGCCGGTGCTCAGTACGACAATCGTTTTGCCGTGAGTAGTTGGGAGCCCTGGTTAACCTTTGATGGCATCAGTGCTGCCGAAGAGATTGATCAACCGGTATTTATCGTGCATAGCGAAAGCGGAGCGGTACCCCAGGGTGCCCAAGCCTTCTACGATCAATTGAAAAACTCCAAAGACATTGTTTGGTTGAATGACTACAACCAGCAGCAACTTTACTTTGAGCCAGAAGCGGTAGAAGCGGCCATGAGTGCGGTAGTAGATTACCTTCAACCATCATCCGCTCGCCAATAAGAAGTACTAATTCACTTTCACTACCAAGCTACGGGCCGTAAAGGTTCGTAGCTTTTTGTTTGTACTCTCACTACAAGTTGGTGAGTGCGGATACCTTTCTCGTTAGTCTAATTTCTGGCTCTCAAAAAATAATTTCTTTTTTTCCGACCGTTTCGCTGGGCTGCTGCGTCCAAAGACCGAACATAAACAATTACGAACATGGAACTATTAGAAAACAAAGTAGCTACGGTCTTTGCCGCTAACGGAGCTATCGCTCGAGAAGTATCAATCGCCCTCGCCCAGAACGGAGCCACCGTGTTCCTTTCGGGAAGAAACCGAGAAGCGGTTGAACAATTGGCTAATGAGATTAATCGCTCTGGAGGAACCGCTAAGGCCTACCAGGCTGATGCGACTAATGAAGAAGAAATTGACGCATTTCTGATGAAAGTGGTGGAGGAAGCCGGACGGTTGGATATTGCCTTTAACGGTATCGGGCTGCGGGCGCAGGAATTACAGTTTGGTACTCCCAGTACGGAACTACCGTTTGAGAAATTTATGGAAGCCCAACGGGTACATTTAGGCTCCCAGTTTTTAACCGCCCGAGCGGCAGCCAAGCATATGATGGCTGCTCGGTCGGCCGGAACCATTATTACCTTATCGGCTAGTCTTTCCCGCATTAAGATGCCGTTCATGGTCGGCATCACCGCCGCTTGTGCTGGTATAGAAGGATTAACTCGGGTGCTGGCGGCAGAATTTGGCCGAGCCGGCATAAAAGTCGTTTGCCTAAACTCTACGGCTTTGGTTGAAACCCGAACTATTCAGGAAACTCAACAGCTAAATGCCCAAGCTATTGGTATACCCGAACAAGTATTGGCTGAGCAACTACAGCAGGGTTATTTACTGGGAAAAAGTCCTTCTACCCAGGATATTGGCAAAATGGTAGTGTTCCTGGCCACCGACACCGGAGCCTTGCTGAATAGCCACGTGGTGGATGCTGACTTCGGAGTTCAGAGTGTGATTTGAAATTGGATGGTGATGAAAGGAATTACAAAAATAGGTAAGTGGATTTTCGCCTCCATATTTGCGGTCTTCGGCTTACTGCACTTTGGACCGCTGGAATTCAGCTTACCCTACATACCTAGCTACCTGCCGTTTCCGGCATTTTGGGTATACTTCTCAGGGGCAGCGCTCATCGCTTTTTCGGTGAGTGCCTGGGTGGGGAAGTTGGATAAACTAGCGGCCCTGCTGCTCGCACTGATGATGTTTTTGTTTGTAGTCTTGATCCATATTCCGGGAGCAATAGCCGGGGATTTTGTACAAACGATTGGTATCTTTAGGGATACTGCTATGATGGGAGCCGCTTTAATGTATGCGGATAAGTTTGCTCGGGATAATACATACGTTACCGCTTAATGCATTATTGTGAGATTCCCCTTAGTCCCGCCCCTTTACGAAGAGGATTAAGGGGGATTTTTTCTTTAAATCAACAAGAACCAATGAAAGAAGATACGCTCAAGAAAGCCATTAACGGCGATATCAACGCTTTTCAGCAGTTGTTTCTGGAATTTCAGGCCCCACTGAAATCATACCTCTACCGGCTGCTGACCGACCGCAATGATGTAGACGATCTATCCCAGGATACCTTCGTGAAAGCCTTTGATAAAATTGATACTTTTAGCGGGGCATCCTCGCTCAAAACCTGGGTATTTCGGATTGCGACCAACCTGGCCTACGATTTCCTCCGTACCCGCAAGCGTTGGGCTCCGGACGCGCAGGATAAAGCCCGTTCACTGGCGATGTCTACGCCCGAAATCGGGGAAGCTTTTGCCTACGTACACCGACACTCGTCCTACGGGGCGTACGATGTGCGGGAGCACATTGACTTCTGCTTCACTTGCCTGGCCAAAACCCTCACTATTGAGCAGCAAGTGGCTTTAATTCTGAAAGACGTCTATCACTTCTCGCGTAAGGAGATTAGTGAGATTATGGACAAGACCGAGGGAGTCGTAAAACATCTGTTATTTGATGCTCGTCAACTGATGATGGATATTTTTGATCAGCGTTGCGCGTTAATCAGCAAAAACGGAGTATGCCACCAGTGTACCGAACTGGCGGGTATCTATAATCCCAAGCAAACCCAGCGGGAAGAACTACTGAAAATCAAGATGGTAGCTGAAGCCGAAAGCAGCAGTAAGCGACGACTCTACGAACTACGCTCCCAACTAGCCACCGAGATTGACCCACTACGGTCAAAGGGAGCCGATATGCAGGACATCATTATGCAATGCACTCGGCAGGCAGTGGGTGAAGTAGAATCACTGAACTGACTTTTTTTCAAGCTACCAAATACCTATTTTGGCAGTTTAGATGGTTCATTTCTACCTAACATAAACTATGGATTAGCAATTGCTTTTCCGTTGTCCCAAGGGAAGATTTGCTGTCTGAGCGAAGCGAGTTTCAAAGCTTCCTAGATTTTTTGCATACTTTTTCATCAATGGAAAAAGTATGAGCCACCCGGCTTGAGGGTGAGATATTGAAAATTAGCTACTTATAAATCACCATCGGTAAAATTTAATCCATAGTCACGTTACCTAGTTAATTAACAGCCTAATGCCTATTTCCCGCAAAAACCGGTCAATACTTAGCCTTCTAGGCGTTTTGTTATTTTTGTTCTTAACCTCTCTGAACGTATCCGAAAAAAATAGTCCTGAAGACCAGAAGCCTAATGTGGTTTTGATTTTTCTGGATGATGGGGCCTTTGATGATTTTGCTCCCTTCGGTACGCCCCGCTACCCTACTCCCCACGTAGAAACACTGGCGCAGGAAGGACGGAGCTTTTACAGCTTTTACGTACCCCAAGCGGTATGCTCAGCTTCCCGAGCGGCCTTGCTCACGGGCTGTTATCCGGGCCGGACTAAGGTATTTGGGGCCCACGGCCCCAAGGCCCGAGGACTGGAACCAGAGTTTTCTACCATGGGCGAGGTACTACAGCAGAATGGCTACAAAACCGCCGTTTTCGGCAAATGGCATATTGGCGATCAGGAAGATACTCGGCCTTACAACCGGGGCTTTGATGAATCCTGCGGATTGATGTACTCTAACGATATGTGGCTACACCACCCCGAAAACCCCGAATACTGGGGACAGTGGCCGTTACAGTACTGGGAGAACGGAAAAGTTACTATTGACACCGTACAGATTGAAGACCAGAAGATGCTAACCACCTGGTATACCGAGCAGGCGGTTGATTTTATCAAGCGAAGCAAGGATGAACCCTTCTTTGTGTACGTGCCCCATTCTATGCCCCACGCCCCCATTTTTTGCAGCGACAAGTTTGCAGGAAAATCTGGTACCGGGCTCTACGGCGATGTAATGATGGAGATAGACTGGTCGGTGGGTCAGATTCACCAGGCGATTAAAGATCAGGAACTGGAAGATAATACGCTGTTTATCTTCATTGCTTCTGATAACGGTCCCTGGCTGAGCTACGGGGATCACGCCGGCATCACCCGTTTCCGGGAAGGAAAGGGTACTACTTTTGACGGTGGGCTGCGCAACCCCTGCATTATCAAGTACCCTGCTAGCATTGACGCTAATACGATCTCCCATCACACTTTTAGCTCTATTGACATACTACCTACCGTTTGCCACCTAACCGGAACTGAGTTACCGGAAAATGAAGTTGACGGCAAGAATGTGTGGGGCCTGATCACTCACGAAGATGAAGCAGAGAACCCCCATGACTACTACCCCTTCACCAACGGTAAGGAGTTTCAGGGAGTTATTTCCGGCGACGGCAAGTGGAAACTTCACCTACCTCACTCCTACCGTACCGTAGCCAAAGGTGGGAAAGGAGGTATGCCCGGAAAATACGTGCAGGCAAAGATTGATACGGCTTTGTTTGATATGGTGCATGATCCCTACGAAAAAAGCAACGCGCTAGAGATCTATCCCGAGGTAGCCCAACAAATGATTGAGTACGCCGAAAAGCATAAGGCCACGTTTTTCTCTGAATAGCCTATTGTAAGAACTGAGATTTCTACCCTGATTTATTGCTCCGTCTGAGCTATCTCGTAGCAACAACTAGTTCTTAGGCTAAGCTTTTTAGTCTATTCCTTGTATCGTTGTAAACTCGTGCGGGATGATTAGGACTACAGGCGTTGGTAGGGTGTGGTTCCGATCGCAGTGGGGTTCGGGGTACTGACTACTTTCGATCCCTACTGAAGCACTCGGATAAGTTCTATCGGTGTAGACCCTATATGTAGGAATTGAGAAAGGGAGGAATAGTAGTGAGAAGAAAAAACAATGACCCACCGGTAGCAGGCCATTGTCTCATCGGTTATGCAACCTCAAGCGAACACTAAGTCAGGAAACAGGAGCAGGTACCAGAGGGCAAGGAGCAGTAAGCAGGCGGTAGACAGTAAGTTTGGAAGGTAGAGTAGTGTATCCTCGTACCATAACAATACCCCTTTGCTCACCTTCTACCATATGCTTATTGCCTCCTGCTCCTTGCCCCTGCCTCCTGTCTACTGCTCCTCAACACTATTCTTTCAGGATGCGCAGGGTCTTACGCCGATCACCGTCCTGCACCTGCATCAAATACGCCCCCTGAGGTAACTCCCGTACATCTAGCTGGTGCGAACGCTCCTGGCTGTTCAACATCTGCTGCTGCATCAGTTTACCCGACAGATTGTAGATCAGTACGTGGGTTTGCTCGGTCTGAGATGCACCGCTAAACTCCAGGTTCACCCAGTCTTGCACGGGGTTCGGATACACTTGTAGTTGCCAAGCGGTTTCTTCTTGTAGTCCTGCTTCTGCTCCCATTATCGGGGTATCTTCATTGGCGGAAGTATTTTCGGTGCGGGCGACTGATGAGGCACAGCCGACGATATAGCCATTACTACAGTTGAACCGCTCTACTTCACACTCGTAGCCGAGCCGTGCTCCTTTGATGCGACCGTAGAACGGACGATCCGAGAGTGCCCAGGAAATGGGTACAATGGTGCCGGGCTGTACATCAGGGGCACCGGCGGCTTTGCATTGTCCCCTCTTGATCTGGTAGCCTTCGTCGTTAATGGCATCGGCGAAGATAGTGCCTCCATCCGAAGAAATCCCGGTGACTTCAAAACGCCAGTTATGCTTATACTTCAAACCAGAATGGGAACGGTTGGGCAACTCACTATTGTTCTTACGGGCACCCTGCCGTAGTGGCTTAATGGTGCAGTCGTTATGGATCTCCCAGGCCCCAGCTCTACCATCGGTTCGCATACCCGCGATGACCCCGACCACGTAAGTGCCTCGTTTACGGTTGAAATTGGCGTAGGTAGCCGGAGCGGAGGCTACTACCTCATCCAGATCATGCGGAAGTTCATCAAGGGCAAACTCACAGCTACCCTCAGAGGTCTTAAAAGTAAGAGTAGGGTCACAGGCCTCTTCGCTGGAAGCTTTCACCTTCTTTTGCTCTTCCCCGTCTTCGTCTAGCCAGGTAATTTTAGTGGTGTTAGCCCCTTTTACCGCATCAGTGGTGAAGTAGCTTAACCCAGGGGTAGCAATTAAATCCTCAGTCTGGTTAGTGCCTACCACTACGTAAGTATAGGGCACATCAAAATCATTGGGGTTGTATACCTCCCATTCCCTTTCCACTTGGGGATTACCCGAGCAATCAGCAGTGAGCTTGAGCGGTTCTACTTCGTCAGGAGGGCAAGTGGCCCCACCCGAGGCTTTTACTCGCTGTTGTTCTACCCCGTTTTCATCCAGCCAAAGGATCTTGGTAGTGTTGGGTCCTTTCACCGCATCGGTCGTAAAGTAGCTCAACCCTGGGGTGGCGATCAGGTCTTCGGTCTGATTGGTGCCCACCACCACATAGGTATAGGGTACATCAAAATCATTGGGGTTGGTGACGCGCCATTCTCTCTCCACTTTAGGGTTCTCCGAGCAATCGGAGGTGAGATTGAGCGGTTCTACTTCTTCGCCAGTACCCTCCACGATTACTGTTTGGGTTTGGGTAGCCTGATTGTTTGCCGCATCGGTGTAGGTCCAGGTGATGGTGTAGGAACCAGGCTGATCGTAGCTGAGGGGATCGGTGGTGGTGGCCGTAATCGGTCCTGAGCAGTTGTCGGTAGCGGTTGGGAAGGTGGTAATTTCCTCGTCTATCGCCAAGGTGAGTTCAGGCAGTGGGTCTGTATCGGCTACGGGGGCTTGGTCATCGCCTACCACAATGGTGACCGTATCGCCATTGCTACAGCCGTTGCCATCGGTAAAGGTATAGAGGATGTCATACTCCCCGATGCCTACGGAAGCCGGATCAAAGCTGCTACCACTGATGCCAGCACCAAAGAAGCTACCCCCTGCGGGGGACACGAAAGACGATAGGTCTACGGCTGCATCATTGGGGCAAAAGGGGCCTGCCGGGTTGAAGGTAACAACGGGCAGGGCATTGACCACAATATCTACCGTGGCCGTATTTTCGCAACTGTTACCATCGGTATAGCTGTAAGTTATGGTATGCGTGCCTACCCCTGCCGTGGTGGGATCAAATAAGTCACCATCCACACCTGAACCTGAGAAGCTACCGCCGGATGGGGAAACTAGCCCAGATAAGTCTACCGCTTCAGCGTCTATGCAGACGGGGTTAACCGACGTAAAGGTCACTTCAGGTAGATCATTAACTGTAATATCTACGGAAGCACTGTTTTCACAGCTATTAGCATCCGTGTAAGTGTAAATAATGGTATGGGTACCTACTCCAGCAAGGGTTGGATCAAAGTTACTGCCACTGATGCCTGAGCCGGAGAAGCTCCCTCCTGCGGGAGAAACCAAACCGGACAAATCAAGCGCATCAGTACCCGCACAGACGGGGGCAACAGCAGTGAAAGTAACTTCCGGTAAATCGTTCACTACAATGTCTACCGTAGCCGTATTTTCACAGCTATTGCCATCGGTGTAACTATACGTAATCGTATGCGTACCTACCCCAGCGGTAGCGGGGTCAAAGCTGCTGTCAGTGATTCCGGTACCCGAAAAACTACCTCCGGCCGGAGAGACCAAACCACTTAGGTCTACCACCGCATTGTTAATACACTGAGGATCAACGGCAGCGAAGGTAACGGTAGGCAGCGCATTCACTGTAATGGTGACCTGGCTTTCATCGGTGTTGCCGTTGGCATCGGTGACCACTAGGGTGTAGGTAGTGGTAGCCGTAGGTGTAGCGGTGGGATTGGCCAGGCTGGCATCGTCTAGTCCTTCGGTAGGCGACCAGGCGTAGGTGTAGGGCTGAGTACCATCCGTAGCGGCAGGATTGCCCCCCAGTTGTACCGATTCCCCCGCACACACGGTAGCATCGCTGCCCGCATCGGCTACGGGCAGGGCTTGTCCTTCGGAGAGGGTGGTGAAGTTCAGGGACGCCAGCCCGCCGTACGCTACAAAGTTATCCGCCGATGACTGGTTGGTAGCGGACTGCTGTTGCCAGCTATTGCCATCGTCGGAAGTAAAGGGCGCCAGGCTGCTTTCGGTGAGACCGTTGAGCTCGGCATCAAAGTAGTTCAAGCGCAAATTGGCATTCAGGTTTTGGTTGTTGGTTGGACTCACTGCAAACGAGCGGAAGATACCGTTATCCTGCGGCCCGGTGGGAGTATGGGTACGGGTAACGGTGGTGCTACCCAGATTGGCCCCACTGCTAATCAACAAGCCTAAGTTACCCGGATCGGAAGCAGCAGGAGCGTTCAGATCAGCGGAGGCGGTCAGGCTGCCCGGCCCGGCAGCCCGGCTGCTTTCCTGCTCATTCACCAGTTGTCCTGTGCTGCCCAAAGCCAGATTGCGGTTAGCGTTCAGGAAAAAGATCCCCTGCACGAAGCGCAGCCCAGCGGTCACGCTCACCCCATCGCGAGCTAGGGTGACCGTATCCGGATTATTAATGATCAGGCTATCCAGGTTGATAGGGCCAGTGCCAGTTCCGCCAATGGTTTGTCCGGCAGTACCAGCCAACGCTACGGTGCCCGGATTAGTAAATAGCGTAGCATCGCTTTCTTGCAATAGGTTGCCAGTGATCACTACCTTGCCTTGGTTATCAAAAGTGCTGCCCGAGGCATTTTGTAGGTCGCCCTGCACGGTAAGGGTACCATTTCCGGTGAAGGTGAGGTTGGCACCCTGGTAGAGGGCGGGGTTCTGCGCCAGGGCGGGCAAGACCACCAGGCTGCTGAGTATGAATAGAAGAAAAAGACGTTTCATAGGTTTATTAGTTAGAAGCCGTAGCTTCGGTTGGCTGATTCAGTAGGTTTTCCAGGGCTTGCAGACGCTGTTGCAGCGCGCCAAGTTGGTCTAATTGGGTTTGCTGAGTAGCATTTTGCTGGCTCAAGCGAGTGTTCTCGGCTTGCAGGGCTTCAATCAGTTCTTGCTGTTCCTGCACGGCCTGCACCAGCGGTACCACAAAGGTGGCATAGCTGAGTTGGTAGTGGTCTTTTTCGCTCTGAGGCTGGATGATGCCGTTGAAGGCGTAACCCAGTGCCTGAGCGACTTCCTCTACTTCCTGGGCAATAAAGCCCGTTTCGCGAGGCTGTTCTTCAGCAATGTTCTCATTGTCTGCCGCTTCTCCGTGCAGAAAGGTGTGCAATGCTCGGCGGTCTACTTGGTAGCTCACCGGGCGTAAGCGGGTCACAAAGTCTAGGCCGGGCACATCTTCGGCTACTTCCCGCTTAAAGCGCCCATCCGAGAGGTTCGACCAGGGTGCGTAGCCCCCAATGGAGGTCATGCCACTATTACCAATGGTGACGGTGTTATCGCCCCGGGCAGCTACATTAGCGCCAATGACAATAGCGTTGGTAAAGTTTCCATTTCTACCCGCCTC
>ERZ1740058.1099-NODE-1099-length-14446-cov-8.556876_pt1 | contig 14446 bp, 10 predicted proteins | sample MGYA00581745_ERZ1740058 | MGnify/ENA primary metagenome ERZ1740058 (study PRJEB43018, sample SAMN04849742) | marine metagenome | isolation source: floating plastic debris | place: Pacific Ocean | collected 2008-08-30 | study: EMG produced TPA metagenomics... | reverse complement strand
ACCGTTGGCCACCGCATTCATGCGCCTGAGACGATCACGGTGCGCCGGCTTGCCGACTATCTGCCCGCCATGGACGCTGCAAAGGTGCAGGTGACTTTTGACGAGCGGCGCGAGACGATTTTGGTAGATGCCCGCCAGAGGGTGGCGGCGCTGGGGCTGACGCTGGTGGAGGACACCCGTCTTGCCGACGAGGTGACGGGGCTTGTGGAGTGGCCTATTGTGCTGGTGGGCCAGTTCGAGGAGGCGGCGCTTGCGCTGCCCGATGAAGTGATCCGGCTCACCATTCGCGAGAACCAGAAGTGTTTTGTGACCCGCGATCCGGCGACGGATCGGCTGTCCAATTCGTTCGTGCTGACCGCGAACCTTGAGGCGGCGGACGGCGGCGAGGCGATCATTGCCGGCAACGAGCGGGTGGTCCGCGCGCGGCTGGCCGACGCCCGATTTTTCTGGGAGCAGGACCGCAAAAAGCCACTTGCCGAGCACGCTAAGGGCCTGGCGTCGGTGACGTTCCACGAGAAGCTTGGCACGCAGGCGGAGCGGGTGGAGCGGATCGCGGCGCTCGCGCGGGAGCTCGCGCCGTTGGTGGGCGCTGACGCCGACCTTGCCGAACAGGCGGCGCGGCTGTGCAAAGCGGACCTCACGACGCTGATGGTGGGCGAGTTTCCTGAGCTTCAGGGCTATGTGGGCCGGCACTATGCCGAGGCGGAAGGGTTGCCGGATGCTGTCGCTGTCGCGGTGGAAGCTCACTATTCGCCGCTGGGGCCGGCCGATGAGGTGCCACGCGATCCGGTCTCGGTGACGGTGGCGCTGGCCGATAAGCTGGATAGCCTGGTGCTGCTTTGGCTCGCCGGTGAAAAGCCAACAGGCTCAGGCGATGCCTTTGGCCTTCGGCGCGCGGCCCTGGGGGCGATACGGATCATACTCGACCGCAGGATCAAGCTGAACCTGAGGCAATTAACTGCGCGTCAGACTTCCAATGTCCAAGTCACCTTAAATGACAGAGCCAAAGAGGAAAAGGCATCAATTCTTTCTAGATTTCCTTCTCCAAACTCTCCGATCATGAGTGAAAAAGCGTTAGCTAGGGAAATGTATGATCGGGCGATGTCTATCGTTGTCTACACTGATGATGAGCTGAAGAATAACTGTGACGTAGTTGTTTCTGAAGTGTCGGAGTTCATCGCAGAGCGGTTTGCGGTTCATAAGCGTGCAGAAGGCGTTGCTGCCGATTCAGTTCGCGCTGCGAGCGGGCCCGCCGATCAGCTTGAGCTTCTGGCTCTTCAAGACCGCATCGTTGCGCTCGAGTCTTTTCGCGAGACTGACGACGGCGCAAACCTGATGGCGGGCTTTAAGCGCGCCAGCAACATTTTGCGCGCTGAGGCGAAGAAAGGCCCGCTGCCGGAGGGGGCGCCCGACGCTTCGCTGTTGGCGGAGCCCGAGGAGATCGCGCTGGGCGCAGCATTGGCCGGCGCCGATACCACCGTGTCCGCGGCCGTGGCTGAGGAGCGCTATACCGACGCTATGGCGCAGCTCGCCGCCCTCCGGGCACCGGTTGATGCGTTTTTCGACAAAGTGCTGGTGAATGCCGACGACCCCGCGGTGCGCGATAACCGGCTGAAGCTGCTCTTATCGCTGCAAAACACCACCCGCCTTGTGGCGGACTTTGGCCAGCTGGCCGGTTAGGAGCCCCCCATGCGCACACCTCGCGAAGTCGCCGACGAACAACTCGTCGTCTACAACAACCTCGACATCGACGGCTATTGCGCGCTGTTTCATGACGACGCGGATCTGGTCATGCTGCCGGCCGGCGACGTGGTCAGCGTCGGGCTGCCCGCGATCCGTGAGCGCTACGTGGAACGCTTCGCCACGCCCGGCCTGCGTTGTGAAGTCACCAACCGTTATGAGATCGGCGATACAGCGGTGGACGTTGAGATCGTTTTCGCCGACGGTCGAGAACCGGAGCACATCATCGCTCTGTACACGGTCAAAGACGGCAAGATCGCGCGGATCAGCTTCCTGAGATAAGGCTGAGCGCGCCGCGAAGGGGGAAGAATGGCGGCAAACGGCAAGAGCAACGGGAGCGGTGCCAGCACCGACTACGACGTTCTCATCATCGGCTCCGGCCCCGGCGGTTACGTGACTGCGATCCGCGCTGCGCAGCTGGGGCTGAAGACGGCCGTCATCGAGAACAAGCACCTGGGCGGCATTTGCCTCAACTGGGGCTGCATTCCCACCAAGGCGCTGCTGCGTTCCGCCGAGATCTACGACCACTTCCAGCACGCCAAGTCGTTCGGCCTGTCGGCGAGCAATGTTGAGTTCAACATTGCCGACGTGGTGAAGCGCTCGCGCGGGGTCTCGACGCAGCTGAGCGGCGGCGTCGGCTTCTTGCTGAAGAAAAACAAAGTCGACGTGATTTGGGGCACGGCGCACATCGACGCGCCGGGCAAAATCACTGTGAGCGATGCCTCCGACACCTCCAAGGGTGCGCCGCGGGTGGGGACCTATACGCCTGAGCCGCAGCCGAAGGGCTCGAAGGGGCCGGGGACGTACACGGCCAAACACATCATCATTGCCACTGGCGCGCGGCCGCGCGTGCTGCCGGGGCTGGAGCCGGATGGGCAGCGCATCTGGACCTACTTTGAGGCGATGGTGCCCAAGACCATGCCGAAGAACCTCTTGGTGGTGGGCTCCGGCGCCATCGGGATCGAGTTTGCGTCCTTCTTCAACTCCATGGGCGCGAAGGTGACCGTGGTGGAGGTCGTCGATCAGATCTTGCCGGTGGAAGACGCTGAGATCGCCAAGTCGGTGCAAAAGCGGCTGGAGAAGGCCGGCATCGAGGTGCTGACCAAAACCAAGGTGACGGGCGTTGAAAAGGGCAACATGCTCAAAGCCTCGCTGGACAAGGACGGCAAGACCGACGTTCGCGAGGTCGACACCATCATCTCAGCCGTCGGCGTTGTGGGGAATATCGAGGGGCTGGGGCTCGAAGAGGTTGGGGTGAAGTCGGATCGCGGCATCATCACGGCCGACGGGTACGGCAAAACCTCCGTTCCGGGGATTTACGCGATCGGCGATGTTGCCGGGCCGCCGATGCTGGCGCACAAGGCCGAGCACGAGGGCGTGGTGTGCGTCGAGGCGATTGCTGGGCTTCACCCGCACCCCATCGACAAGGGCAAAATTCCGGGCTGCACCTACTGCAATCCGCAGGTGGCGTCAGTCGGGCTTACCGAAGCGAAGGCCAAGGAAGCTGGGCACAAGATCAAGGTGGGCCGGTTCCCCTTTATCGGGAACGGGAAGGCGATTGCGCTCGGTGAACCTGAGGGCATGATCAAAACGATCTTTGATGCCGACACTGGGGAGCTTTTGGGCGCGCACATGACGGGCGCTGAGGTGACCGAGCTGATCCAAGGGTTCGTGATCGCCATGAACCTTGAGACCACCGAAGAGGATCTCATGCACGCCGTCTTCCCGCACCCGACGCTGTCGGAGATGATGCATGAGAGCGTGCTCGATGCGTATGGCCGCGTAATCCATACCTGAACGTCAGATAACCGGGCATTCAGGCGGAATACAAAGCGCAGGCGATATCCCCATTGGCGTAGGTCAGATGAGGATATCGCCATGCGCTACTCGATACTGGGTTTCGTGATTTCAATGGTCGCAGGGTCGTCTGCTGCGGCCGCTACTGCGCCGGGTCACATGCTTGTGGCCGATGCGCCGGCTGAGCACCGGCTTGCGCAGGCTGAGACAGCGAGCGGGACGGCTGTCGATGGCAGCTTCCAGGTGGCGCAGGTTTATTCCAATTGGGGTCATGGTCAGCCGATCCGTGGCTTTAACGGCGGCGGCTACGTTCAGCATTCCGATCCGAACTCTGGCCAGCCGAACCAGGGGCCGTGGGGGCCGATTACCCATTCCGCCGATCCGCGTTATCAGCGCATTGAGGAGCAGCGTCGGTATGAGGAGCGGCAGCGGCGGCTGGTTGAAGAGCAGCGGCGCTATCGTGAAGAGGAGCGTCGCCGGGCGCAGGCCGAGCAAGAGCGCCGCCGCGCACGCGCCGAGCAAGAGCGGCGCCGTGCCCAGGCTGAGCAGGACCGTCGTCGTGCCCAGGCCGCGCAAGAGCGCCGCGTACGGGAGCGTCAGGACCGGGCACGGGCCGAGCGGCGTGCGGAACGCCAGCGCGAGCGGGAAATGCAGCGCCGTCAGGAGCGCAGGGCCGAGCAACGCCGCGCGGAACGGCGCCAGGATGGCAGACCGCGGCGCAACGCCGACCGCCGGGCGGAGCGTCGCGCAGAGCGCAGGGCTGCACGCCGGCGTCCGTAAGCCGACCATTCAAGGCAGGGCCGCCGCCCCGCGTTGAGCGCGAGGCGTGCGGCTCACGCCGGGTCGCTTGAAGACCGAGATGAAAACGCCGTTGCGGTATGCCCGCGGCGGCGTTTTGTCGTGTTCGCCGCTCGCTCAAGCTAAAGCTCAGGCTGTGGCTGCGATCATCTCCAGCGCCCACGCGGCGGCCAGCACGTCTTCGTCGTGATCGGCGGGCGCGCTGATGAGGGCGCTCACCGGGAGCGGCTGGTCGCTCGCCATGGGGATCGCAACGCCCGGCATGTTGAGCATGTTGCCCACCATGGTGTTGCGTAGCGTCTTGAGGTTGACGCGGTTGAACTCTTCGGGGTCCGCGTCGAGGGGTGCGATCTCAGGCGCCACGTGCGCCACGGTGGGGCACAGGAGAAGTTCACCGTTGAGCGATGCTGCGACTAACTTTGCGAGCCGTTCGCGTTCGCGCTGGACAATCAGCAGATCAAGGGCGGTCATGGTTTTGCCGCGCATGATGCGCGCCACGACGCGGCCGTCCATCTCGGCAACGTCGGGGCCGTCCACCCGCTCGCGGTGATAGTGGTAGGCTTCGACGGTCGCGATGGTGCCGTGTTCGGCCATCACGTCCGCCGCCTCGCCGAACTCGTGCAACGTAGCCTCGCGCACTGCGACGCCGGCGGCCGAGAGGCGCGTCAGAAGCGCTTCGAACGCGCCCGCGACCGCGTCGTCCAAATCGTCGAGCATCAGCGTTGTGGGGACCACGAGCTTGAGGTCAGAGAGGGCCGGCTTTTCGATGTGGGCGGTGGTGCCGCGCATGGCGGCGTCGAGGAGGATGCAGTCCTCGACGGTGCGCGCGAGCGGGCCGACGGTGTCGAGCGTGTAGGACAGGGGGATGGTGTTGCGCGCGTCGATCCGGCCCTCAGATGACTTGTAGCCCGCAAGGCCGTTGAAGGCGGCGGGGACGCGGACCGAACCGCCCGTGTCGCTGCCCGCCGCTGCCACGGCGAGGCCGGCCGCCACCGCGACGGCGGAGCCCGAGGATGAGCCGCCAGGCGCGCGCGGTGTCGTCTGGTCGTAGGGGTTTGCGGGGGTGCCGAAGTGCGGGTTGAGGCCGATGCCGGAATAGGCGAATTCGGTGAGGTTCACTTTGCCGAGTGAGACCAGGCCGGCTGTGGCGCAGTGGGCGACCACTGGTGCGTCATGCTCGGCGGGTTCGGCGTTTCGCAAAAGCGCTGAGGCAGCCGTGGTGGGCGTGCCGGCGACATCGAAGAGGTCTTTCCACGCGAAAGGAACGCCGTCGAGCGGGCCGGCGGGTTTACCGGCCTCGTAGCGCGCTTTTGCGGCCTTCGCCTCAGCCCGGGCGCGTTCGGGCGATACGGTGATGAAGATCGACGCGTCTTTGGCGGCGTCGATGCGGCCCAGGCAGACTTCGGTCACTGCGACGGGGTCGGCGTCCCCGCTGACATAGGCGCGGGTGAGGGTGGCGGCCGAGAGATCAGCGGCCGCTGCGGGCGTGAGGGGCAATGGAAAGGCTCCGTGATTGTCCGCGCGGTTCGGTGGCTGGTTTGCTTTCAGGCATTGCCAGAAAAGCGCCAAGCCAGTGGGCGGGACGTTACGTGCCGTTCACCAGGTTCTCAAGCTTCGCCAGCGCCACTTCAGGATCCTCGCCATAGGCAATCTGGCCCTGAAAGTGTGCGTTCTCATCGAACAGGAGGACGTGGGCGGAGTGGTCGATCAGCTGAAAGCCGTTCTCATCTTCCGGATGGACTTTGTAGTAGATGCGATACTCGCGGACCGCCTCGTCGATGGCCTCCCGCGGGCCGGTGAGCCCGACAATGCGCGAGTCGAAGGCGTTGATGTACATGTCGAGCCGCTCGGCGGTGTCGTTCTTCGGATCGACGGAGATGAAGTAGACGCCGAGGTCCTCCGCCTTATCGCCGAGCCCTTCGAGGTAGTTGCTCATTTCGAACAATGTGGTGGGGCAGACGTCGGGGCAGAACGTGTAGCCGAAGAAGACGGCGTGGGGGCGGCCTTTCAGGTCGTCGTGGGTGACGGTGGCGCCAGAGGTGTCGGTCAGCGTGAAGGGGCCGCCGATATCAGCGATGAACTCTTCGGTTTTTGAGGTGGACTGTTCGGTGATGAGCAAAGCACCGGCAGCAGCACTGGCTGCGACGGCGGCGACGACAACAACGGCGATTTTCCCGGCACCCATCAAACGGCCTCCCGCACTGCCACCAATATATAGGTTTGATGCGGTGCGGCCCACGATTGTTTCATGTGCGCAGTGCCGCATTGGCGCCATGCTCGCCAGAATGTGTTGCGGCGCGTTGGCCGCCCGACTTGTAAATTTTTCCCGCTGCTCCTCATACAAACCGATGAGCTCGCTGACGAAAAATCCCTTTTCCATCGCCTGGTTGGCCGTTGTGTTGGTCGCTTTGATCGGGAGCACGTTTGCGGCCCAGCGGTGGGCTGGTGCCACCGGCACGCTGCCACTTGGGGTGTCGGACACGGTGTATGCGATCGCGGCCGATACGCCTGAGGTGCTGCGCATCGCGCCTGATGGGAGGATTGTTGCCTCCGCTAACATTCCGGAGCATCCGGCCAAGATTTGGTTCGTGGGCGGTGAGAAGGCGCGCGATGCCCGGGTTGTGGTGCTCGGGTTTCAATCGACGCGGCTCTGGTCGTTCAACGCGTCTGACCTTTCCGACATGACCGAGACCAAACTCGATATTCGCCCGATGCTGGTGGCGCCCTCGCCGGACCGCAGACACATTGCGATCGCGGAGACCGGCCCCGGCACTGTGATCTTGCTGGATGCGGCCACGCTGGAAGAGGTGGGTCGCGTTGACGGGCTTGTGGGTGCGCATGATTTGCGCTTCGGCCCGAACGGCGAGTTCTTGTTCGTCTCAACGCTCATTGAGGGCAGTCTCGCGGCGGTGCGCGTGTCGGACTTTACCGTCACCGACACCGTGGAGTTCGCCGACTTCGAGTATGGCGTCGATCACATGAGCCGTACGCCCGATGGGGAGCTGGGGTTTGTCGTCTCGCCAGTGCACCCGTTTATCGAGCCGGTCAGCCTGGGAGCCGACCTTTCGACGTTGCCGCGGGTGGAACTGCCGTCCCGTCCGTTCCGGGCGCTGGTCGGGCCGCGCGGCGAGAATGCGTGGATCTTGTCCCAGGAAGCGCCGGAGCTCTATCAGCTTGGGCTGCCCTCTGACGTAGCGCGCGAAACGCAGCTGTCGTCGAACACGATCAACCTGTCCGGCGTGCCTCGGACGCTGGCGCCTGAACCGTTTGCTGACACGAAGCTGGTCGCAACCTTTTCGGGGATTGAGCGCGTGGCGGCCGGGCGTGGTGCGCTGGAGCATTTGCCAACCGACAATCCTGTGCGGGTGATCCTGCCCATGGAAGGGGCGGCGTTGTCGCTGATGCTGCACGAGGACGGCACCTTGTCGCGCCAGCATGCGCACGCGGCATTGTCGCCCGAGCCGCTTGATGTGCCGCGCCTCTTTGCGGTGACGGCCGCCAACGATTTGGCGTTCTGCCACGGCTGACGTTTCGGGCTAGGCCGCGTTGCGTTGCGACAGGAGCGTGAAGAGGCCTGCCCCGACGACGAGGACTGCGCCGATGGCGACGTTGAGTTCGACCGCTTCGCCGAAGAAAATCACCGCCAGCACGGTGGCAAACACGAGCTGAAGGTAGCTGAAGGGCTGGACTATGTTGGCTTCGGCGAGGGTGTAGGCGCGGATGAGCGTGAAGTGCCCGGCGCCTGACGCGACGCATAGGACCGCCATTACGGCATAGTCTGTCGTTGCCATGGGCTCCCAGTTCCAAAGGCCGAGCGGGGTGAGGGCGATCATCCCAACAACCCCGGTCCAGAAGAATGATGTGGCGGCTTGGTCCGCGCCGGCGACGAAGCGGGTGAGCAGCGAGTAGCCGGCGAACACGAAGCAGCCCGCGACGGCGATGAGCGAGACGACGCTGAACACGCCAAAGCCTGGCTTTAAGATGATGAGAACGCCGAAGAAGCCGACCGCGATGGCGATCCAGCTGCGCCGGGACACGTGCTCGCCGAGGAATGGCCGAGCCAAGGCTGCGATCAGCAATGGGCAGGCGGCAAAGATCGCGTGGGTTTCGATAAGGCCCAGCAGGACGAACGACGTCACCATGATGCAGATTTGGGTGGCGAGGAGCAGGCCGCGGGCGATCTGCTGGACGGGATAGCGGGTGCGGATGGTGGCGCGGAGCCCGCCCATGTGCCGTGCGGCGAGGGCGGTGGCGAACAAGGCCATGAACCAGTAGCGGATCGCGGTGACCATGAAGACGTCGTACTGGGCCACCAGATACTTTGAGAGTGTGTCCTGGAACGCGAAGATGAGCATCGCGAGGCACATGAGACCGATCCCCGCCTGCTGGCCTGACAGGCGGGGCATCACCGGTGCTGATGTGCTCATCGGGTCGCTCGCAGCGCCTCCGTCTTGGCGAGGTCGACCTCGTAGGTGGTTGGATCCAACTCGACTCCATAGTTCTTGCGAGCGCTGTTGAGCGACACGTAGCCGTCGCGGACGTCGCGGGCGACGGCCTCTGGGGCGCGGTGGTGCGGGGCGCCGAAGCCGCCGCCGCCCGGGAGTTCCAGCGTTACGGTTTCGTTGGCGGGTAGCGGCACTCTGGTTTTGGCGCGCAAGGGGTTGCCGGTTTTGGTGTGGAGCGTGCCCACCGCGCCCGGCATGCCGCCTGCGATACCCTCGGCGGGGTTGTTCATACGGTCATAAAGGCCGGAGAAGAGGAACGGCCGGTCGCCGCGCACACCTAGGGTGAATGCTTGACCAAGCCCGCCGCGCCACTCGCCAGGCCCGCCGCTGTCGGCGAGAAGCTCGCGCTTTTCGATGTGGATGGGGACGAGCGCCTCAATCATCTCCGACTGGACGCCGGCAATGCCGGAGGGGAAGGCGGTGGCGGAAAGGCCGTCGCGGCCGTGGATCGCGCCCGCGCCTCCAGCGGCAAACCAGACATAGGCAAAGCGTCCGCCTTCAGGCCGGTCGCCATACACCTGGCTGTCCCAGAGCGCATCGAAGCTCGCGGCCATGACGTTCTGCGGCAGGATTTTGGAGAGCGCGCCGAACACGACCGAGGGCAGGAAGTGGCCCACCAGATGGCGGCCGCCGACGGGGCTCGGGTGTTCGCAGTTGACGATGCAGCCCTTGGGCGCGGTCACCGTGACCGGGCGGAACGAGCCGTCATTGTTCGGAATGTCTGGCGAGATCGCGCACTTGATGCCGTAGGTGGTGTAGGCGGCGGTGTAGTTGAGCGCGACGTTGATGCCGCGGTCGATGGCGGGCGAGGTACCAGCGTAGTCGACGGTGAGCTGGTCGCCTGTGATGATGACGTTGGCGGCGAGCGTGATGGGCTCGTCAAAACCGTCCGTCGTCATGGTGAAGGGGTACTCGCCGTCCGGGAGCGCGGCGATCCGCTCGCGCATGGCGGCTTCGGAGCGGGAGACGATGGCCTCGGAGACCTCCTCGATATCGTCGAGCCCGAACTCGTCGAGGAAGGAGAGCAGTTGCTTGGCGCCGACTTCGTTGCCGACCACCTGGCTGTGCAGGTCGCCGAGCACCTCTTCGGTGGCGCGCACGTTGGCGGTCAGCATCGCGTAGAGCGTTTTGTTGGGCTTGCCCGCCTCGTAGAGTTTGAGGATCGGGATTTGGAGGCCTTCTTCGTAGATCTCGCGGCTATCGGCGGAAAGGCCGCGGCCGCCGATATCGAGGGCGTGGCAGCAGTTGGCGAAGAAGGCGACGCAGCGACCCGCTTTGAAGACCGGCGTGAAGATGGTGATGTCGTTGAGTTGGCTTGCCGTTTTCCAAGGGTCGTTGGTGATGATCACATCGCCTTCGGCGAGTGTGTCGACCGGGAATTCGGCCAGCACGTGACCCATGGAGGTCGCCATGGAGTTGATGTGGCCGGGCGTGCCGGTGACGGCTTGGGCGACCATGCGGCCGGAGCGATCGAACACGCCAGCGGACAAGTCGCCGGCTTCGCGCACGATGGACGTGAAGGAGGTGCGCATGAGCGCGGCGGCCTGCTCATTCACGGTCGCGATGAGCCGGTTCCAAATCACTTCCAGCTGCAGTTGATCGAGCGCCATGGGCGGTCTCCGATGTTAGTTCGATGGTTCGCCCACGAGTTCCAGAAGTGCGCATGCCGGCGGGTTTAGAGAATGCGCGAAACTGTAAGTCGGGTGCGGGCGAAGCCGAAAGATTGTCATCTCAGTACGCGTTAGTTCGTGAGTTACCACGTCGCTAGCGGACCAGTCGAACCGTGCGAGATCCCGGAAATCGAGGCCGCGCTGTTCGAGCGTCCACTGTCGCTTTTCTTCGTCCCATTCGAGCTCCATCGCGCCGTTAGCGCAGGTTGACGATGAGGTTGGCGTGGGCGTCCACCCGCGCTTTGCCGGGGCCTGCGATCACCACCGTGCTTTCCCGCTCTTCGACGATGGCGGGGCCCTGGAAGGTGGCGCCCTCGCCGAGCGCGTAGCGGTCGTAGACCGGGACGTCGACCATGCTTGAGCCGACATAGATCCGTCGGCTGCCCTTTTGGGCGGTGGCGGCATCAGTGCCGGACACTGCGGCCTTGGGGAGAGAGAGGCCGGGGCGCGGGCCGGAGACGACGACGCGCCAGCTGATGACGTCGAGCTCCACGTTGCTGGGTGTTTGGCCGTAGATGGTGCGGTAGGCGTCCTCGAACGCGGCTTGGATCGCTGGGCGGTCGGCTTCGGTGAGCGTGCCAGAGGGGGCGGGGACACGAAGCTCGTAGCCTTGGCGGCGGTAGCGCACGTCCGCGCTGCGGGTGAAGGTGAGCGTTGATGGATCCGTCGCGCGGGACAGGATTTTGGCGCCGTCCGCCTCCATGGTCGACAGCGCAGCGTTCACCGCGTCCCAGTCCATGGCGTCGAGGCCGGCGGGCATGGTGCGCACAAAGTCAAACGAGAGCGGGGCGCTGAGGAGGCCGGCCGCGGACATGACGCCGGCGCCGAGCGGGTAGACGACGCTGGGTGAGCCGAGGATGGACGCGACGCCATAGGCGTGAACTGGCCCCGCACCGCCGAACGCGAATAGCGGCAGTTTGGCGACGTCCGTGCCGCGCTCCACGGCGTGAATGCGGGCGGCGGAGGCCATGTTCTCGTTGACGAGGCGATGGACGCCGTGGGCGGCGGCGAGCGTGTCGAGGCCGAGGGGCTTTGCGACAGTGGCGTCGACGGCTGCCGCGGCGGCTTCGGTATCGAGCGCCATGGTGCCGCCCAGGAAGTAGGTCGGGTCGAGGTAACCGAGCGTGAGGTCAGCGTCGGTGACGGTGGGTTGCGTGCCGCCTCGGCCGTAGCTGACCGGGCCAGGTTCTGCGCCGGCAGACTGCGGGCCGACGGCAAGCCGGCCCATGGCGTCGAGCGTGACGAGGCTGCCGCCGCCGGCGCCGATCTCGATCATCTCGATGACGGGCACTTTGACCGGCAGGCCGCTGCCCTTGGTGAAGCGGTATGTGCGGTCCACCTCGAAGTCTGGCGCGATCAGGGGCTCGCCGTCCAGGATGAGGCAGGCCTTGGCCGTTGTGCCGCCCATGTCGAAGGACAACAGGTTTTTCGCGCCGATGAGGTCGCCATAGGCGGCCGCCGCGAGCGCGCCCGCTGCCGGTCCCGATTCCACCAGGCGGATCGGTAGGGCGGTCGCCGTATCGATATCGCAGACGCCGCCTTGGCTTTGCATGACGTAGAGCGGACCCGAGAGGCCACGGTCCTGCAGCCGGCGTTCGAGGCGGTGCAGATAAACGTCCGCGATTTTTCGAACGTAGACGTTGCACAGTGTTGTGGAGGCGCGCTCGTACTCGCGGATTTCGGGGTTCACATCGCACGACAGCGATATGGCGACGCTGGGGAGCGCGGCGGCCAGGATTTCGCCGACGCGCCGCTCGTGCGCGTCGTTGCGGTAGGCGTGCAGGAGGCAGACGGCGATGGCCTCAACGCCCGCCGCCGCAAGCTGCGGGACCAGCGCGGCAACGCTCGCCTCGTCGAGCGGTAGATGGACGGAGCCGTCGGCCATAACGCGCTCGTCCACCTCGAAGCGCAGATGGCGCGGGGCGATGGGCGCGGGCCGCTCCATGCGCAAATCGTACATGTCGAAGCGGTGCTCGCGCGCGATCTCCACCGCGTCGCGAAAGCCCTTTGTGGTGACGAGCGCGGTTTTGGCGCCTTTGCGCTCAATCAGTGCGTTGGTGAAGAGGGTTGTGCCATGGACCAAGTGTGCGACTGCGCTGGCGTCCACATCGTTGGCGCTGAGAAGCTGATCGACACCGTCGACCACCGCGCGGTCGGGCTCGGTCGGGGTGGTGAGGACCTTGGCGATGGCAAAGTCCTGACCATCGTCGCTCACCATGACGAGGTCGGTGAAGGTGCCGCCGATATCCGAGCCGATGCGTCGCGCCATGTCGTGGTCTCCGAAGCCGCTAAGCCCTGCGCGGCTATGTCCATCCATGGCGAACAACATCGTCTGCCGTCAAAGCGAGCCGGCGTTTTTCGTGGCGCTGCATAGCGGCTTACCGCTAAGCGATGCCTCAAGCGCCTATGTGACACTCATCAGTGATGAGGGATTTTTATGTGCGGCATATGCGGTGAGATCCGCCTTGATGGCAGTGGTGCATCCGCTTCGACAGTCGAGAGAATGGCCAACGCGATGGCGCCGCGCGGACCTGATGGCGCCGGCGTTGTAGCGCAGGGTCGTGTGGCGTTCGGCCACCGGCGGCTTAAGATCATCGACCTGTCGGATGCCTCCTCGCAGCCGTTCGTGGACACGCACCTCGGCCTGACCATCGCGTTCAACGGCTGCATCTACAACTACAAAGAGCTACGCGCGGAGCTGGAGGAGGCCGGCTATAACTTCGCCTCCACCGGCGATACCGAGGTCATTTTGAAAGCCTGGCATTGCTGGGGCCCGGACGCCGTGCCGCGCTTGTTCGGCATGTTTGCGTTTGCGCTCCACAATCGCGAAACGGGCGAGACAGCGTTTGTGCGCGATCGTTTTGGCATCAAGCCGCTGTACCTCGCGCAGTCCGGCGGGACACTGCGGTTCGCCTCAACGGTTCAGGCGCTGATGAAGGCGCCTGACGTGGACCTTTCCATCGATCGCATCGCGCTGCACCACTACATGACGTGGCACGCCGTCGTGCCACCGCCGCGGACGATGTACGCGGGCATTCGCAAGTTGCCGCCGGCCACGATCAGGGTGCTGAGTGCGGACGGTAGCTTTTCCGATACCACCTATTGGGCGCCTGATTTTGCCCGCTCCCGCGAGGATGCGGAACGGCCGTTCGATGAATGGCGCGACATGGTGCTGGAGAGCCTGCGCACTGCGGTTCGCCGGCGCATGGTGGCCGATGTGCCGGTGGGCGTCCTGCTGTCGGGTGGTGTCGATAGCTCCGTGATCGTCGGGCTTTTGGCCGAGGAGGGGCAGCGTGATCTTGCGACCTACTCCATCGGGTTTGAGGAGGCGCACGGGGAGAAGGGCGACGAGTTCAAATACTCCGACCTGATCGCCGAGCACTATGCCACCAACCACCACCAGATTTTCATTCCGTCGAGCGAGATGTTTGAAAATCTGCCCCACGCCATCGCGGCGATGAGCGAGCCGATGGTGTCGTATGACAATATCGGCTTCTTCCTGCTGTCGCGGGAGGTGTCGAAGACCATCAAGGTGGTGCAGTCGGGGCAGGGGGCCGATGAGGTCTTTGCGGGCTATCATTGGTATCCGCCGCTGAAGGATTCCAACAACGCCAGCGCCGACTATGCGGCGGCGTTTTTTGATCGCACTCACGCTGCGCTCGCGGGCCATCTTGCACCGGAATACCTTGCGGATCGGGACGAAAGCCTTGCGTTTGTTGAGGATCATTTCAGCGCCCCCGGCGCGGACGATGCCGTGGATAAGGCACTGCGGCTCGACACCAACGTGATGCTGGTGGACGACCCGGTGAAGCGGGTGGACAACATGACGATGGCCTGGGGGCTGGAGGCGCGCGTGCCGTTCCTCGACCATGAGTTGGTGGAGCTTGCCGCCCGCATCCCGGCCGAGCACAAGCTGGCGCATGGCGGCAAAGGCGT
>ERZ1740058.1098-NODE-1098-length-14469-cov-5.019356_pt1 | contig 14469 bp, 12 predicted proteins | sample MGYA00581745_ERZ1740058 | MGnify/ENA primary metagenome ERZ1740058 (study PRJEB43018, sample SAMN04849742) | marine metagenome | isolation source: floating plastic debris | place: Pacific Ocean | collected 2008-08-30 | study: EMG produced TPA metagenomics... | reverse complement strand
CGGAAGTGCTGGCATCAGCAGTTACAACTGCTCTAGAAAATGCATCAAGCATTTTGCTCTCCTTACTTGTTAAGAGTCAGTACAAAGTCATCCCTTCAATCAACACAGCGATGACGTTAATGACCATAGGAGAGCAGAGTTAGTCAGGTCTCGAATCTGAGAAACAAAGAAGTATTTCTTAACACAGCATATTTATTCAGGGTGTCCGTCACCTGGGAGAGAGTAGTATCGCAACCTAAGCAGCCTGTTTAGCTAGATGCTTAATCAGGTTTTCCTTCACCATGAGTTGGCGCATCACCTCAAGCAAGCAAGCTTGGGATTCCTCAGGGGTCAACTCTTTCACCTGTTCTCGGTAGACCTTGAGCTTAAACTGCTGCTCTAGGCTTAACTCCATAGGAAAATCCATAATCGGCGACTCCTCAGAACCTTGTTACCAACTTTTAACTCCGTTGGCATGCCTGCATATTAACAAATGCAAAAAGTGTTTGACAAGAAAGCCATTATACACATTCGAATAATGGCTTTCTTGTCATTACCCAGGACAAAAATCGGTCAACGAGGCATCTATCCACAGAGACCTGGTGTATCCAGCTCCCATCCCTATGTCAAGACGCATCATCGCTTGTCATTGCTGGCTCAGTTGTTGCCGGTTTTACATCAGGGCAAAGAGTATTGACGCTCCCTTAAGCCGCTGACCAGAAAACTCACTTGGGGTAATAGTGTCTTAATCTTGTTCTTGAGCAGGGACAAACCCCAACTCAATTAATGCTTTACAAATCTGGGCCTTGGAGGGAGCCACTTTGGGTGCCGCCAACCCCATTTCTCGGGCCGTCTCAAATAGCTCGCGCACCAGTGTATTCAACGTATAAGGTTCGCCTTCAAGTGGGCTTGTTTCAAATCGACCTTCATACGCCAAGGTATACAGTTCTAAATGATGCATGCCCATGACCCGGGCCAATTTTCGAAGCGTTTCTGGGGTAGGACAAGTGCCCTTTAAACAAGCTCCTCTGAGGCGTGGCTGAGCCACCCCAGACAGATCCGCAAGGCGATTCATACTAACGCCTTCAGCTTTCAGGTATTTCAAAATCATTCGTCCTAAGGGCGAACAATCTTCAGGAGTGATTCGCAGCCTTGGGGGCATCGTGAATTATGTAAACAAATTTTCGAAAAAAATAACGAACTCTAGGAACGTTTCAGCAATGACGATGCATACAGTATTTGCAGCATAAAGAGCCCAGAATCTGCCAGGGGATTTGACGCATCTGGCTCTATGACGCATCTCCCCTTATTCAGCCTTGACAGAATTGTCTGACCCAAAATCCCATAAATTATGCAGTTAGTTTACAGGGATTATATGGAAACGTTTAATCATTTAAAGAAACTCAAACTATGTCACGATTTCATGATTTTCAGATGGAAGCAAGTCTATGCAATCGGACTTACGCAGAAGCCATTTTGAGAGAGGGCTGCTTGAGCTGCTGGCAAAGATAATCGTCCAGTGAACCATGCTTGAGCTGATAAATGGTTTGCCCGGTTTACCAGGCCCAGTCATTCAGCCGAACCCAGACCAGGAACGCGCCGCCAATATGCTTGCGCTCACGGTGCGTTGCTCCACCTTCTAGCGGAAGCCACACGCCTGTTGTGTCGCCCCTGTGGAGGTCGAAGTCCAATCGTTGGTGACCACGAAATCCGGGCGGTGGGTCGACACCGCAACCCGGAAACCCTGCACTTTATAGCCTTTGGGAACCCCTTTGATTTTCAGCTGTTTACCCTGCTGCTGTTCCAACTCGCTCCAGATGAGGCGATCCATCCGTCGATAGGACTGCTGACCGCCCGAATCGTCCACCTGCCGATGGGGCTTAAGCGGACAGCCGTAAACCTTCTGCCAGGATTCAATGAATAGCAGCAAGTCTCTGGTGGCATACCCGGTATCCATTAGGACCGCTTGAAACGGCAGTTGCTTTTGGTAAAGGGGATGACTCAGCAGGTCGCGGACATGGTCCAGTTTGCTTTTTCCATCCCCCACGGGGGCGTAGATGCAATAGTCAAGGGGCCAAAGCTTGTCTAACACCGCATTGACAGACACACCGGTCACCATCCCAAGGCCTTTCATCACCCCATGAGCCTTACCGCTGTACTGACGGCGCACCCAGTCGATGGCAAACGAATGCTATTTGTCTAGCACCGTGTCATCAAGCACTACATAGCCTGTAGGCGTGGCAATTACTTGACTGGCAATGTCTTGCCACACCAGACGAGGCGTTATTTTCTCGCCTGCTAGATATCGATTGACCTGGTCGTGAGAGCACCGCTCACTGTGGTCGGCAAAGTTGGTCAGGGTGTGGTTGATTTGGCTGACTAGCAGATATTGGCAATCGTCCAAACGAGTCAGAGAGTCTTTCATCCCTTGACTCTAGCGACTGATTCTGGGTCTGAGAGACTGGCTTCTCGTCGCTGTGCGTAAGTTCTATGGGTATGGATTGGAGATGAAGGTTTCTTGACGAGGCTTAAAGGGCATGTGCAGAGACGGCTTGAAGACCGAGAGTTCATCCTTGGAAGGGTGAGGTCACGAGTTCAATTCTCGTCATGGGCCTGTGTGAGAGTGAAAGCAGGGCTGTCTACGGGGGTTGTCTACGCTCTAGAAACTGGTTTTTGCTTATATAAGGCGATGATTGAAAGCTACAATCATGGCTTTCAATCAGCGCTTGCTAGTTCTTTACTAAAGTGGCTTTTTTGACAGCATGTGCCATCGCATGTCGCCAGTTTTAGTAACTAAGGCTGAAGCGTAATATCATTGTTTTGCAAAGTGTTGAAACACGATTCAGCCGACATTTGGGAATAATCAATCCTCTTTTCTAGGAGTTTTCGAGGGCCTGAGTTCTCCTCTAGGAAAATTAATCTGTTAGGCATGTTTGAGGCTAGCGGCTTTCAATCATCAGCTTGCGATAGAAAGTAAGCTTAACTTTCATCATTTAAAGGTTAAATATCCTAAGTGTTGCGAGATTATCCGGAACTTTTATAGATTTTTTAAGAAGACACGGGTGTATTTACTGTCATCTTTGGTGTACTCTTGACTTCCGTAAAGTGCAATCAAGTCTATGGGGAGTCGCTGGTGCCCATGTACTTATTGATCCCTATGGTTGTGCTTCCATCGTGTGGTGTGTTCGGTAAATTTTCCCTGTGGGATTTTGTCACTCTCTGGATTGGGTGGCTTGAGGATGTGAACTTCGTCTCCTGAATAGAATGTTGCGACTTGATTGGATATTTTCCATTCCGGGTTTTTCGTGTCGACTTTTCGGATATTTAACCCGGTCTTCTCGGCGTCGGTTTTGTTGGTTAGCTGCGATCTCATTCGTTGCGGTTCAGATGACTCATTGGGCTGGCCTGCTGCCAGATTTAGGATTGTCGCCAGCAGCAGCTCAGACCGCATCTGAGATCATAATTACGAATGTAGCCGGTGCGAGTTACGTGGATGCTAACAACGCTCCTGTTGTTGGCGTTCAATCAAATTCGACAACTCTACAGGTCGCCGAAACGCCATCACTCACCATCGTCAAGACTGCTGATCGTGGTGCCGCCGAGCCCGGCGATGTTGTGGTGTATCGCTTACTGGTTAGTAATCCAGGTAGTGTGCCTGCCGGGCCATTATCGATCGCAGATGAATTGCCCCTGGGTATGCAACTGATTGAGGACTCGATTCGGACCTCGCCGCTGCAGTTTACCAATGTGACGACTAGCGATCGCAGCTTTACCCTCGATTTTGGCGGTGCGTCATTGGCGGGTGGTCAAGATTTATCAGTGGTATATGCGGCCCTTGTGACGCCAGACGCCATCCGGGGCTCTGGCCGCAACGTCGCTCAAGCCAATACGCCCAGCGGTAGTGCATCTGCGAGTAACGAGCTAGCCATTCGTCCAGGCATTTTGGCTGACTGTGGCACCCTGGTGGGCCGAGTGTTTGTCGACAAAAACTTTGATGGCGAGCAGCAGGCAGGCGAACCAGGAGTGCCCAACGCGGTCATCTTTATGGATGATGGCAACCGCATTTTGACCGACCCCGATGGCTTGTTCTCACTTGCCTATGTGCTTGCCGGTAACCGTGTTGGCACCTTGGATCTCACTAGCTTACCGGGATACACACTCGCGCCGAATCTCTACTGGTTAGCTGACAATAGCCAGTCACGTTTGGTGCGGTTAGAGCCGGGCGGTCTCGCTCGTATGAACTTTGGCGTCACACCCGCATTTGGGGAGGAGCAGGGGTGATGAAAACCTTTCTTGCAATGATTGGCTGGCTAGCGGTCAGCGCCTTGACTGCCGATATCGGAGGTGTCGCGATCGCTCAAACGCCTGACGAAGGCAGCGATGATACCCCAGCCGCGCAACCTGAGGGGGCGGCATCAGTCTCTGTCATCAACTTAGCAACTGCAGATGTCGAAAATTTGCCCCAGGTACTTGATGCCAGCACGGCCGCGACTGTGACGACAGAGGCGGCAGTTCTATCTGATTTGGAGGCGGTTGGCGTTGACACGCTACCGCGTTCTGCGGTGAATGCTCGGCCGCCCGCCGCGCCGCTGAGGGCGGTCAACCGGCGTAGTGAAGGCTCCACATCCATAGCTGACGAAACCCCTGAGCCGCCCGCCGCTCTGTTCGTGCCCGCTAATGGACAATTGGGCATTGCCACAACCCGGCTCACTGACCTCGCCGATGCGGCTACCCTAACGGCGCAATCGAACCCGTTGCCGTTGCCAGCGATTCCGGCCAATGCTTTGCCGACAAATGTCGCAGAAGATGAGGAAACCGCCTCGCTCAGTCTGGGGATGAGCTTGGTGCCCGTGACGGCACCAGTGATACCGGCTAATCAACGCTCCACGGTTGAATTTGAGGGCCGGATTGCCGATGTTGATGGCAACTTAGTGCCCCACGATGTGGTTGTGACTCTCACGGCTGGGGCTGGTGAGTTTCAGGGAGCTGACTATGATCCCGACTCGGCCGGGTTTCAGGTGTTGGCTCGGCAAGGGCAATTTGCCGCCATTCTACGGTCTTCTTTAGACGCCCAGCAGGTGCGCATCCGGGCTGCCGCGTCCGCCTACGAAGCTCAGGGCATCGACCCCCAAACAGCGATCACCCTTGATCCGCTGCCGCCGTTGGAAACCTTTGCGCAAGTAGAGTTTGCCACCAACTTGCGGCCGACATTGGTCTCCGGTGTGGTGGATTTGCGTATCGGTCCTGGTGGCACCAACTTCTGGGGGAGCTATGCTGATTTTCTTGACCCCGATGATATTGGCGATACTGAGTTTGATTTAGGGGCAGCTCTGTTTGCCACCGGCAGCTTAGGGAACTGGCAGTTTACCGGGGCGCTGAACACGCGTCGGCCGCTGAATGAGACCTGCGATGGCAATCGTCTGTTCCGCAATGACCAGTTTTGCGATAACACTTATCCGGTTTATGGCGACAGCTCTCAGACTGATTATCTAACGCCCTCGATCGATAGCTTTTTCGTTCGGTTTCAGCGCGATGCGGAAGTGGCCGGTGGCGAAGCTGACTATTTCATGTGGGGTGATTACGAGACGCGCGAGTTTGCTCGCAGTTCTCAAGAGTTTACGGCGATTACGCGGCAGCTCCATGGCTTTAAGGGCAACTACACGCTGGGCAACTTCCAGCTCACGGCCATGTACGCCAACAATCTGCGACCGTTTCAACGAGACACGATCGCACCAGACGGCACCAGTGGTTTCTATTTTTTGTCTCGCCGCTTGGTGTTGCCCGGCAGTGATAACGTTTTTCTTGAAACGGAGGAACTCAACCGTCCGGGCACGGTCATCGAACGTCGCCAGCTTAACCGCGTCAGCGATTACGAAATTGACTACGATCGCGGTACCCTTCTGTTCCGGCAGCCGATTTATCGTACGCGCATTGACCCCCTCGGTAAAACCCTCGTCAATCGCATCGTGGTCACCTACGAAGTGGACTCCACTGGGGATGGCAACCTATATGCAGGCCGGGCGCAGTACAACTTCAAGGCCGGCCTGCCGAATGAGGGCGGTTGGGCAGGGATTACCTTGCTGTCGGAAGACCAAGGCGATCAAGACTTTTCGCTCTATGGGGCTGATGTCCGGATTCCCCTGGGCGAAACGGGCTCTTTCACCGGTGAATATGCCCATTCTTATTTTGAGCGCTTTGGTGAATCCGCCGACGGCAACGCCTATCGGTTAGAGGCTCAAGGTCCCCTCTTTACGCCAGCCGTGCAGGGCTTGGCCTACCTCAGAAGCGCTGATGAAGGGTTTTCGAATACGGCGACGACGAGCTTCCGCCCCGGTCAGACCCGCTGGGGAGGAGGCGTTAACGCCGCTGTCGGTTCAACGACTCGGTTGAATTTTCAGTTTGACCAAGAAATCAATCGAGGGATTGCGCCGGAAGTGACGACTGATATTGTCGACCTGTTTAATCCGGGTCAGTTTGCGGATCCCGGCGATCGCGTTGACAATACTCTGACGACTTATCGTGCGGGGGTGCGGCAAGCAATTGGCTCAGTGAATTTGGGACTGGATTATGTGAATCGCGATCGCACGGATCGCATCGCCAATACCAGCGCCAACTCGCAGCAGTTTGTGCCCCAAGTGGCCGTACCGATTACCGGCGACCTGAGCTTCCGCGCCCAGAGCGAAATCAATATTGGGGAAGATGACGATCTCGCCTATCCGGATCGCACCACCCTGGCTTTAGACTGGGCCGTGCAGCCGGGGGTCACCATGCGCCTGTCGCAACAGTTTGTTAGCGGTAGTGGCGCCAGGCCCCGTAACATCACCAGCCTCGACACCTTGGTGGACTACGAATTAGGAGACAACACCTCCTTGCGGAGTCGTTACTCTTTGATTGGTGGCTATGGTGGGTTGATTGGGCAAGCCGCTCTGGGCTTAAACCATCGCATTATTTTAGCCCCAGGACTGCGAGCGACCCTCGGAGTTGAACATGTGGTCAACGATGCCTTCAACAACACTGGGGCGGGTGAGCAGTTTGAGCAGCCATTTGCCGTCGGGTTAGGGGGTACCTCCTTGGGCATCTTGGGGGGCACCTCTTACTCGGTCGGTCTGGAATATACCAACAACCCAGATTTTCAGGCCAGTGCTCGCGTCGAGCATCGAGATTCTTCTTCTGGCAACAACACGGTGTTTACCGCTGCGGCTGCGGGTAAGGTAACGGATGCGCTCACGACGCTGTTCCGTTTCCAGACGGCGAACTTCGCGAACCAAACCATTACCGGCGAGCTAGGCAACTCCACTGATTTGAAACTGGGCATGGCGTATCGCAATCCCACCAGTGACCAGTGGAACGCTTTGATGAGTTATGAGTATCGCCGCAACCCGGCTACGAGCCCAGACTCGCTACTCATTGACAGTGGCATTGGGTCGTCTGACCACACCCTATCCCTGGAGACGATTTATGCCCCCAACTGGCAATGGGAGTTTTATGGCAAGTATGCCTTCCGCATTAGCGATGCGACCTTGGCGGATGATTTTGAGTTCTCTAACTCGATTCATCTATTGCAGTTCCGAACGTCTTATCAGTTTGCCTATCGTTGGGATGTTTTGGGCGAGGTGCGCTATATCACTCAGCCAGAGGCGAGCTTCAATGAAGTCGGCACCTCGATTGAGTTGGGCTATTACTTAACCCCCGACTTGCGGTTGGGGGTGGGTTATAGCTTTGGCCGGGTGGACAATGACGGCTTTGGCGGCGACTTTCGGACGGCGAGCGGCCCTTATTTCGGGGTGCAGCTCAAGGTCAACGAACTGCTCAATGGATTTGGCATTCAGCCGGATGTGGTGCCGCCGCAGCAGCAGGAGTCGCTGGTTGACACGGCGGTTGCCCCCGATGAGGTTGGGACAGCGACTGGCGACGATGTGGCCTTTATTGAGCCAGCAGCAACGGCCGATGTGGTAGCGGCCCTGGTTAATGCTGCTAGCGATTTTGCGGTGTCGTTTTCAGCGATCGCCACTAGGCCCCCTGAGTCATCAAGTGATAGAGGTATCTGATGAAAACGCTGTGGACATTTTTGGCGCTCGGAACTGGATTCAGCCTCTGGACTACGGGCGCGATCGCCCAAAGCCCGACTGGCTACAACATTACGATCAACAGCGCCGCCGACGGTGCCGTTATCCCAGATGAGGCCCTCACGCTGCGGGAGGCGATTTTGGTCGCCAATGGTGACCTGCCATTAGCAGCCCTGTCACCGGCAGAAAAAGCCTTAGTGTCACCAGCGCCGACCAGCACGATTGGTTTTGGTCTGCTGAGCGAAGACACCGAGATTGAACTCACCTCAGTGTTGCCGCCACTGCAAGCTGCCGGACTCACCATTGATGGTTTCTCGCTGGCTACTGGTGAGATTTTGCCGTATCTGCCCAATACCCCCGTGCCGACCGTTAGTTTGACTCCAGCGGCTGGGGCCGAAGTGTTTGTTGGGTTAACCGTCAGTGGTTCAGAGATTACCGTGCGCGGTCTCAATCTCTATGGGTTTAAGGCGGCTCACCGAATTGCGACTCTGACTACGCCTTCAGCCAATATTTTGGTCGTTAATCGGGCCCTGCCAATTGAGTTAGATTTGGAAGCTCCCCAGTTTGCGGGCCTAGATTTAGAAGAGGCTGACTCAGCCATTACTGGCGTCACGATTGAGCAAAATTGGTTAGGCGTCAAACTCGACGAGTCGATGCCAGCGCAGCGCTCAACCTTTGGTGTTGTGGTGCACAATGCAACCGATGTCCGCATCGCGAATAACCTGATTCAGCATCACGAGGGGAGCGGTGTGCTCACGGGTTTTCGCGCCGATGGCTTGCAGCTAGACGGTAACGCCATTATTGGTAATGGCCTTGCTGGCATGCCCGATGGCGTGCGCTTAGAAGGGTCATTGGTCGGAGCCGCTGTGACCAATAATTTAATTTGTGCCAATGACGGCAGCGGCATTTATTTGTTCAACCCGGCAGGGGCAGTACAGATCGAAGCCAACAACATTCGCTTTAATGGGCGGCGGTTTCGGCGAGCAGCAGTCTATGTGATGGGGCAAGGCCACACGATTGTGGACAATGAAATTGGACATCAGCCAGGGCCCGGCGTGGCGGTATCGGCCTACCCGCACAGCGAGCGCAACCTCATTCGCAATAATCAGTTTACTCAGCTAGACGGCCTGAGTATTGATCTGATGGCTCAAGGCAACAGCGATATTCTGCACTTCCAGCAAGCCGATGGGCCTAATCCACCGCGTAACCATCATCATCGTCGCGCGGCGACGGGCAATGGCGCGATCAATGCACCAGAGTTTAGCCAATATGCTTTTGCTCCTACGGCAACGGGGATGGTCTTAACGGGCAAGGCCGATCCTGGCAGCGAAGGTGATCTTTACCAAATTAAAGAAGGCGACGGTCTTTACAGTCCTTTGGGTGAGCCGCTAATGACCACCACGGCTAATGTTGACGGCGACTTTAGCTTTGCTTGGGATAACGATGCCGGAGGGTGGTTAAGCGCGATCGCCTCTGACCCCGAATTTGGCACGTCAGAACCCTCGCCGGTGATTAGCGTAGCGGGCAGTGACGGCACCGTGCCAGAGCGGCTACCCGTCCAAGTGCCCTTTGACGCGACCTGTTATCCTCCTGTGGTGGTCGAGGTGCCACCGCTAGAGCCTGAGGCCATCGTCCTGCGGGTGCCGCGCAACATCCACTTCGCGTTGGACGAATCGTTCATCAGCCCAGAGAGTGCCTTGATCTTGGCTCAGATTGCCGATGCTATGCGCACCTATCCGTCACTGGTCGTGGAGCTCCAAGGCCATACGGATCCGCGGGCGAGCGCTGCCTACAATCGGGCTCTCAGTGAGCGTCGTTCGCTCTCTACTCGCGACTACCTATTGCGGCAGGGGATTGCGGCTGAGCGCATGCGCATTGTGCCCTTTGGGGAATCTCGCCGCGCCAGCCAGGGCAACACTCGGCTCGACTATGCTCGCGATCGCCGGGTTGAATTCATCTTTACCGATACCCAAGGTCTTGAAATCATCTTCGAAGACGTTGAATCAGACCTTCAGATTGAGTAAATCTGCGTTTTACTCTCCGCTGTTTTGTTCCCACTCGTGCCCAGCTAAACCGCTCAGTCAGTAGATCAATGAACCAACGCGTGCCTTTCTTCCAACGAGCGATCGCTCATCTCAAAGCCTGCCTCACCCTCTGTTTGGCTGTGCTGTTTGGCCTGAGTTCATTTGCGGCACCCGTCTGGGCCAACCAAGATATTGACGCTTTTACCGTAACCAACCTGGTTTCGGTGGGGCAGACCGTCAATACCACTGTTGCCGATGCGTGTAGTGATAGCACGCTTGGGGTGCCGACTCCTTGCCCCAATACCCCGGTCACCATCAACTTTGGCTCGGGATTTAGTCGCTCTCTGGACAGTGTTGTGGTCAATGGTGAAACGTACGTCCCGGATACCGGCAATCTCCCTGGTGGTTTGGCCAGTCGAGTCATATTTCAGCGGAGTGACGTGACGATTCCCCTGGAAACGATTAATGGTAGGGCGGTCCCTGGACCGACCCCCAATGACGGGGGGCGCAACATCCTCTTTTACGAATTTACCCCACCGGCCGGCAGCCCTTACAATGTCGCCCCTGGAATCGCCGACTCTCTAGAAGAGGGGATGCTCAGCCGATTCATTAACCGAGGGGTGGATAACATCTTCAACAACCTGGGGATTAACAGCACTGTCGCCACTAATATCCAGGACACACGTAACAGCATCGAGCGAGTCGATTACATCATTGATGGAGGCTTGACGATTCCCGCAAATTCCGCTGATCAGTTTGGCTTTGTAATCCTTGATCGGGGCGGCCAAGACAGCTTTGGGGTGGCGGCCATCACTGGGCTAGCGGGTGGAAATCCGAGTGCATATAGCCCGTTGAGGCCAAATCCAGTGGGAGCTTTCGCTGGAGCGACCGCAGCAACTCTTGAGTCCCTCGTGGCCCGAGATGATGCTTTACCGCCTAATGGCATCGCTCCGATTATTAGACCCGCTCATGCGGTCGGTTCGCAGGCAGTCCAGGGGCGCTTTTTTTCAATTGCCGATCTGCTTGGCAACAATCCGGCAGTGCCGACAACAATTTTTGGCTACTCCATTTTTTCAGGTGATACGGTTAGTGCTAATCCTACGGCAGCTGACTTAGTTGACTTTACAAACACCACTTTTTTCCCAACTGATACTGATGGCAATAGCGATGAGGGCGGCCTCGACTTGATCGCGGGTGGGGTGGTGCTAACCCAAGTGACGACGCCCCAGATTGGTGTTGCTAAAACCAACTCTGCACCCCAGCCAGCCGGTGCTCCTGGCTTCTTTAATATTGACCTCACCCTGCGGGTAACCAACACTGGCAACGCAGTGTTGAGCGATGTTCAGCTCACTGAAGACTTGACAGCAGCTTTGATCAACAACGCGGCTAACCGAGCAGATGCTTTTACGGTTCAAAATGTTGCGCTTGATCCATCAGGGGTGACCGGCACCGCTCCAACCTTTAATACTGCTTATGATGGCACCAATACAAATCCTGGTACCACAGATGCCTTGTTTGCTCCGGGCAACAGCTTTAACGTTGGCGATACTGCAGTTGTAACGATTACCGTGAACGTTGATTTGGGTACGAATTTTGGTGGCCCTGCACCTTTAGATGACGGGGTGTTGGTTGCCACCAACCAGGCCGTTGCATCCGGTACTGCCCCCAATGGGGATAGAACTACTGACGCTTCGCAAGATGGCAATGATGTTGACCCCGATGGTGACGGGAATCCAGGTAACAACAATGATCCGACACCGTTGATTATTCCGTTCCCTAGCATTGGTGTGGCAAAAAGCATTAGTTCATTCCGCCCAGTCACAGGGACAACAGAATTTGACTTCGATTTCACGATTACGGTCACCAATGAGGGCGCCACTGAACTCACCGATGTGCTCTTGGAGGAAGACTTACAGGATGCGTTAATTACCAGTGCAACTAACCGCGTTGACTCTTTTGGCGTAGTGTCGCTATCCACGGTGACATCCACTGGCTTTGGTGGCGGCACGCCTCCAAATCTTAATGTTGGCTATGACGGCGTTGGTGACACTCAGATCTTCACTGCTGCTCCGGGCAATGTCTTTCCGATTGGGGCTACAAGTACCGTCGTGATTACGGTCAGAGCTGACCTGGGTAGTGGCGGCGCTGGCCCCCTTAACGACGGTATTGTCATCGCCCAAAATACGGCGACGGCATCAGGTCTGCCAAGTGGCCCGAATACGCCACCTGGGCTTGGCCGGGTAACTGACGAATCTCAAAATGGCACTAGCGTTGACCCTGATGGGGATGGTAATCCAGGCAACAATAATGATCCGACTCCCATTATCTTCCCACCTACGACAACTGATCTGATACTGGTAAAGCGGATTACCAACATCTTTAGAGGCGGCGTAGCACTATCAGTTCCCGGTATTACGGCCTTTAACGACGACCCCAGTGATGCTAATGATGCCTCTCTGAACAATGCGTTGGGGGGCGGTAACCAGCTCGCAGGTATCTTTGCCCAACCGGCGGGGTTTGTTCTCCAAACTGGCGATGAGGTGGAATATACCGTCTTCTTCTGGAATAGTAGTACGGGACAAATCAGCCAGGTCAATCTTTGCGATGAACTGCAGCCGCCAAGCGTTTTGAATACAGCTGCGGGCTTCCAGTTGGCGGCGGTTGGGCCTTTGGGGACGCCGACCTTTGGGGCTGCGGGTACGACTGTACAAGGGCGATCGCCCGGTGCCCCCCTTGAGTCCTTCTGCCTCTCAGCGCCGGGTGCGCTTAGTTTCCCGGTTGGCCCTCCTGGCCCGACGGGGGGTCTGGGTGTCGGCGCTGGTGGTGGCGTGGTCGCCGGAGCATTTACGATTCCGTCGAATGAGTTTGGGGCGTTCCGGTTCCGCGTGCGGATTGCGTCTTAAGTTCTTACGCTGCCTGTGCTTATGATTGGACGAAACCGAGGTTAGGGCGATCGCTCTAACCTCAGTTTTGGACATGGGTTATGCTGCTTTTTTTGCCAGCCTCAGCTTGATCACGGCACAACGTGATAGCGATCGCCTTCCACTGTGGCGCACAACACACGCTTTTATCCGTGAACTTTTCAGCCAAAACTGTTGCTATAAACAGCCATTCAAAATGGAGTTTTGCCCCCATGAAGTTGATTTATCGCGGTGTTACGTTCAACAGCTTAGTCGCTGGCACGCCGACCATTGCCACAGAGCAAACCGGCACTTTTCTCGGCCGGCCTTACGCCATTAAGCAACCCCAGCAGCACTTTCGTCAGCTCTCCGAGACTTTGACTTACCGAGGTGTGGCATACACACGTTAAGCCTATTGGCCTTTTCCTCCTCAAGAGAACAACACACGACTCTCCCCGCACCCTCAGAGGTGCGTTTTTTTGGGCCCACCTGCAGGCGCGGGGTCAAGTCACGATGAGTGCGGCCAGTCGATAGCCAGCAATTTTGGCGATTTCCGTAAGGGCGGTGCGGCGCTCGGTCTCAAAGTCATGGGTGAGCCGCTGGCGAAAGGCCTCTAAAATTGAGTGCTGGTTGTGTTCTTTGACGGCCACGATAAACGGAAACTGAAAGCGATCGCGATAGGCCTGGTTGAGGGCGGCAAAAGTTGCAAACTCTGCGGGCGAGAGCTGGTCGAGTTGAGCACTCGCTTGCTCTTGCACAGAGGCGTCGGTCATCTTCGCCTGAGTGCCCAAATCTGGATGGGCGCGAATGAGACTCAACTCGTTTGCCGTTGGCAGGGTCTGCATTACAGCCACCATGCTTTGATGCAACGCTTCGACTGTGGCAAAGGGGCGATGTGGCCAGGTTTGGCGAGCGATCGCGGGAGTATGCTCAAAAATCGCTCCCAGGGTTTGGGTAAAGCGCTCCTGGTCCATTTGATTTAATTCGCTCAGGGTAATCGGCACTAAGATTAGCTCCCTCGATAGGTACTATATGACCAAGGCGATACCAACAGCGGCACATGATAATGCGCGGCGGCATCAGCAATCCCAAATCGCAGCGTCACCGCTCCTAAAAAGGCGGGTTCTGGCAACGCCATTCCCTGCTGGCGAAAGTAATCCTCTACCCCGAAGATCAGTTCGTACTGACCGATCTTAAATTCAGCCTCGGTCAGCATCGGTGTTTCTGTCCGCCCGTCAGCATTGGTGCAGGTTTCCTTTAATAAAATTGGCTGTTGTGTTTCTGGATTGATGAAATGTAACTCTACTCGCATCGCCGCCGCAGGACACCCATTGGCCGTATCGAGGACGTGGGTCGTCAATTTCCCAGTCATTTCAAGCACCTCTTATCTGTAAAAATTAGTCATGATGCTGAGTCTTTAACTGGAGGCGCTATGGCGTCCAGAGTTACTTATGCAGCTTGTCAGCTCACCAGGGTTGTAACGGGTATGTGATCCCTAAA
>ERZ1740058.1097-NODE-1097-length-14471-cov-5.262347_pt1 | contig 14471 bp, 13 predicted proteins | sample MGYA00581745_ERZ1740058 | MGnify/ENA primary metagenome ERZ1740058 (study PRJEB43018, sample SAMN04849742) | marine metagenome | isolation source: floating plastic debris | place: Pacific Ocean | collected 2008-08-30 | study: EMG produced TPA metagenomics... | reverse complement strand
GTCTGCGGTCAATGCACTCATCCAAAATGATTTTCATGCTCAAGCCGCTGCATGATTCAGCAGCCTTCTACCTGCTTCTTCCAGCAAGCTCACCACCGCCTCTCGCTTGACCGTCGGAAAACCTTCTAAAAAATCGTCAACTGATTCACCTGCCTTGAGATAGTCGAACAGCGTTGTGATCGGTACTCGAGTCCCCACAAATACCGGAGTGCCGCTCATCACGTCGGGTGAAATACTGACTACAGAAGCGTCTTGTGACATCTCATCGTGTCCGCGAGCGATTGCGCTTCCATCCTATCTAAAGCATTGCCCGCTACGTAAAAAGTGCGAGAGCTTGTAGCGATCGCGTGCTTGCCTTCGCGTCCGTCGCTGTTGTAACCGCTCCCCAAAAACTGTTCCCGCGCAAAAGAGCTAACTGTTGCTGGAGCGATCGCGTGAGCAGAACAGTTATTTTGAGATCGCCGTTCTTGGGTGTCTTGCCATCAGTCCAGCCTGCAACGCGGAGCAATTAGGGATCGGCTTGAAAATAAAGTACCCGGACAAGACTGTGGCAGGGTGGATGGGTAGCAGGGTCGGTGGGATATTATTTAAGCGCAACTCCCTTAACTTGGGTATACAAGGCTTGCTCAGTTTGGAAAGCGTGGCGTTGTTGAAAACCTAATTACGGTGTTCGAAGCATTGCTTCGAACAGAAGACGTAGAAATGAAAGCGATCGCCCAGCCCGTAATGGTGGAATTAGACAGGCTATTCAGTGGAATACTCCTTACACCTATCGGACAGCGATGGCTGAATCATCACAAATCTACTTTAGAGCAAGCTTTTCAAGCACAAGGTGCTCCATAACTTAACTCATCGTGAGTAAGCTCGTTCTCTAACACTCTCAGTAAAAAGTAGAAATAAGGAAGACTTTTCGCATCTACAGGTTAATGTCGCTGGACAAGCTTTAGGGTAATGTCTTGAATGGCAGTCTTAAAATTACCCGCCCAAACCTATGCAAGTCCCCCTATTGCTGGTCGAAGCCGCCCTCGAAGATCCGTTGATTGAAGAAGGGTTACGGCAGTTCTTATTGGTTTTGTCGGTCTCTTTGGGCGTCGCTACGCTGTCTAGAGCGCTCAGTTGGCTACGCAACATTCCTTATACTTTGTTGTTATTGCTCGTGGGGCTTGGTCTGGCGACCCTGGATGTGCGGCTAATCAACCTCTCTCCCGAGTTGATTCTGTTTATCTTTTTGCCGCCGTTGCTGTTTGAGGCGGCCTGGAATATCAAGTGGTCTAACCTGAAGCGTGATTGGTTGCCGATTGGCTTATTTGCGATCGTCGGCGTCATCATCTGCGTTGGCGGCCTGTTTTTGGGATTGCAACAGTTTGCAGGGGCTTCTCTGGCGACAGCATTATTAGTAGGCGCTGGTTTATCGGCTACCGACCCGGTTTCGGTGGTGGCCCTCTTCCGAGAACTGGGGGTGGATAAACGGCTTACGACCCTCATGGAAGGCGAAAGTCTGTTTAACGACGGGGTTGCAGTAGTGGCTTACAACCTGCTGTTGGGGATTGCGCTAGGCGTCGAGCAGTTTGATATTCCCGTTACGATTTCTCGCTTCCTCGTTTTTGTGGGCATTGGCCTCAGTGTTGGGGGCTTGATTGGGTTTGGCATTTCCTACCTCACCCAACGGTTTGATTTGCCATTGGTTGAGCAATCCCTCACCTTAGTATCGGCCTACGGCACTTATCTAGTGGCGGAGCAATTAGGCGGTTCTGGGGTGATTGCTGTCGTCACCACAGGACTGATCCTCGGTAATTTTGGCTCCCGCATTGGTATGAGCCCGCGGACGCGGTTATCGGTGTCAGAATTTTGGGAATTTGTCGCGTTTTTCGTCAACTCGATTGTGTTTCTGCTGATTGGCGATCAGGTCATATTTGATGGCTTGATTGAGAATTTGGATACGATTCTCATTGCGATTTTAGTGATGACGGTGGCGCGCGCCGTCAGTATTTTTAGCCTCAGTGCCCTTAGCAACTGGTTGGGGGACTCCGATATCACAGTGCCCAATCAAGTCGTGCTGTGTTGGGGAGGGTTGCGCGGTTCTGTTTCAGTGGCATTGGCGCTGAGCGTTCCGGAATCTCTGGCCGAGCGAGAAGATATTATTGCCATTATTTTTGGGGTGATGCTCTTTACGCTGCTAGTGCAGGGCTTAACGACTAAACCGCTGCTGCAATTTCTTGATTTGCTGGGCGACCAGCCCCTGCGCCAAGAGTTTGTGCAAAAGATTGCGCGACGTGTGGCTTTGAGCCGAGTCATGGACGAACTCAAAGATGTGAAGAAGGGCAACTCTATCGATGCAGAATATTGTGATTATCAAATGGCCTTGGTCGAAGGACAGCTAGAAGAAATTCAATCTGAAATGAAGATAATGCAGCGGGATCATCCTGAGCTGTCGAAGATTTTGATCGATCGCTTGAATGAATCGCTGGTGGCGATCGAAGCTGATACTTATGCCCAATTTATTCGAGCCGGTTATTTAAAGGAAGAAATGCAACCGCTTCTGGAGTCGGTTTTAGAGCCGATCGATGAAACTAGCGGTGAGCCATCAGCATCGGAAGCACTAACGTAAAACTTGCCTGCGATCGCTCGAATGAGCACAACCTTTGAATTAGCCTTTGGCATTAAGGTTAAGAAGTCAGCAAATAAAAATCCCTCCACGCAGGTGAAGGGATTGGAGTTCCTGAAAATCGTCACTGCATATAATATGCGCTCTAATCGCCGAAGTGCCTAGGGGGGAGGCACCCCTTAGGGGTGTTTGCCATTGGTGACATCGCGATCCCAAATTTGGGGGCGATCCTGTAGGGCTACATATTTTTGACCGTGGGTACCCGTATAAATTTGGGTCGGACGAAATATCCGATTTTTGCGGATTTGCTCTTTCCAGTGGGCCAGCCAGCCAGCCACACGGGCGATCGCAAACACTGGCGTAAACAAATCTGTGGGAATGCCTAACCGTCTATACACCAAGCCCGAATAGAAGTCCACGTTTGGGTAAACTCCTTTGTCGCCCAGTCGCTCAGTGACGACTTGCTCAAGCTCTAGAGCAATGTCGTAATAATCATCGCTGCCAAATTTTTCAAAGAGTTGCTCAGCCAGCTTTTGCAAAATCTTGGCGCGGGGATCTTTAACTTTGTAGACCCGATGCCCAAAGCCCATGATCCGCTTTTTCTCTTTCATGCAGTTGTCGATATAGGGGCGCACATTATCCACACTGCCGATCGCCTCAAGCATATCGATGACTTCCTCGTTTGCTCCCCCGTGTAGGGGGCCAGCCAGAGTTCCGACTGCAGAGGCGACGACCGCGTAGGGGTCGGTTAGGGTTGAGGCTGTCACCATAGCGGAAAAAGTTGAGGCGTTAATCGTGTGCTCAGCATGGAGGGTCAGACAGATATCAAAAATGCGAGCGGCTAACGGATCCGGCACCTGCTCATTGAGCATGTAGAGAAAGTTCGCGGCATAATCTAAATCGTCGCGGGGCTGCACCGGGTCATTGCCCTTACGCATTAGCTGAAAGGCCGCTACCATCGTGGGGATTTTGGCTATCAGCCGCACGACGGCCTTCTGAATGTAGAGTGGATCGTCGAGCGCCCGCTTGGAATAAAACAGCCCCAACGCAGCCGCACAGGCTTGCAGTGCATCCATTGGATGCCCCCCCTCAGGGAAGCACTTCATCATGTCGCGAATGCGATACTTAAGCCGCCGATGGTGGCGGATACCATATTCAAATTCTTCTAGTTCAGTCTTAGTGGGCAGTCCACCCCAAATCAGCAAATAAGCCGTTTCTAAAAACGTCCCTTGCTGAGCCAAATCATCAATGCGGATGCCACGATACTCCAAAATACCTTGTTGACCATCAACGTAGCTAATGGCTGATTCAGTCGCTGGAATCCCCTCTAGACCGGGCCTATAGTCACAAACTGTCATCGTTGTATCGCTCCCATATACTGACTGACGCTGTCGATTGCCCAATCTTCGCCGCACGTCAACGTTGCAATCCTCACGACTTCCATATATGGGAGGCAATCTTAGTCGGATACGGCACTGTTACTTTAGGCAAGTTTTACTTCAGACTTTTCATTAGCAGAATTCGAACTATGCAGTCTGTTTCGTTCGCAACTTCTAACTGAATGAAAATGATTGTTCAGCCTTAGCGGTGTCTTAATGTCTCTCTATTATGGGGGTTCGCGTAATCTAAGAACAGAGTTCTTTTGGGTTAACTGTGGGGAAGTGAGCGGCGCTGACCTAGCCATGCCTCATCAAGTTCGGATATCGCAGGGGTCTGGAGTTCCGAATTGCGAGTTCTGGGTTTCGGGTTTCGGGTTCTAGGCTCTAGGTTCTGGTTTTTAGGGTTTGGGGTTTAACTTTGACCATGGGGAGGGGAAACTTGTGCCGTTGCTGCCATTTGCTTACTGGGCTTGCCAGCGCTGAATTTCCTCTTGAGCCTGGTCATAAGCTGGAGTTTTGTCGGGCACTAGGCGAGCGGCGGCAATGGCTCCGCCTAAATCGCCTTGGGCAGCGCGGGAACGGGCGATCGCTAGAATATCTTCCCCCCATTGCTGAATGCGATCTTGAGCTGCTTCATAATTTGGTTGCCCAGGCTCAATTTGTTCTAGGGTGCGGGCGGCATTGTTGTAGCTACTCGCCTGACCTGGCTGTAGCAAGTTTTGAGCCTGACTAATTAAGGTTTGATTGGTGATTTGCTGCTCCCAGCCTTGAATGCGCTGATTAGCCAAGGTAGAAAGCTCTAGCTGATCTTCGGGGACTAGTCGAGCGGCGGCGATCGCACCATTAATATCGCCACTCGCGGCTCGTCCTTCAGCCAAATCGAGAATCACCCGCCCCCAGCGTTGAATGTCGGCTTGAGCTTGCTCATAGTAAGGATCTTCGGGAGGCACCTGTCGCGCTTGCTCAATGGCATCGTTAAACATTGAGGCTGAGGTCGGCTGAATAATCTGACGGGCACTGTTGAGGATGTTCTCGTTACGCACAGCGGCTTCTGCCACTTCGCTGTTCGCCTCCTGTAACAGGTTCTGATAAGTATTGTTTTGCAACTCTGGCGGCACCTGAGTCAGCCAGGCTCGGGCTTCGCCATAGCGTTGGGCGGCAATCGCCTCTTGGGCTCGCTGCAGAGCCGGTTTACCCAGCTCTATGGGGGCTTCCTGCTCTGGCGGCGGCACTGGGGTTTCGGCAGCATTGTCAGCAATAACTCCCGGCTCTGTAGAAGCCGCATCCGCAGCCGCAGCCTCTGCAGGGGGCACAGCTTCTGCGTCAGCGACAGCTTCATCCTCGATCCCTTCATCCACCACGTCGGTAGGTGATTCGTTGGCTGTCTGAGTCTCGCCACCCAAGAACAGCGGCTGAAAGCGGAAAAATACCCCTGCCAAAAACGCGATCGCGGCGGCCAATGCTCCCCATTTCAAAAGACCGCTAAAGCCGCCAGAGGCCTCTGCGGGCTCGGCTTCTGCGGGAGATGACTGTAGCACTAGGGCGCCGGTTTGAGGCGGTGGGGGAGCGGGGATGGCCGGTTCCATCGGCAAAGTGGGCGAATCGCCAGTGGGCGGCTTACCTTCAATCTCAAAGGAAGGCGGCGGCGGCACATCGCTGGGCGTCATCGGCGGCACAACGGCTAACTCTTCGTTACCTATCGCCGTCAAATTTTCAGTCGGTGATAGGTTTGCTAACCCCTCAGCAGGCACCACCATCATGAATTTTTGCGTGGGTGGTACCACCATGACTGGATTTTGAGCCGGACGGCAGTGATGTTCACAGAGTTCCGGCACGCGATCACTTAAATAAGCGCCCAACTGCGACGCTGTAATGCAGCCGTGATACCGCAAGCCCTCTAACAGTGCCTTGGTAAACAAACCGTGACGGATGTACATCGTCTCGTGAGAGAACTGTTCTGGTTGGCACGATAAAAAGGTGGTAATGCCATAGTCTTGTGCCAGGGTGAGGGTTTGGGCACCGATATCACGATGTCCGACTGCGCCCTGACTGCGATTCATATCTATCGCCAAGACAATTTGGTCAGTCTTAGCCTGGCTTAAAGTATTGAAAATGTCAGAAATCGTGATCGCGGTCTCTGGCAAATTAGTGGGTTCTGAATCCAGCGTCATCCAATAGTCTTGACTGGCCTCAGTCAAGCCACAACCGCTAAAAAAGACCCAGAGCAAGTCGCCCGGCTGCACGCGATCGCGACACAGCGTTTGCAGTTGATGCTCAATTTCTTGGCGCAGTGGCATGTAGGCGCGGGGTTCGATCGCGGCTGACAAGTCAGTAAGCAAAGTACAGTGGTCAACTGGCACGCCCAACTCATCAACCAAAAAGTTGCGGAATTCCACAGCATCAGGCTGCGCATACATCAACGGCTGCAGCGCTTTGTATTGATTAATGCCGATCAGGAGAGCCCATTGATTTGCCATGAATTGCCCTTTACCTTGACTCGTTACCAACAGTGATGCCGCCTCAGTAAGCGCGATCGCTGCCACCGCAAAGCCGAAGCTGCCAAGCGGCTAAGACCATCTGAGACGATGCCCATTTTAACGATGAGTCAGCTTTTCGGAACTTTCACCGATAAGAAAGATTAAAACAAAACCAGATTTTTAGCCTAATAGGATTGACGGTTTTGGCGACAGTCGCTAACTTTAAGGCGCTGCATGTGCCTGCGTCCCTCGATCGCAGCATGGGGAGGAATCGTGATCATGACATCTTGGCGTCATTCTTTAGGACGTTGGAGCCAACAACTACTGAGCCAAGGCCTGACTACTCGCTGGAACTTCACTATCAAGTTAGGAAGTGTCACCGCAATCGCCCTAACCACGGTGCTCAGCGCTCCTCTAGTGGCCCAAGCCTACACGTCGCGGGTAACTTTATTTGTCACCCGCAACCAAGACGACAGCTATGAAACGTTTTTACGTCAGTGTGATGCGATCGCCCGTGCGGGAGTACAGCGCAGCTTTGATGCCGACCCGTTAACCTCTGAAGTCGTCTTGGTCATTGTGGGAGAAAATCAGGGACTTGCACTTCCCGTCATGGAAGTTGCCGTCACCCGTAGTGAATGGGAATTTCTGCCAGACCCTCAGTACTGGGCACGCTACTACAACAACGCCTCCAACCTTCTGGATCTGTAAGGTTCACATCTTGACGAAGGCATCCAGGGCTGAAATTTGGCAACATCTAACCTAAAAGATGATGGTACTATTGAAAGGTTGTCAAGTTTTTAGCAGTCATGGCGGTTCCCAAGAAGAAAACCTCAAAAGGTAAGCGGGGTCAGCGCAAAGCGCACTGGAAGCGCACGGCAGCGCTGCAAGCTCAAAAGGCCCTCTCTCAAGGTAAGTCAGTACTCACCGGTCGTTCCAAAGGTTTCGTGTATCCCACTGATGATGAGGATGAAGACGACGAAGAGTAAGTTCCAGAGCAGAATGCAGAATATCGAGTTCGGAGGTCGGCATTGCCTTGCTTGTGGCTAGCGACCTTGGCACCGTACAAAGTGAATCTGCATACCGTTCTCTAGAGCGTGGGGGAGCAAGGATGCTAGGGGCGCTAGAAACTGAAACGTCAAAGCAACTTCTGCCAGCGAGTACTAGCTACCTTAGCTGCCTGCATGGTCTGAATCGATTTCTGCCCGCTATGTCAAGGCTCTGATTGTGCGCTAGGGCCAACACGTACTCTTTATAAATAACCTTAATCCCTCTTCTAGTAGAGTTTCTGGTATTTGCGTGAAAAGCATCGAGTGGCGAGCTTCTCAATAAGCTTTGCTGCGAACATGTAAGCTTCTTCCTGTTAGAGACCACCTAAGTCTTTTGCCGGATAGCAACGGAAGTGTAGGCACTATCAGCAAGAGACTTGAAAGTTCTACTGTTCATGCATGCGTTTGCCAAAGGTTATGCGCTTTCTGTGACAGAGCCTAAGTAGGGCTTACTGAAAAAGTCAGATTCGTTGATATTCAGCCATTTCAGCCAACAAATGACAGATGAAGTGCAAGGTTTGTTGACGAGAGAATGGGACTTTCAGCGAATCTGCCTTGCATATAAATGCCACTCAGAACGGCTATGTCTCTTGTGTATTGGGGATTCTAGACTTTTTCAGCAGCCTCTAAGTAGTCAGTACGGTTGCTTTAGAGACCTATGGTTGCTGTAAAGTTTCAGAACGATATCCATAGCAGAATGCGGGATGCGTAGTTCGGAATGAGAACACTCGCTGTGTAGTGCTTTCAGAGATTACAACTGTCCTGACCTAATTGCAGATCGCTATAGTATTAATATCTAAACGGTAACTGCTATCTAAACAGCAGCAAATGTCACACTTTAGAAAGCTCATTGCCAACTCTACAGCGGTTCTTCCAGATGGGCTGTTACCTTAACGTCATAGAGTCCCTCAAACCATAGCTTTTTATCTTCTAGATTCCATAACTCTGAGGCACAGTCATCGTCAGTCAACGCCGGTTGAATATCGAGATGCAGGGCTTGATTCGTGCCGTCAAAGTAATATTTCACTGATTCGACTGCGCCGATGCCTCGGCGATCAAGGGCTACAGCAACGCGCAACAAAGCACTCAATTCGCTGACTAGGCTGCGATCGTGCTTTTCAGACAGGTTACGGTAGTTGTCATGTTTCTTTTTGGGTAGACTCTTGCGGTGATAGCGGGCGATGTTGGCAATGATTTCAATTTCCGCTTCGGTATAGCCTAGTAGCTCGCTATTGCGTATTAGATAGTAAGAATGTTTGTGGTGGCTAGAGTGACTGATGTAGTGCCCGGCATTGTGCAGGATGGCGGCCGCCCACAGCAGTTCTCGTTCAGCATTGCCCCAGTTATGTAGGTGTCCCTTAGTGGCATCAAATAAGGCCAGCACAAAGTCTGCCACGCGCTCTCGGGGAGCTTGTGGCACATGGTATTTATCGGCTGCAGCATGCACACTACGCTCTCGTACTGATCGCTGAAACTGCATCCGGTCTTCGATCAGGCCCTGAGTGAGCATCCAGTCAACCACGACGCCTTCTCGTAGCGCTCGTTCACAAATGGTCAGGCTATCTCCCCCCAGCATGACCATCGTTTCTTGCAAAATGATGGCCCCTGCCACGATAATCTCTGCTCGGCGAGTCGACATTTCCGGCAAGTCAAGCCGCGCTTCTAGGTTTAGCTTCCGGAGCTTATCTGTCCAAGCCTGCAGTTCCTCTAGGGTGAACTGAAAACCGTTTAGCGGTTCAGGCACGAAGCCCAAGCGATCGTGGGCAATCAAGGCGGCGACGCAGTCAATCGTGCCCGAGGTGCCGACGAGTCGCAGCGATTCTCCAGGCTCTAGTGTCCGCTTGAGGTCTTCAACAGCGGGCTCCATCCGACCACGGACGTAGGCGGTGAGATAAGTGAATTCTTCATCGCTGATTGGATCGGTGGTAACAAAGCCCGCAGTCAAGCGGACAGCGCCGACTTTGGTACTGCTCAAAAAGCGATGCGGCTCTCCCGTGCCAAGCAGCAGCTCGGTCGAGCCGCCACCGATATCAATAATCGCATGGGGTCGATTGTGAAACTCCATGCCAGACAAGACACCCAGGTAAATACGACGGGCTTCCTCAGTACCCGAGATGAGGTTAACGGCGAGGCCAACTTCTTTTTGTACCCGTTCTAGAAAGTCATGACCGTTTTTGGCTTCGCGAACGGCGCTGGTGGCAACAGCTGCAATATCTTCAGCCTTTAAGCTTTCGGCGATCGCTCGACATCGCTTGAGGGCAGCAACGCCGCGCTCCATGGCTTCTGCTGACAGGTTACCATCGGCGGCAAAGTCGCCTAAACGAACGGTTTCCTTCTCTCGGTCAATGATGGTGAACGCTGGCAGGGAAGATTTGATTTTGACCACCACCATGTGTATCGAGTTGGTGCCGACATCGATCGCCGCTAAGACGCGATCGTGTTGCAGTTCCGGAGCCTGATACTGGTAGGGATAGGGCACGGTTGTTTGTGGGGTGACTGGTGGAGTGCTAACCATAGTCGAGTGTGATTATTGTTTCACATATTACAAGGGAGATTACTGGGTTCCTTATCTCTTGTGTCGCATTCTCCACTTTCTCTTTATAAAACCATCTTAGGGTTTCACTATCCGCTCAATTTCGCTCGCTTGGCTAGGAAGAGACGCAGTCAATACCTCGCAACCAGTCGATGTAATCAACACATCGTCTTCAATGCGAATTCCCCGCACATCTTGAAATTGGGCTAATCGCTCCCAGTTCACCACCGCAGCGTAGCGATCGCGGTTTTGGGGATCTTGCAAAATGGCCGGTACTTGGTAAAAGCCCGGCTCAATCGTGACGACCATGCCCGCCTGCAAAGGGCGATCAAGCCGCAAAAAGCCGAGTCCAAAGCGATCGCTGCGGGTGCGGCCGGGAGCGTAGCCCGCTAAATCTCCCAAATCCTCCATATCGTGAACATCTAGCCCTAACAAATGACCGATGCCATGGGGAAAGAACACCGCATGGGCATCTTGCTCCACCAAAGATTCAGGAGCGCCGCGCAAGATCCCTAAATCAACTAAGCCCTCGGCCAAGACTCGGCTGGCCAGCAAATGCAGATCCCGGTATTCCACCCCTGGTTGCGCCATCTCAATACAAGCATCGTGGGCCGCTAGCACCAAGTCATACAGGTCACGCTGGGTCGGTGAAAAGTTGCCCGTGACGGGCCAGGTGCGCGTAACATCTGACGCCCACCCCGTCAACGCTTCGGCCCCCACGTCTGCTAATAGCAAATCCCCTGACTGCAAGACGTGATGATAATGCTCGTTGTGTAAGACTTCGCCATGGACAGTGACAATGCTGTTGTAAGCCGTCGTCATGCCTGCCGCGATAATTACTGCTTCCATCGCGGCCCGCACAGTGGCTTCAGATTGCCCTGCCTGGGTGGCAGCCATGCCCGCGCGGTGGGCCTGCACTGACACTTGAGCCGCCTTACGAATTTCCGCGATCGCGGCGTCATCATGAGTCAGCCGCAACTGCACCAGAGCGTCGGCCAGGGCTCGATCTTGTGTTGGATTGACGAGTCCCCGCTCGGTCAGTTGCGCCGCTGCCGTTGTCTCATCTTGCACCAGGAGGGTCGCTACTCCGTCTAAATGTTCATCCAGTTCACTGAGGGGATAGGCCGCATCGGCCCCCATCGCTGTCGCCAGCTCTGTCCGTGACGGCGTTGGGCCATGCCAAAGTGCCGCCGCTGGGGTTGACTCATCTACATACAGTGTGAGGCGGGCTCCGTCTAATCGAATCGCGGCCTGCACGAGCGGTAGACCCGCCAAGTAAAGGAAATGGCTACTGGCTCGAAAGGGATAGGTATTGGCCGGAAAGTTGCGGGACCTCGACTGCCCTGACCACAGCACCACCGGAAAGTTAATGAGAGCGGCCAAGCGTTCACGGCGGGCGCGTAGTGTATCGGCCAAGGTGGGCACGGGGGCGATCGCAGTCATAAAACCAGTACTCGCTATTGACTCAAGAGACCTATGTGTCAGCGTAAGAGATGAGCGAGACGTTAGCACAGTTACTCATCATTTTCTGTCATGACCCAAAGTTTCTACAGCCGCCCAAAATCCTAGAATCGGATGTCCCAATATTAATGAAGCGCCCCGCAAAGTTGACTTTCACCTCATTAGAACCTGGGCAAAAGCCTCCTGAATTCCCCCAATTTGGCGATATTGAATCCGATTCCAGCATGAGGGATGCCGGGGCCAAAGTCGGATTCAATCGCAAAAGTCCTGCCAATAATCAGTTTATAGTACAAAAATACTGTTTTTATGTTAGATTGCCATCGTGGATTTCCAGTGAGGTGGTCTATGCCCTCTTTGGTTGTGCGTCCCGGCGGAACGGTACGGTTAAAGCAGCAGCCTGAGCATGTGCCTGACTTCGTGGTGATGGCTTGCGAAAGCGATCGCGCCTGGATTCGGCAGCCCGAATGGCCACAACATATTCAACTATGTGTGCGGATGACGCAGTTGAGTGTGCCTTGTGTTCAGGTTTAGTCGTCATTGTGAGATGTGTCTTAGCCAGCCAGACGAGACCAAGGTCCCCTGTTAGGATGGCGAAGGGAAACTTCTACGGAGTTTTATGATTCCTGCTGATACTGCCGAAGCTCAGATTTTGAACTTGGTTGTGCCGCTGGATTCGCGGCGCGATTGTGAAACGCTCACCTTACTCCAAGCGCCAGGACGCATCTTGTCAGAGTCGGTCGTGAGCCCAACCGACTTTCCCCACTGGGATAACTCGGCGATGGATGGTTATGCCGTGCGCTACGAAGATATCCGCCAGGCGACCGCTACCACCCCAGTTGAACTCTCAGTTGTAGAAGAAATTCCCGCTGGGCAACCGCCGCAGCAAGCGCTCGAAGCAGGTCAGGCGGCTCGCATTTTTACCGGGGCCATGATGCCGCCAGGAGCCGATGCGGTCGTCATGCAGGAAGAGACCCAACGTCAAGGCGATCGCGTCCAGGTGCGTACAGCCAGCCATCCCCGAGCCTTTGTGCGAGAACAGGGCAGCTATCAACGAGCCGGAGAGCGACTGTTATCGGTAGGCAGTGTGGTAACTGCGACAGAAGTAGCGATTCTCGCGGCGGTGCAACGTCCCCAGGTCACAGTTTATCGTCAGCCCCGCGTGGCGATTCTCTCCACCGGTAATGAGTTGGTTTCACCAGAGTCGCCCCTACAACCAGGGCAGATTGTTGATTCTAACCAGTACGCCTTGGCAGCGCTGGTGCAGCAGATGGGCGGTATCCCCCTGTGTCAGGGCATTGTTCCCGATCATCCAGAGGCGCTGAAGCAAGCGATCACCACGGCGATCGCAGAAGCCGACATGATTCTCTCATCGGGGGGCGTCTCGGTCGGAGATTACGACTATGTAGACCAAATCTTGAGTGATGTAGGGGCGACTCTACACATTCGCTCGGTGGCGGTAAAGCCGGGTAAACCCTTGACAGTCGCAACCGTTAAGGGCGATTCAGCGCCGCTCCTGTATTTTGGCTTGCCGGGTAATCCGGTTTCGGCATTGGTGAGTTTTTGGCGCTTTGTCGCACCGGCAATACGAAAACTAGCGGGGCGGAGCGATAACTGGGCGGCTCCCTTTGTCGTCGCGCGATCGCGGCAGGATCTTAAAGCGGGCGGCAAGCGTGAAACCTATCTCTGGGGACAGTTGTACACCACGCCCTCTGGCTTTGAATTTAGCCTTGCTCAGGGCAATCATAGCTCTGGCAATTTAATTAACATGGCCGGAACTCAGGCTCTGGCCGTCGTCCCCATTGGCGTGACCGAAATTGCCGCTGGTTCGACAGTGCGAGTACTGTGGGTCGGGGCTGAGGTCCAGCAAGGATAAGACTGTCATTGGTCTGGAAGGCGGGGAAGGTCAGTGATGAGGGGGCAGGGAAATTGATACCGTGCAGCGTAAATTTGCCGATCTCTAAAGCCGGGGCGCAGCGGTGCCAGGGGAGCTAGAAACTGAAACGGTAGGGCGACTTCTGCCACCGAGTGCTAGCAAGGCCGGGATTGGGCAAATGACGGTAGCGCTCATCGGAAAATTAAGTTTCTCTACTGCAGAGTTTGTGACTGAGAATCCTGTTCAAAATGAAAATAGAACTTACGCAGTTGAATCTGATTTTGGCCCCTGTATCCCCAAATCTGGGGAAATCGGATTCAACATCCTTCAAAGTTGGGGGATCGAGGGGGCTTTTGCGTAAGTCCGAGAAAAGTAAGGGGCGCTGGCCCTTCCCATTAAACTGAAATAGTCGACCATGTTTGAGGGATATCACTCTCTCCAGCTTGGCAAAGATAATTCAGAGTTGCTTGTTTGCACACTGAATTCCGCCCGCTGAATTCCGCACTCCAAACTCCACCCCTTGCGCTCTACCCTTCGCCACATCTATGCAACAGCCCCCATTTCATAATTCCAATCGCGATCCGCTACCCGACGCCAATGATATTGAGGCCGAGTTTCAAGGCCAGCATAGTCGTTGGCAGCAAGATGATTCAGCTTTTGAGCTATCGCCAGCAGGCCGCTCTCAGTTTGAAGCAGACAAACGCTGGCTGCGTAATTTTATTGTCGGTCTATTACTGACGGGATTTGCCATCGGAGGCGTGCTGGCGATTGGCTTAGTGTGGGGGATGAACCGGCTAGATCTGATTAACCCACCCCCCTTATATAATCCTGAATCGACTGAATGAGACGAAGCACTGAGTCCTCAAGGGCGGTTTCTAAACCAGAATCGAAGGCAGCTAGCGATCAATCGTTAGACGATAGCGAGGGCGCTCAGGTTTAGGCACCTCTGGTGTCTGCTCGCGCTGCAAAATCACCATGTTGTTGCCGACAACGGGCGATCGCGCCAGCAGTTCACCCGTTGAGGTCACCAACTCCAAATCGGTGAAGGCAAGCTCCTGAGACTGTTGCATGAGTGCTTGGGCCAGTTGCGTTTGGTC
>ERZ1740058.1096-NODE-1096-length-14480-cov-6.777262_pt1 | contig 14480 bp, 6 predicted proteins | sample MGYA00581745_ERZ1740058 | MGnify/ENA primary metagenome ERZ1740058 (study PRJEB43018, sample SAMN04849742) | marine metagenome | isolation source: floating plastic debris | place: Pacific Ocean | collected 2008-08-30 | study: EMG produced TPA metagenomics... | reverse complement strand
ATTATCAAAATCAGTCCAAAGGGCGTCTTTCACCATACCTAGCTTTCGCAGTCCGGGAGCAAGTTCTTGAGTTTTATCAGTAAAGGTTTCACCCTCATTTATCAGCAAGTAGCTGTCTGGCGGCAGCGGGTACTTCAGTGGTATCGCTCCACCCCCTACGAATAAATCCAGATCGCCATCAGCATCAACATCAGTAGCCCGTACGCAGGTGGAGCTAACTCTCAGGTCAGGTAGTACATCTTGGGTGAGCGTAAAATCTCCTTGCCCGTCATTGCAATAAAGACGATCTTGGTAGTACTCTGAGTTTTCGTAATGTTCGTTGCTGCCGCTGGCAACGTATAAGTCCAGGTCGTCATCGTTGTCGTAATCAAAGAGTAGTACTCCCAAGTCTTCTTCGTACTTCTCACCATCTACTAGTTTCTTTGAGCGAAAAGTGCCATCAGATTGCTGAAAGAATAATGATCCTGAATGGGAGTACGCCCCACCCACAAAAAAATCTTCCAAGCCGTCACCATTCACATCGCCTACGGCAATGCCGGGCCCCTGCTCCGACAGTTTATGAGGAAGGAGGTACTGTCTACTGAAATCGTCGTATTCGGGATCGGTGTGTTGGTGCGTTAGATTAAGGTTTGCGGTAACTTCCGTCAGCCACGTTGATGTAGCATTCGTGTTCTTTTTGGTCGGTGGTTCAGCGTTCTCATGATAGAGCGTGATTTGCTGGTTAGCGGATATATCGGTTTGCTTACTCACTTTGCCATCTGGCCATCGTATCATAAGGCTATCCACCCGATCATACTCCCCTAAACCAAAATGCAATGAGTAGTCTACAGATGACTGATAGCCTCGTGTGACCGACTGCTCAATGGATTGCTGATGATCAGCGAGATAAATAATTGCTTTAGCTCCAATTCCGTGTGCGTTCAGGCTATCGCCTGCTAGTTGGATTCTCAGGAAATTATGGTTATCCATCGCATCAGATTGGTTCTCGTAAATAAATGCTGGTTCGTTGATATTACTTACAACCAAATCCAAATCCCCATCCCGATCAAGATCAGCATATGCAGCCCCGTTCGATAACGAAGGTTGGTCTATGCCCCACTGGGCTGAAACATTCTCAAACTGAAGCTTTCCTTCATTCTTAAATAAAAAATTAGCAAGCTGGATAGACGGCATTTGCCGGGCTTTATCGCGAAGGATTTCATCTAGACTATCCGGAGAAACGGAACCTCCAACTTCGGCGGTATAATTAATAAAATCTAGATCGGTAATATCGCGCAGGTAACCATTGGTGATAAATACATCTTTCCGGCCATCGTTATCAAAATCGGCCAGCAACGGAGCCCAGCTCCAATCAGTAGCTTGCATACCTAACAACTGCCCAATCTCCGCGAATCGAGGTTGGTCATTGATAATTCCTAGATTAAGTTGTACGGTATTTCGCATATACTGAGGCATATAGCCTTGCTGAAGCGTATACTCAAACAAATTGTAGTTCATTGGCCCGACCATCTTTTTCCGATGGAAATTATCCTGCGGGAGCATATCTACCGTGATAAAATCAGCCAGCCCGTCGTTATTGAAATCGGCCACATCGTGCCCCATGCTGAAGTGGCTGACGTGCCCGAAATGTTCTTTGGTAGCCTCATTGAATGTACCATCTTGGTTATTGATGTACAGATAATCACTGGCGATAAAGTCATTGGTGACAAAAATGTCTGGCCATCCATCTTCGTTAACATCGCTCACGCTTACTCCTAGCCCTAAGCCATCGTAGAGAATACCCGCCTCAATGGTTACATCGGTAAAGGTGAAGTCAGCATTATTGCGATAAAGCCGATCATTGGCGAGGCCAGTCCCATCACTCACGAGTGGGCGGACTTGGTTAGGGTTGCGAATGTCGTTAGTATGGTTAAGCAGATACATATCCAGATCACCATCCCGATCATAATCAAAGAAAACTGATTGTGTGGCGTAGCTAGTATCGGCCAGACCGTAGGCTTCCGCTGATTCGGTAAAGGTAGGCACGCTAGTTCCAGCGTCTACACCGTTATTAATCCACAACTTATTTTTTCGCTGTTCAGCTGGGTAATTTCCCGAACGACAGACGTAAATATCCAGTAGTCCATCGTGGTTAATATCTACCGTGGTTACTCCGGTAGACCAGCCGGGAGACTGAATCCCAGCTGCCTGGCTAATATCCGTAAATCGTAACTCTTCGGGGTTACCACTATTCAGATACAGGTGATCGTTCACCATGTTTCCGGTAAAGAAAATATCCGGTAGGGAATCTTGGTTGAAGTCCCCGATGGCTACTCCACCGCCATTGTAGACGTAGAAGAAATCAACCATATTGAAGGTATCATTCTCAGCAATAGTATTCGTGAAATCTACTCCGGTCTGCGAGGCGGGCAGTAGCGCAAATAACGGCCGATCTTGTTGCGGCTTAGTTGTCTCTTCTGATTCACATCCCGTTAGCATTAATAGCGCGATGCCAAGAAAAAAGAAACTAAAACAGAGAGTGGTACTGTAGTTGATCATACTCACTTGCCCATAAACAGTAAAACCTGCCAAAAAAAGCAGGTTTTACAACTAACGTTATTCAATCTTTTTAGTACACTGGGTTTTGCTCTACGTTAGGATTACCCAACGTTTCGTTGAGCGGAATGGGTAGCACATAATCCTGAGGGGACAGAACCCGATCTACATCATACATATCGATGAACTCCTGAATGTAATCTCCCAGATAGTCTTGCTCACCCCCAAAGGTACTTTTGCGCTTTAGTTCAGGGTAGGTTTCTTGCTCAAAAGCAAACTCCAGTACCCGTTCATTCACAATAGCATCCCGAATCTCAGCTTGGCTCAGACCTGATAAAGGTTCCAGACCGGCCCGACGACGCACTTCGTTAATACCGAAATATGGATCGCCGGTACCGCTTTCGTTAGCCGCTTCAGAGTGACCTAGCAATACGTCGGCATAGCGCAGGTACACTATGTTCCTCTCGGTAAAGTCAGCACTAGTAATACCGACTTCTACCCACTTGGCAACCCATCCGCTAGAAAAAACTAGTTCATCAGGATCGTTAGGATCAGCATCCGCCGATACCATTCCCCCAAAGCGGCTCAGGTTGTAGGGCGCATCGGCACTCCAGCGAACCATCGGATGATTTCCGTCAGCATCCGCCGCAAGACGGGTGCTGGGGTACTCATTAATAAATGTACCAGGGATTCGCTTGTCATTCTCATCATACTTCATACGGAAGGCTTGAGTACCGTTAAGCCAATGCCAACCTACTCCACCAATCTCATTGGGCATATCTCCCGGCACGAAGTGAGCGTGATGATTGTTTCTTTCATCGGCATTGGCCGCCGCCGACACTTGAGCCTCAAAAATTCGCTCACCTGAGTTCTCATGCTCAACCGCAAAATTGTTAGCGAAGTCCTCAAAGAGAGCAAAATTTCCACTATTCACGATAGCTTCAGCGGTAGTTCGAGCTTCGTTCCACTTTTCGTCTAGTAGATATGCCTTCATCAATAAAGCTTGCGCCGCCCAGGCAGTAGCCCGCCCCACGTCATTCCCAGTGTAAGCATCGGGCAAAATGTCAGCTACTGCTGCTAAGTCTCCTTCTATGAGGTCAAGAGCAACCCGCTTACCGTTTTCGTTAGAAGGTAAGTCCTGGTCGCTCTCGGTTTTCTGCGTGGTGACGGGCACATCGTCAAAGTAGCGCACCAAGTTGTAGTAGTAGAAAGCCCGCAAGAACATCGCTTCGGCTTTTACCCGGTCTAGCAAGGGCGTATTGGGTACCCCTTCTTCCTTCAGCTCATCAGCTCTTTCAATTACTGCATTGGCTCGATTGATATTCTCGTAGGAGATTCGCCAGTACGCCTCAATATAGGCATCGCCCGGATCTACGTTGCCGTTCTGAAAATCCAGAGGACCTTTCTCCCAACCCACTTGGTAGCCTACCAAGCACTCGAAAACGTAACGGTTATAATAGTGGTTGAACCAATCCTGCCCAAACCCAATTCCATCATAGATAGCATTGACCCCTAGTTCTAACTGCTCGGCAGTGGCAAAGAAGTTATCCTGCGTAATAAAGTCCGGATTCTCCTCCAATTCTTCACAGGCTAAAGGAAACAGCATAAAGACCATTAGCCCTAATTTCCAGAATTTTGTCATTATAGTTTTCATATAGGTAGATAGTTGATTAAAATCCTAAATTAACACCCACGGTAAAGGTTCGAGCCCGAGGATAAGCGTCGTAGTCATCGCCCCGGTTCAAGTTATTTTGTCCTTGATTATTCACTTCCGGATCAAATCCACTGTAGTTGGTAAAGAGCAGCGGGTTCTGAGCACTCACGTACACCCGAGCTTTACGAATGAACTTAGAAACCGGAATAGTATACCCTAATGCTATATTCTGTACCCGAACAAAGCTACCATCTTCAATAAAGTAATCCGAATCTCGGAATGAATTTGCAAAATCCCGGTTAGCATCAATAACTGGACGTGAAGCATTTGTGTTTTGCGGAGTCCATGAGTCAGTTAAGATACTAGCCAATTGATTGATTTTCTGCACTCCGTCCCCAATTTCTGATTGTTGCAGATTTCGGATGTCGGCTCCTTGTACTCCGCGGAGAAATAAGCTAAAATCGAAATTTTTAAAATTCAACGTTGTGGTAAGTCCCCAGGTGAAATCAGGGTTGGGATCACCCATAATGATAAAATCATCGGGAGTAATATCGCCATCTCCGTTTACATCTCGGTACTGAGGATAACCGGGCTTATCGCCGGAGCGAGAGGGGCTGTTATCAATTTCTTCTTGACTTTGGAAGATACCGATGTAATCATACCCTCGCCATACTCCGATGGGGTTGCCTGCCTCTACCCAGCTTCCTTCAACCCCTAGGTGACCACTGGTGGAATTAGCGAAGAACGGGGTGCTGGTACCTAGATCAGTAATTTCGTTTCGTAAGAACGAAATATTACCCGAAATATCCCATCGTAGCCCCGGACGATCAATAGCCACATAATTGAGCGCCATCTCAAAGCCGCGATTCTCTAACGATCCTGAGTTCTTCAGGATAGATTCAAATCCTAGGCTAGCGGGTATGGTTACAAACAGTAGTAAGTCTTCGGTATTGTTAGCAAAATAATCTGCCGTGAGATTCAATCGGTTCTCTAAAAATGAAACATCTAAGCCGACGTTAAACATCCGAGTAGATTCCCAACGTAGATCGGGGTTACCAAGCCTTTCATCGGCTAGTCCTAGTACTAGATTGTTGCCAAACACGTAGTTGTATTCAGTCAGGTTTGCTTGAGAGTTATATACTGGTATCTCGGAGTTACCCGTGATTCCCCAACTACTTCTTACTTTCATATCGCTGATAACGTTAGATAACGGAGAGTTTTGGAAGAAGTCTTCTTCAACCACTCGCCACCCTAAGGCTACCGAAGGAAAATTAGCCCATCTATTTTCTGGGCCAAACCGGGAAGAACCATCGCGACGGAACGAGAATGTTAGGAGATACCGCTCCATTAAGTTGTAATTAATCCGACCCAAGTAGGACTTAAGTAACCATTCGCGACGCCCAGAAAAGGGAATTTGAATATCAGTACCTCCACCGAGTGTAGCTTGATCAACGTTAGCCGCTGACAGCCCGCGATTAGTAGCTTCTGTCCGTTCGTTGACTTCTTTCTGGAACGTATAACCAGCTACTACGTCTATACGGTGGTTTTCATTGAATTGCTTATTGTAAGAGAGAATGTTCTCGTTAAGGATATTAATTACGTTCCGATTGCCTTTGGTCAGCTCACCCGCTCGGTCACGCCCCAGCCGGGAGTTATCCACTGGGAAGAAAGTTGTCCGACTGGCATTGAGAACATCCGCTCCAATACTAGTCTTGAAGCTCAGACCTTCGGCAATCTCGAAAGTAAACCCAGTGTTACCCAGCACCCGGTTAAAAACATCGGTGTCGGTCACAAAATCCAATTCCTGCACCGGATTTACAAAAAACCGACCATCGTAAGAGGCAAGCGCAAATGTACCGTCGTCATTTCTCACTGGAATTGTCGGGTCTAACCCCAAAGCCGTAATGAGAAGTCCACCGGGGCCGCCCCGATCAGTAGGAGCATTGTTAGAGCTAGTGCGGTTGAATGACCAGCTCGAGTTTATTTTCAGTCGATCATTCAGTGCGTTGTTATCCAGATTTAGTCGAAGTCCGTAGCGAGTAAAATCGGTATTCTTGATAATCCCTTCATTATTGAAATAGTTTCCGATGATCGCGTAGCGCATTTTCTCGTTTCCGCCTGTAAAGCTTAGCTGATGGTTATCAATACGTCCGTTTCGCGTTACTTCATCAAACCAGTTAGTTCCGGCACCAATAGCATCTATTTCGGCCTGGGTGTAGATGGGAGCACCTCCCTGGCTGGTTTCTAGCGTGTTCAGGTAAGTGGCAAATCCTCGCCCGTCGAGCACATCAATTTCGTTGGCAATAGTTTGTACCGATACCGAACCGTCGTATTCAATTTTGCTCTCGCCCGCTTTACCCCGCTTAGTCGTAATCAATACTACACCGTTCGCACCCCTCGAACCATAAATAGACGTAGCCGAAGCATCTTTCAAAATTTCAATGGACTCAATATCATTAGGATTGATCGTAGACATAACATTAGTAGGTTGGCGATTTCCACCAACTCCATAAGCACCATTATCGGGATATATTGGAAATCCATCTACCACGTACAGTGGTTCACTACCGCTGTTGATGGAATTGGAACCCCGAATCCGCACCGAAACCCCGCCCCCCGGAGCGGCTGAAGCCTGGGTTACCTGTACTCCGGGAGCCCGTGCCTGAATAGCCTGGTCTACCGAGGCTACCGGAAATTCTTTGACCGATTCACCTTTAATAGAGGCAACCGATCCGGTAAGGTCGCTTTTCTTTACAGTTCCGTAGCCGACTACTACCACTTCTGAAAGCGATTGTAAGTCAGGGGCTAAATTGATATCAACTGTGCTTCTACCATTAATCTCGATTTCAGTAGTCTGGTAACCAACCGAAGAAAATACTAGCGTAGTGGCATTATCTGGCACATTGAGGCTGTAGTTGCCTTCAATATCGGTAACGGTACCTACCGTAGTGCCTTTGGCCAGTACGTTCACTCCAGGTAATCCAGTGTTGCTCTCTTCGTCGATAACAGTACCACTGACATTCGTCTGGGCAAAAGAAAAAGTAGGTAAGGTGCTTGCAAACAAGAGAAGAAGCCAACCGAGTTTTTGGAATGGCTTTAGTTTGAATAGTAAATGTTGTTGCATTCTCATGTGGTAAAATTTATGGTTAATGGAAGATAGTATAATTTTTTCATGCTTTAGCTTCCTGCTGTAGTATTGATTATAAAGGCAGATAAAGCCGTTCTTAATGTGCAATAAGGGATCATGATACCACAAAAACTAAAAGTTGACAAGGTATTGGCATTTCCCCATTCTATAAATGTTTCATCTTATGAAAGGATAGACTATCTTATCATGAGATTAAAAATTCATATTATTTTCTTACTAAGCAAAACTATTTTTAACATTTTATTAAAATTATGTATCGTTGAAATGGCTAAATGTATTTATTAACGACTGTCTCTTGCATTACCCCCTATCCCTTTTACGATACTCAAGGGGAGACATTCGCATCACTTTTTTAAAAATCCGAGAGAAATAATAAGGATCTTGATACCCCACTCGATGCGCAATTTCCTTGATGTACAATTGAGAAATATCCAACAGTTGGCAAGCGTACTGAATCTTGAGTTGAATAAAGTGATCGATGGGAGAAAATCCGGTTTTCTGGGTAAACAGTTTGGAGTAGTGCGCCACCGCAAGCCCCGACTGGTCAGCTAGCTTACGAAGAGATAAGTGCTCCCCCACATGAGACCTCATAAAGGAAATACTCTTGGAGATCACATCGTGATCCTGAATCTGCTGATAGTGCATAAACTGATCAGGGTACAAAAAAGCGGCGAGTAACTGGTGTAAGCTAAGGTTAGCGTACTCTAGGTACGACTTTGCGTAGCCCATTGAGAGGGTATGAATTAAATCCTTGAACAAGCTAACCCGAAGGTCCTCTGGAGAGTTATGATGCGCCGGTAAGCTAACTTTTTTACCAAAGTGTTCTATGAGGTGATCAGCCTTAGCCCCATTAAAGTGTATCCAGTAGATAGTCCATGCTCCTTTATCAAAAGTAAAATAGTGATGGGGAGTATTTTTTGGAATAATAATGTAGTCATTCTTAGTAAGGAAAAATGACTCCTCTCGGATATTTACTTCACCACTTCCATTGGTTACATATATCAGAATATTTTCCGTCGAACCACGATTCCTTTTGCGAGAATGAAAGCGAGCGTGGGGGTAAAAGCCAATATCGGTAATATAGAGATCTTGTATCAGTGGGTTAGACTTCGCTTGTTGGCTCACAAAGGACGGTAGTACAATACTTTGTTCTCCCAAAAAACCATCTTCCTTATTTGATGAGGTCATGATAATATAGTCTATTTAATCCGAAGATAACGCATTTCATACTGCAATTCAATTGCCTTACTTTGTTCCCTATGCTGGTAAAAGATAAGCTTAATTTCAAGTACATTCTGTCAGTTTCCTTGGTATCAGCTTTGGGTGGTTTGCTGTTTGGTTACGACTGGGTGGTGATTGGAGGAGCCAAACCCTTTTATGAACGATACTTTGATATTACCCAACAGGCATCCTTGCAGGGTTGGCTGGTCAGTTGTGCTTTAGTAGGTTGTACGTTGGGTGCCATAGGTTCAGGACGGCTTACCACCGCATTAGGAAGAAAGAAACCTCTTATCATATCAGCCTTTCTGTTTACTGTATCAGCCATCGGCACTGGTATGGTGAATACGTTGCCCTGGTTCATTGTTTATCGGATTATGGGGGGGATAGGTATCGGTCTAGCGTCTACTATTTCTCCCATTTACATTGCCGAACTGGCTCCATCACAATACCGGGGACGACTAGTATCGCTTAATCAGCTAACCATTGTGATTGGCATTCTGGCCGCTCAGATCATAAACTTCCTGATTGCCGAACCCGTGGTAGAAAGTAGTACCGACGCCCAAATTGCTGCCTCCTGGAACGGACAACAGGGCTGGCGGTGGATGTTCTGGGCTGAAGCATTTCCTGCACTAACCTTTTTTATACTTACCTTTTTTATTCCCGAAAGCCCTCGTTGGTTGGGGCAACGGGGTCATTGGCCAGAGGTACGTCAGCTTCTTTCGCGAATCGGCGGAGCCGAGTATGCCAAAGCAGGGCAGGAAGAGATTCAACATTCATTACTTCAACCTAAACGAAATTCAGGTTCAGCTATACTAGAGAAGAAAAACCGCTTTATCTTACTGATTGGTATTGTACTAGCTGTCTTTCAACAATGGTGCGGTATCAATGTAGTGTTCAACTACGCCGATGAGGTCTTCTCGGCTGCTGGCTATTCTATTAGCGATGCTCTATTCAATATTGTGATCACCGGAGTGGTAAATCTGGTATTTACCTTTGTGGCTATCCGCACTATTGACCAGTGGGGACGCCGTCGGCTGTTGCTCTTCGGCTCTCTTGGACTAGCAATTACCTATTCGCTGCTTAGCGTTTGCTATCTGGCGGATGTAAAAGGAGTTTTTGCCCTCTCCCTGGTGCTCATTGGCATTGCCGTGTACGCCATGTCTCTCGCTCCAGTAACATGGGTGGTACTTTCGGAGATCTTTCCTAATCGTATCCGGGGAGTAGCCATGGCAGTTGCTACTACTGCTCTCTGGATAGCCTCGTTTGTGCTGACCTATACCTTTCCCTTACTTAACAGCAGTTTAGGAACTTCAGGCACTTTCTTCCTATACAGCAGCATATGTCTGGCTGGTTTCCTATTCATATTTCGCACTTTGCCTGAGACTAAGAATAAGTCTCTTGAGGAAATCGAGAAAGAACTAGTGATAGAGAACCCTCATGACTAAAACATATTTACGCACCCAACCGACGAACAAATGAACGTAAAAGCCTGGAACGAATCTGTCAACTTACCCACCTACCCGATTGGAGAGCCGGAGAAGTATCCTATGTTTCTGGAAAAGAGAGTTTATCAGGGGAGCAGCGGAGTCGTTTACCCTTTTCCGGTCGTCGAGAAAATCTACGATGAAAAAATTGAACAGTCCTGGCAAGCTGTCTTTCTGGAGAACGACTTCCTTAAGATTATGATTCTACCCCAACTCGGCGGCAGAGTACAGATGGCCTACGATAAAATGAAGGAACGCCACTTTGTATATTATAATCAGGTTATCAAACCAGCCTTAGTGGGACTCACTGGTCCCTGGATATCCGGTGGTATTGAATTTAACTGGCCTCAGCACCACCGACCTACTACTTACGATCCGGTAGACTGGACAATTGAAGAGCACCAGGACGGCAGCAAAACAGTGTGGGTCAATGAAATTGACCGTATGCATGGCACCAAAGGAAAAGCCGGATTCCGACTCTATCCGGATAAAGCCTATCTAGAGATAAATGCTGAATTATACAACCGAACTCCTTTTCCTCAAACCTTCCTCTGGTGGGCCAACCCGGCTGTACCAGTAAACGAAGATTACCAATCAGTTTTTCCGCCCGATGTGCATGCAGTATATGACCACGGGAAACGAGATGTATCAAGTTTTCCCATTGCCAATGGTACCTACTATAAAGTAGATTACTCAATAGGAGTAGATATTTCCCGGTACAAGAACATACCTGTGCCTACATCCTACATGGCAGTAGATAGTCGCTACGATTTTGTCGGCGGATACGAACACGATACCCGCGGGGGAATGATGCACGTGGCTAATCACCATACTGCTCCTGGAAAGAAGCAGTGGACGTGGGGCAATGGCGACTTCGGTCACTCCTGGGATCGTAATCTGACCGACGAAGATGGTCCTTACATAGAACTGATGTGCGGGGTGTTTACCGATAACCAACCAGATTTTACCTGGATACAGCCCTACGAAGTCAAGCAGTTTACTGAATACTTCATGCCCTACCAGGAGCTTGGACTAGTGAAAAACGCTAACCGCAATGCGATGGTTAACCTGGAGTTGGAAGCAGGACAGGCTGCTATCAAACTTTACACTACCAGCTTCTTTCCCAAAGTCAAAATCATACTATTAGCTCTAGACGAAATAGTGTGGGAAGACCAGTACGACTTCGCTCCGGGTACGGTCTATCAGCAACAAGTAAGCGTACCGACCGACATCTCCCTACCTGACCTGAAGATTGTAGCACTTATGGAGAATCAGCGAGAGCTGATTGCCTGGCAGGCTGAACCGACTAGCGACGAGCCTTTAGTTCCAGACCCAGCAAAGCCTGCTCAGGAACCAGAAGCTATTGAAAGCAATGAACTGCTGTACTTGACTGGCCTGCACCTGGAACAGTACCGACACGCTACCTACCAGTCTACCGACTACTACCGGGAAGCCCTACGCCGTGAACCGGGCGATATTCGCAACAACACGGCCCTGGGAGTCTGGCTAATGCGGCGAGCGAAATTCGGAGAGGCTGAACAGCACTTTCGACGGGCAATCGAGACACTAACGCTTCGTAACCCCAATCCATACGATGGTGAGGCTTTCTATCATCTGGGTATTTGTCTAAAATTACAGCAACGAGATCAAGAGGCCTACGACATGCTCTACAAAGCGGCTTGGAGTGCCGGTTGGCAAAACGCCGCTTACTTCCATATTGCCCAACTTGATGCCCGCCGTGAAGATTGGGGATTAGCCCTAGAGCATGTAGAAAAATCTCTAATCCGAAACAGCCACCATCATCAAGCTCGGCATTTGAAGGCAATTTTACTTCGCAAGCTGGATCGAAAAACAGAAGCCCTAGCCTACGTCGAAGAATCCCTACGACTAGATGCATTTAACCTGGGGGCATGCTACGAGCAGTATTTGCTCACTAAAGAAGAAGCCGTGCTGGCGGAATTTCTCAGGTTAATGCGTAATCACTCATTCAATTTTATCAACTTTGCCCTTGACTACGCCCACGCTGGCTTTTATCAGGATGCAATGTCTCTCCTCTCCCATCACCAAATGGAAGAGAGTCAACCTAACCCACTCGTCTTTTATCTGCTAGGATGGTTCACTACGCAGGCTTCGGATGAGGCTAACGCCCAGTCTTACTACGCCCAGGCCGCTGCTCAGAAACCAGATTTTGGATTTACCAACCGTTTGGAGGAGGTTCAGGCATTACAGCAGGCACTCATACTTAATCCTGAAGATAAGCGGGCACTCTATTTCTTAGGCAATTTCTTTTACGCTCATAAACAACACACTCAGGCGATTAGCTATTGGGAAAAAGCAGTAACACTGAAGGATGATAACCCCATTACCTACCGAAACCTAGCCCTAGCATACTTCAACCAGCGGGATGAGAGAGAATTGGCGGTGCAATTTCTGGAAAAAGCATTTGAGATAGATGGAGGTTCAGCTCGCTTACTAATGGAATTGGATCAGTTATACAAACGCCTTAACTATCCGATAGCGAGCCGACTAACCACTTTGGAACGCTATCCTGAATTAGTGGACTTCCGAGATGATCTTTACCTCTCACATATTACCCTACTCAATATGTCGGGACAGTATAAAGAGGCACTAAACCTACTCAACCGCCGAACTTTTCATCCCTGGGAAGGTGGAGAAGGTAAAGTACCTGCTCAATACGTATATAGTCATATTGCCTTGGCTGTTGAAGATATTGAGAACCAGAGATACCAGCAGGCAATACATCATTTAAATCTAGCCCAGTTTTATCCTCATAATTTGGGCGAAGGAAAGTTATACGGGACTCAGGAGAATGATATTTTCTACTGGTTGGGCTGTGCCTACGACGGACTGGGTGAAACTGAGAAAGCCCGAGAAACTTGGGAACACGCCTCAGTAGGACTATCTGAACCAGAACCAGCTATCTTCTATAATGATCAGCAACCCGATAAGATTTTCTACCAGGGTCTGGCGTTACTTAGACTCGCGCGAGAGGAAGAGGCTTACCAACGTTTTCGTAAGCTTATCACCTTCGGTGAGAACCGAATGAATACCACTGTTAAAATAGACTACTTTGCCGTATCCCTTCCTGATTTACTGCTCTGGGATGATGATCTCCAGACCCGTAATACACTGTTTTGTTACTACTTGATTGGCCTAGGCTACCTAGGGCTGGGAGAAACGGATAAGGCTCTTGAGTCACTACAGAAGGCTAGTGAGATAGATATTTACCATCAAGGGGTACACTGGCACCGAGAGCTAGCTCTAACCAAAAGCCCAACTAACTCTCTATAGTTTGCCGCTTATCAATCGGCAACCAGCAAAACAAGACGAGCACATAATCAAAAAATTAATACTCTTATGAGGACTAGACTTTCGTTAGGACTACTGGCGGCCTTAATCTGGTCATGTCATTCTACTGAACCGAATAACATTATCGCCCTTTCAGGTGACTGGGCTTTTGCCATTGACTCCCTTGACCGGGGAGAAGAAGAACGTTGGTTTACCCGGTTTTTTGACGAAACGGTATCACTACCCGGTTCTATGGCCACCAATGGAAAGGGAAATAGGGTTACGACTCAAACCCAATGGACGGGCGGTATCCGTGACCCACAATGGTTTACCGATCCCCATTATGCCCCTTACCAGCCTCCAGAAGGAGATAGTATTCTATTTCCTTTCTGGCTTCAACCCATTAGAGAATATACGGGTGCCGCCTGGTATCAACGAAAAATCAGCATACCGAATAACTGGGAAGAAAGAAGGACTATTCTGAATTTGGAACGCTGCCATTGGGAGTCTACCGTGTGGATTGACGATCAAGAAGTGGGTACCCAAAATAGTCTTTCCACCGCTCATCTTTACGACCTTACTCCCTACCTTGATGCCGGAGAAGAACAGACCCTCTCAATCCGCATCGATAATCGTATAAAGATTGATGTAGGTGAAAACTCCCACAGCATCTCTGATCATACTCAGTCCAATTGGAACGGAATTGTGGGAGGTATTTTTCTGGAAAACCAGAGTCCCGTATACTTTTCTAATTTACAACTATATCCGAATGCTTCCAATCAGACAGTTACGATGAAGGGAAGTATCGTCCACCCAAGTTCTCAGATCTCTACACTCCAGCTAACGGCCAAAATGAGTGGCGTAAATTTCAACCAGCCATTCAACGAGCAGACTTTTTCCCTAGAGGCTAATGAAGGAAATACTGAGTTCGAGTTTGAGTATACACTTAGCGACGAAGTAAGACCATGGGATGAGTTTCAACCGAACCTTTACGAAATCTCATTATCAATTGAAGGAGGTGAAGAACGCACGGAAGTAATTGGGTTCAGAACAATTACCGTTAAAAATCGGCAGTTTCTTATTAATGATCGCTTATCTTTTTTAAGGGGCACATTAGAGTGCGCCATCT
>ERZ1740058.1094-NODE-1094-length-14487-cov-6.582664_pt1 | contig 14487 bp, 16 predicted proteins | sample MGYA00581745_ERZ1740058 | MGnify/ENA primary metagenome ERZ1740058 (study PRJEB43018, sample SAMN04849742) | marine metagenome | isolation source: floating plastic debris | place: Pacific Ocean | collected 2008-08-30 | study: EMG produced TPA metagenomics... | reverse complement strand
AGCATTGGCGCTTTTGCTTGCTCTGTTGCTGGCGGAGGCATTGGAGCCTGGTGCAGAATCAAGATGGAGCAAAGTAAGACACGTCCATTAAAATACTGGCTAAGCATCTTAGCGATCTTAGCCCTTCCCTGGTTTTGCTGGTTCCCAATCACGCTCTCCATCAGCATATTGGCGCTCCATACCCTGTTAACGCAGGTCTCATCCTTAAGCTTTCCTGTATGGCAACAAACCACGATTGTTACTTTGGCTATTGCTGGGCTTTCTGCGGCCCTTTGGTGGCGGGGGCAGTGGCTCGATACCAGAGCCCGCAACCCTTTTCAGGGTGGGGCATTAGGTGCGGCTCTGGGTATTAGGCAGTAATGCGAACTATAGTAATTCATATATTTTGAATTGTTAGGATTTTAGTTCCAGTAGCAGAACGAGTGAAAAGACGCTTTAGCCTCCATGAAATTGTGACTATGCCAGTCGTAGTTTTCACAACTTCTTGAGCTTTTAGCAGTCTTAAAGAGGTTCATCTTCGATCAGAAAAAACGAATACCTGATCTGGATACTCTGATCCTCAATCTGGATGCTCTGATCCTTGATCTGGATGCTCTGATCCTCGATCTGCAACTCCGGATCTTCGATCTGTAACTCCGGATCTTCGATCTGGATACTCTGATCTTCGATCTGGATACTCTGATCCTCGATCTACAACTCCGAATCTTCAATCCGAATCAGCCGATCAAGGATCTGCATACTCTGCTCTTTAATCTGAAGAAGCAGCTTCTCAAGTGAGAGAAAAGAAACGAAGATTTAAAGATGCATAAGAGCAATCGCAGAAAGCAACCCCTCTTTACAATGCTACGGCTTCAAAACTCAAAATAGCCTCTGCCGTCGCCGCTGCCTTCTCCAAATGAGGCACATGCCCACACTCCTCAACCCATCGCAGCGTCCCATCCGGCAACGTCTTCTCAAATCGGGGCGCATCCTTCGCGCCCAAAATCCTATCCTGCCGTCCCCACAGCACCAGCGTCTTCGCATCCACCTGCGCAATCTTTTCTGCTAGCCCGCCGTAGCCACGACTCTTAGTAAACGCAATCAACGCCTCCTGCCTATTCGGCATCTCCAAATGCAAAGACGCACACAGCTCTGCATCTGGCGTCACAAACGACTTATCAAAATAAGCATTCTCACTAATCTTTCGCCGCACTTTAGGACTGCGCAAAAAATTCGTCGCCCACTTATCCAACGGCGAAAACATAAACCGACCAATCACAGGCGCAGGCGCAAACCCAACCGCGTCCAGCAGCACTATAATCTGAACCAGCGCCGTATGGAACACCGAAAAGTCACTCGCCACCCCACCGCCCATAGAAGCGCCCACTATCACCACCGGCTGGCCAATCACCTGCTCGCAAAAAGCCGCCAAATGCTGACGGATTAAATCAGGATTTACCGTATCTGTTGGCTGGCGCGTTTGCATGACAGGGCTGGTGCGATCGCAAAACCCAAAGCCACACAAATCCATCGCATACACCTGACGACGCTTAGCCAACAACGGCACCAGCCGCCGAAACTCAAACAGCGAACTATCAAACCCATGTAGCAACAGCAAAGGCGCTTGCCCCGGCTGAGCCTCACCTTGCACCACATAGCTAGTTGCGATCGCACCTTGCGGCAGCACCACATCCGCCCACTGAATGCTTTCAGCGATCGCAATCGACGTCTCCTCCGTCAGCCCAGCCGCCGACTCAGGCAAGCGCATTTCCTTACTCTCCACCGCTATGCCTCTTCAACAACATCCCCACTCGGCAAAGCCTTTAAAGTCGTCTTCTGCCGCGCATCTACATAAAAGCTTGCCACAATCGCCAGCAGCATCCACCACAGCGTACTAATTTGAGGCCGATACCAAACCGTATCAAACGCCCCTTGTACCAGCAGACCCGCGATCGCCCCCAGCGCAGCGATCAACCACAGCCCGCCAGCATCCAGCGTCTGCCTTAGCCGCACCAGCTGCACCCAGCCCTGCTGAAAGCTTAAAACCAGCATCCACAAAAACGCAGCAAACGCGATCACACCACCTTCTACCAGCGTCTCAAAATAAATCGAATACGCGCTCAGCGCCGTGTAGTTAGGCCGCTGATACAGCGGATAAATCAGGTTAAACGCATCATTTCCTGGCCCAATGCCCACAATTGGCCGCGCCTGAATCATGTCAAACACCGCCTCGTACACATTCAGCCGAAAATTATTACTGCTATCGCCGCGCATCGCAAAAATACTCATCACGCGATCGCGCACTGGTGGCACAAACAGCACCGCCGCCACGACAAAGGCCAATGAGCCCCCCAGCAGCAGAGGCAACGACCACCGCTGCCAAAAAGGCGGCAGCTTTGGTCCCTGCCAAAAAACCAGCAGCACCATCATCACAAAGCCCATCGCCAACAGGCCCAGCCAGCCGCCCCGGCTCAGCGTCAAAACCAGGCAAGCACCGCTCGTCACCGTCATCACCAGCGCCAGCAGCTTTGGCAGCCACTTGGGCCATACCAATATCGCCATCGACCCAAAACTCACCGCCGGCATCAAATACCCCGCCAGCAGGTTCGGATTTTTAAGATAGCTGTAGGCCCGCGTCACCCCAGCCATATTTGACTCCGGGTCTACCCAAGTTGCCAACGCGTCCGCCCCAAAAATCCACTGCCGAATGCCATATATCGACACCACCAGCGCCGTCAGTGAATACACCAAAATCAGCGCCGACCGCAGCTCTTTAACTCGCAAAATACGGGCTAGCGCAATAAAGAAAAAGATATTCACCGACAGCGTCCGCAGCCCTTCTAAAGCCGCTCCCTTTACCGGAGAAAACACCGTCGCCAGAATCATCGCCCCCCAGTAAGCCACCACCGCAAGATGCAAAGGCGTCAGCCATCCCTCGGCGCGATCGCTCACCGTTAGCAGCAGCCAAAATCCCGTCACCATAATCAGCAAATAGCCAATCATAAACGTCGAAACATACGGAGCCAGCGCAATCGTCAGCGCCGCAATCACCCAGACAATGCCATCTCCCCAGGCCAGCAGCCAGCTACCCGCTCGCCATCGCCGAAACGGTGACATTAGCCGATGCAAAATGCTCACCTGCCGCCACTGAGAAAAATCAAAATTGCTAAGCGTTAGCCGAGACGTAAGTGGTTGAATAATTCCAAACATATGACTGTCAGGGTGAGAATAGGGATAAATATCAAGATATTTTGGCTTGCGGTCTGGATTGAGTGGCGATCGCACTGATGAAAGGAATAGCTAACTGTAAGCTATCAACCGTTCAACTCAAAGCTCAACTCAAAGCCTGACCGCCTAAGCTATCAATGCCGCCATCAACACCGATTGATACTTTACTCAGAAATAAAGGTATCTTAAGTGAGCCTCTATCCACGCGCATTTGCACTATGCATTGAATGGTGCATTGAATGTTCACCAGCAGTACTGACTGGCAGGCATTTACCTGTATCAGAAGAGTGACATACCTGGTATTAGAGAAGTGACATCAGAAGCCCGTGTATCGTACCAAAGTCCTACCGCTTCTATGAAAAATTAGAAGCCAAAACTTAGAAGCCAAAAATTAAAGGCCAAAAATTAAAGGCTAGAAATCGAGAGAGAAGTTAATAGCTAGAAGTTAATGTCAAACACCGTATCCGCTACTGACCCAGCGCAAAAGGCCCAAAAAGGTATTCTCATTGCCGGAATTACGCTTCTGCTTTTGCTGATGTTTGGTGCTCAGCGGCAGCTTGTATCCCAGCAGTTTGTCAGCGCCACAGCTGGCAGTACCGTTGAAACTGAACTAATCGATCTCACAGGTCAGCACAGCCCATCGGTAGAAATTATCACTCAGCTGCAATATACTCAGCAGGCCCTTTTCAAAGCAGAACTGCTGGGCGGTAACGGCGACCTTATCAGTGAAGCTAGCCAAGACTTTGACAGCCGCGCTAGCGAAAGTAAACGGCAGCTAAAACTCACCAACTGGCCCGACCCTGAAAGCATCAAAGTCAGACTCACTGTCGCCAGTCAAGCCATCACCGCCAATCCGCCCGAGGGACTCAGCGCTGACCAGGTTCCCGTCATTTTTGAAGTCAACGTCTACCGCCAGTGGCTCAGCCGCAGCTATCTCTGGCCAGGTTTTTTCGCCTGCATCGGTCTCTGGATTATCGTCAGCCTAGCCCGCCGCCGTGCCAACACTTGGGAATAGCGCCAGCGCTTGGGAATCGTTTATCTATTTTAAAAAATCATGTTCTACAAAGTCTGCCTTGGCCTAGCAATTGGCATCCTTACCCTGAGTCTAATCGGCTCTTTTGCTAACGCCAGCTCACTCACCCTACGCCAGCAAAACTTCGTCGATTCTAGGGCGCAAGGACGTATTCGCTCAACTTATATTGTGCCTGTTCCCTATGGCCGCACTTACAGCGGCGGAGGCGGTAGCAGCGGCTCTTCCCGGTCTAGCTACGACGGCTACCGAGGCGGCGGGCCAGGCAGTGGTAAGTAGCAGCGCATCAAAATAGCGGCACGTAAAACAGTAAACAAAATTATGCTCTCCCAGGCGACCCGTCTTACCAAACAGCAGCGCCACCTGCTTCTACTAACCGCTGCGGTCTCTTCTGGATGCGGACTGGCAGCCGAACTGTTGCTAGGCACGCTCACAAGCTATTTGGTGGGCGCACAGGCGCTTGCCTATGGTGTTGCTGTCGGTGGTTTTCTAGCGGCGATGGGCCTGGGTGCCTACCTTAGCCGTTTTATTGCTAACGACAAACGCTCGACAGAAATCGAACAGCAACGGCAGCTGATCAATAGCTTTTTTACGATTGAAATTGTTTTGGCACCGCTGGTAGCTCTGGTTCCGCTGGGCCTTTTTTCACTATTTACACTGAACGGTCCAGTTTGGGTAGGGCTCACCTTTAGCACGCTTATTCTTGGTATCCTTTCAGGAATGGAAGTGCCCTTGCTCACCCGTTTAATTGAGCTAGATGCACACGATCTTAGCGACTCTCTAGCGGGCGTTCTGGCACTAGACTACGTCGGTGCTTTAGCCGGTTCACTCCTTTTCCCGGCTGTCTTACTGCCTTGGGTTGGGCTTCTGCCTTCCGCTTTTCTCATTGGTGCCTTCCCCGCTTGGATGGTTTTCTTACTGGCTCGCGCCTTCCCGCAAATGAAATCCTGGCGCTATGTCGGGCTCGGGCTAGCGATCGCACTTTGCGTCATCACCCCCGCCGTACTGCCCTTCAGCGCCCGGCTAGAAAACAAGCTGTACAAGGCACCTGTCGTATGGCGATCGCAATCTCCCTATCAGCGCATCATCCTCACCCGCTACGGCCAAGACACCCGCCTTTTTCTCAACGGCGAACTTCAGCTTTCTACCGTAGACGAGTATCGCTATCACGAAGCGCTCGTTCATCCCGCCATTGCTGCGGCTAGTCAGTCTGGCCATCCGCCCAAAAACATCCTTCTGCTGGGTGCGGGCGACGGTATGGCACTGCGCGAAGTCCTCAAATGGCCTAGCGTTGAACAGATCACCATCGTCGAGCTAGACCCGGCAATTGTTGAACTGGCTCAAACTCAGGCATCTTTGGTCCAGTTCAACCAAAATGCGTTCAGCGATCCTAGAGTCACGATTCAATACGGCGATGCCTTCAAGGCCATCCCAAAATTAGAGACTCAGTTTGACATCATCATTGCCGACTTTCCCGATCCCGATGAAGTTGCGATCGCAAAACTCTACTCCAAAGGCTTTTATCAGCAGCTGCGCAGCCGCCTAGCCCCCGAAGGCATCCTCGTCACCCAAGCCTCTAGCCCTTTTTTTGCGCCTAAAGTCATCAGCTGCATTGCCAAAACCCTCAATGCTACCGGCCTCACGGCTGTCCCCTACAGCGTCAACATCCCCAGCTTTGGCCCTTGGGGCTTCGTCATCGCCAGCAATCAAAATCTATCCTTCACCAACCTCAATCTCCCTATCGAAACCCAATTCCTCACGCCTGATCTCATCCCGACTTTCTTTGTCCTTGCCAAAGACACCATCGATACCTCAGTCGAAATCAACCAGCTGTCTGATCCGGTCATCGTACCCTATCAATCCAACCCTCGCTGGTCGGTGTACTAGCCCTAACGCACCGTTCTTTGCTTATTTCTCTCTTTTCACGTTTCTGTTCTTACGCACCCTCGCAATCACCCCATTATGGAAAATCTCTTTTGGCTCCTTATTATTGTTGTCCTCGCGGGCGTCGCCATCTGGTATTTCAACGGCGGCAGCACCAATCGCCCCGCAGCCACAGGGACCCGTCAGCCCACCGTTTTTACCCTTCAGCTGGGTGACGTGGTTCAGTACGACAGCATCGACTGGATTATTGAAGATAAGCTCACCTACAACGACGATGGCTGGGAGTGGGTCGAATATCTGTTGCAAGATGGCGATCGCATCAGCTTTCTCTCCGTTGAAGATGACGACACGCTAGAAGTAACCTTCACCGAAAAAGTAAGCGACTGCCCGGTTGACAACCCACCTGCCAGCCAAATCACCTACCGCCAACAAATCTTTAACCGTAGCGAGAAGGGCACCGCTCAGCTCAAACGCCAGCGTCATCCAGAGCGCGCCGCTGAAACCTGTCAATACCACGACTACAGCGGCCCCAACGAAACTGTTATGAGCATAGAAATTTGGGACGGCCAAATAGAAGTCAGCGTTGGCAACAAAGTTCGTCCTTATCAGCTCACCTTCTTGCCTGGCGATGGCGAAAGTGTCTATCGCAACGACACTTGAAGACAGCCAGCATAAAGACAGGTAGCAAGAAAAGGCATCTAGCAGAGGTGAAACAAACGCTAAAAAGCCGCTGCTTTCTTCAACGAAAGCAGCAGCTAAGCCTATTGTTCAGATGTTATCTGCGTATCACGAACGAGTTAACGAACTACCACAAAGACAGCCAATAGCAGAGACTATCTCTAGTGAACCTCAACGGCCTCGACTAAAATCACTTGCTCAGAAGCGGGCTGATAGTTCACTTCATTGACAGAGGTGAGGTCGAGCTTACGACCTAATTTAGCGCTCAGCCTATCGCTTAGAGATGCAAGCTTTTTGTCAATGCCCTTGCTGATAAAGAAGTTAGTTAGCAGCGTACTCACAATTGATAGTGCGATAGGCGCAAAGACAAAGGAGAACAGACCGTGCACAGTAAACCCAGGCACGAACAGAGACGCAAACCAGAGACAGAAACCGTTGATTACCAACGAGAAACTACCCAACGACAGTAGCGTAATCGGCAAAGACAGCAGCTGAATCAAAGGCTTAACAGAACTGTTGATAAAGCCGATAGCGATCGCCGCGCCAATGGCTACAGGGAACGTAGCGATACCAACGCCTGGCACGAAAAAGTCGACAACAATCAAGCTTAATGCGGTTACCAGCGTCGTTAGAACAAATCCCAACATATTTATTTCCTCTTTTTTGTAGTGAAGGCTATCGTCTGGGCCTTCGGTGTTTATGTCATTTCTTTTGCCTCTTTATAGTGACAAAGCAGAGAAACGTTTTGAAGTGTAGAGAACCCTATAGAAAATCCGTTGAAGCCTGGAAATTAGAGTCTTTGAGTAGGGTAAACCCACCTTTGAGTTCGGCTCTCACGACAGCATCTCTGTAAGCCTATAAGTTTTAAAGTCTGCAAGCTTTGTAAGCCTGCAAGCTTTCTCTTAGCCTAAAACGCTCACCAGCTCACTGACTTAGAAGTAGAGGTGCCTAGTACACGCCAATACCTCAGCTAAAAATAACTGTAATGGAACCGTACAGTCTAGTTTTTCGACAAAATTAGAACAGCAGCCAGACCCTAAACAGCCGACAGCTGATTATTCTCCTCGGCAGTCTTTAGCTTTAGCCAATCAAGAGGCTCTCTGAGCACTAAGAAAGAAACACCAATCGCTCCGTAAAAGCCTTCTAAGTTCAGTCCGGTCTCTGTATCTTCTACATGCCCCTCATCGCTAAACAACCGCTGAGTTCTATACCGGTGGTAAAGCTTTACCAAACGACCTAAGGGAACAACCTGCCGGTAGCCAGGCTGATAGAGTTCAGCGTCTAGCTGTGGAAGCAAGTACCACGGACAGTAAATAATCTGGTGGTGCGCATTGTGATAGCCGAAGTTCAAAAACAACAGATTTAGCCAGGGCCATCGCACCGATACAACATTCGAGTAGGTGTTGAGTTCTTCGTATTCTGCGCTGAACTTTGGCATTGGCTGACCGAGCTGAAGCACCTCAAACGTGTGCTGAAAGCAGTCAATAAAGCGTAGAAGATTGAGAAAGCTAACGTAGGCAAACAGATACAGTACAACAGCCTTGAGAGAGTAATAGCCTAAAGCGGTGAACAGTCCGCCCCTTAACAGTAACAATCCGGCGTTCCGCCAGCGGTCTTCTTTGCGAGTCTCTCCCAAAAACGGAGATAGCGCGCAAAACCAGCGAAGGATAAAGTTTACTGCGGGAAAGTACAAAGCCTCTAGGCTCACAACTATTTGCCGAGCCCAGCCTGGCAGCGTGTTCAAAAAGTCGGCAATGGAAAAGGCTGAAAAATCAGCCCGGTTCTTGTGATGCATCATGTGATAATTTGCTAGCGGACGATACCGGCAGTAGCAAGAACCGGTTAAAAACACCATGAGCTTGCCGCCCAATACATTCAGCTTCAGGCTTTTGAAAATAGCGGCATGCATAAACTCGTGAACAAAATAAGCAGCCCAGAGCAGCGTGTGCGTCAGCAAGACAACACCTAAACCATTAAGCCACCAAGCATCTGCAGCAATACAAAAAATAGCCAACCCATAGCCACCGATGACATAGCTTAGGGCTAACCCATTAAGCCAATGAGTCGGCTGATTGATTCGAGCCGTCAGCGTATTTGAAATCGCAGGCATGGTAGATCTCCGGGTAGTGCCAGATAGTAACAGAGCATCAAACTGTCAGCAGATTCTCACCTTCAATTTGTAGCAAATAAAACACTTGGCGTTTGCTATTTTGGCTACGGTTAAAGCATAGAAGGACTGCGATCGCACCTTCTTTCAACCAGTCTTCTTCTCCTAACTATCCTTACTGGCTTCTCACCATGACCTACGCCTGGCCCAACGGCATGCAATGTGCTGCCGCCCTCAGCTTCGATGTTGACGGAGAAGCTGGCATATTAGCGCTTGATCCCAAGTATGCTCAGCGCCTCTCTGCATTATCTTGGGCACGCTACGGTCCGAAGGTTGGCGTCCCGAGAATCTTGGACATGCTGAGCAAAAAGAACGTCAAAGCCAGCTTCTTTATTCCGGGCTACACCGCAGAACTTTATCCAGATCTCATCGCCCGCATTCATAACGAAGGCCACGAAGTCGGCATTCATGGCTACATCCACAAAAAGCCCTCAGATCTTAGCGAAATAGAAGAAGAAGCTGCACTGGTCAAAACCAGCCAAATCCTCAAAGGCATTACGGGCGAAAAACCGACCGGCTACCGTTCACCCTGGTGGGACATGAAGGTCAGCACCCCGGCGCTGCTAGCGCGTCACGGCATAAGTTACGACTCATCGCTAATGGATGACGACGCTCCCTACACAATCTCCACCGCCAGTGGTGAACTGGTCGAACTCCCCCTGCACTGGACCAACGACGACTGGGAACAGTTTGCCTTTACCGTCGATCCGCCGACGGGTAGCGGCGTAATTGAAACCTGTGCCAAAGCCTTTCAGCTGTGGAAAGAAGAGTTCGAAGGTCTGTATCACTACGGTCGCGCCTTTATACTCACCATGCACCCTGAGGTCATTGGCCGTCCGGCTCGGCTGATGATGTTAGAACGACTGATTGACCATATGCAGTCGTTTGAAGGCGTATGGCTCACTACCTGCAAGGACATCGCAAATCACCATGCCAAGACACAGCAAGTAGAAACTGCCTCTATAGCCTCTACCTCTATGACCTCCACCTCCATAACCTAGAACAGTGGCGCAGACCCATCATCAGCTCATTCCCTAACCGACACTGAACTTTGAATTGATTGGATTGCTGGCATTACAGCGTCTAAGTCTGTTGAGTTGCCCGTTACAACTAGCCGAATGTAATAGCCGTCAGGGAGAATTCTCAAATACTGGAAGACCGTCGTATCTTGGCGTGTTGCCTGGGTGAGATACCCTTCACCATCGGCAAAGGTGACAGGCGAGTTGTCCGTGATATTAACATCTACAAAGCCGTCGGTCTGTTGTAACAGCTGCGCTGCAAAAGCGGCCTGATCGCTGACGACCACCGCACTCAGTGAACTAGCGATAATAACCAGCGGCGCTTCGCCAGACGGATCGGGCTCACCATTAGGGCTAAGCAGAACGGCTGAACCGGCCAAAACATCAAAGATTTGAAAGGGTTCAGCGACCTCAAAGGTGAAAGGGAGTTCAGCGGCCTTTTCTTCAACAGAAGGCGGCGAGTTCAGCTCAATGGACTGAATGGTTTGAATCACATCCGCTTCGCTGAGCTGGCTAGGCGCAATTACATTGAAAGTTAGAAGGACGGTACTTTCTTCACCCAACAGCGTGAAATATTTATCTATGACTAATCCATCAACCTGTTGTGTCCCGCTGACCAGAGAAGTCTGAATCTCTCCTATCTGGATATCCGATACTGTTTCAACATCTAGCGTAATCCCTCGCTCGGCAAAGGCCGCCGTGATCGCTTCAGGAGAAGAAGAGAAAATGTCAGCCAGTTCGCCATAGGCAGCTTGTGGCATTTCGGTCAGAACAATGCTAGAGAAATCGTCCGGGTTAACGAAGCCTGAGAACTGCTCAGAGAGGATGAAGTCTGGAGGGGGCGATAGCGATACGCTGGTGCCTGGAACCATTACCAGGTCTGCATCATCAGTATCGGCTTTGATAGCTGGGTAGCGAGCAGCAGACGGCTGGCTGGCCTGTTGCTTGCTAGCCCTTTGCTGGCGGGCCTCTGCTGATGAGAGCGTTGGTGATAAAAGCGTTGGAGCTGATAGGGCCGAAGTCGCGAGCTGAGCGACTGCAAGAACAGTAACGCTAGTGGCTAAAAGCGGGCGTAGAGATTTTTTCAGGATTTTTTCTTTCACAGTAGGCGTTTGAATTAGCGCGTATACAACAGACGCATTTCTTGCACTATCATCGCATACTCGATGCTCAAGAAGCTTATATGTAGAGGCTCTGGGGCATACAAAAGCATCGAATTTCTCTGCGCAAGTAGATCAGTGCAATATTGATTGCCCGACTGGCCAGGTTGGTTACCCAGAGGAAATGGGCGATCGCACACAAAACATCACACACCAAGCAACGTACGTCGGCAAAGCCACGTCTGTGTCGTATCGCCCCAATCATCCCTATCCCAAACTAATCCGCTTGGTCAAAATCGACATCACCTCGTTAGCTCGTCCTGTCGAAATAGGCCGACTCCAGTCATTCGGTTCTGCGTAGCCGAGATGATGCAGTAGTCGAATAGTGGTCTGTACAGTAGCGAGCGTTCCAAACAGCATGTGTCTGATGCATTCGGGACGTGGATTGTGGTCGTTTAGAAGGTTAGTTGAGATGCTAGAAGCTGTAGCAGTAGGCGCTTCTGATGAGGTTTCGGCGGAGGGTGAGTCAGCAGAAACGGTGAGTGCCGTAGCGCTCGTAGCAGTTGAGGTAAACATGAGATCTGGTCTCCACAGATGAGGGTGGTTAAGGAAACCAGAACCCAATTGTCCAAAGCCACTCCGCAAAATGTAGTGCAAATCGGGGGTGGCTAAGGTATCTTACCTGTAGCTTCCAGACTGGCCTGATCAGTTTGGGAGTTAGCGGCTTGGTAGGTGTTTGCACCACCTGCCAGTCGCGCTTTAGTCAGTTGAGTTCTGAAGTGAGAACTGTGATAGGCATCACAGCCTTAGCTACTGAAGATAGGTTGATTCTTGTACTGAGTCAAGTGACGAAGATGAGGGCAAATAATTGAAACATCGTTATCAACAGTTGCTGTAGAAACTTTGATGAATCAGGAGAAACCGATCAAGCCACTAAAACTAAGCGACCTTTACGAGCCAAGAGCAGAGCGTCCTGGATGGTCACTGACATTTGGCGCATCCTGCGCAGAAGCTGCTGCTGTCTGCCTAGAGGAAAGAGGACACAGCGAAGAAATTGTGATGCCAATTAATGGTGTGCACACTTGTAAAATCAACATCGTGCGAGATGGGGTCGATGAGATAATGCAGCGTTTTAACGCTGACAAAGAAGTCGCAACTGAGTACGGTGCTTATGGCATTGCGGCGTTAGTTATGCCTGTCTTGACTAATTTGACAGTAATTGAGCGGTCGGTGAAAGGTAGAGGCTTTGGCTTTGATTTTTGGCTAGGAGACGTAGAGGCAACGCAAGGAGTGTTTCAAAGAAAAGCTCGCCTAGAAGTTTCTGGCATCAGACAGGGGAGTGAATCAGACGTTCGCTCTAGGGTTAGAGTAAAATTGAAGCAGATTAGCCCTTCGGATGATGTGGCTCCTGGCTACGTTGCTGTTATTGAGTTTGGCATGCCTCAAGCTCGTATTGTTGAAAAATGCAGACTGTAGAAACATTGCATAGAGAAGCTATGGAGCTGGTGGACCAGGTGGTCCTCGCCAGACAAAGGGGTGATTTGGAGAGTGTCCTGGAGATCGCTAGGAAAGCTTTTGAAAAAGAGCGAGCAGCCGCTGATCTTGTTGCTGACCAGTTTGACCTTGAGCCAACTCGTGCGGTGCTGCATCGTAGCGCGGCTACATTGGCAGTTGAGTGTGGTGAGCTGCGAGACGCAGAACGGCTAATAGGAAGGGCACTAGCGGGTAACCCTCCTCAGGATATTGCAAACGAGCTACGTGATTTGTTGTTAGAAGAGATTTACTCTCAGCGGCAGGCTATTGGGCAGTAGAAAAGCAAAGCAACTGTCAACTTAAGTTAGAGATAACATAGTCAGATAGTATCTCGTACTCATTGTTGATTCTACGCATCAAGTCTTTCTGAGAGTCTGACCAGCTATAATACATAGTTGGCTTGTACGAAGAGAGTTCGTTTAACGGAACATTCAGTTTCTGAATTTCTGAAGCCATCGTATTCATATCCTCTATCTTACCTGCTGGTTCAGCAGTAGAAAATTCTGGCAAACAGTCATAGGATGATATACCTTTTAATTTAGGAAATAGACTATCTCTCATAGTAGATATAATCTTGTCTAGGTGAAATTTGTCGGAGCCAATTTCTTGGCGTTTATTAACACTGGTATAGACAGTCGTATCAAATCCATTAAATATCCATCCTCCAAACTTAGGCTGGCCCTTCAACGGAATGGTAGTGTCGTATTTGTTGGAATCTTCATATCGACGCTTTCCTTGATTCCAGTCTTCAATAAAAGATGGTAGTACCTCACCTATTAGATTGACGCAGTATGCTGAGAAAGAATCAGGTGTACAGGGCACCAAGAAGTAGTCAGAACAGTATAAGGCAGAACGAACTAACGTGTTAAAAGAAGGTGGTAAATCAATTAGTACATAATCATATCGCTTTTCTTGCTTGCGTAGCGCTTCCACTAATAAATGCGGAATCAAAAACTTGTAAAGCCCTGAACCTTGAACAACATCTGAGCCTACGGTTAATATATCAGCAAAACTATTCAACCAAAAATCTCCTGCTACTATGTCTATTGAAGACTGAGAACTTTTTATATCCGCTCCACTCTCGTAAGGTATTTCTTGCTGTTGATATTCCTGATATTTAGGTTGCGTCGAATAGACTGCAGGACTTTGAGTTGGCTGTAAAGAAGGTTGGGCAAATGCTCGAATAGTTTTCCCAAAAGGATATTTTTCTGTTCTTTTTAGGTATGAAGCGAATTCGTTATAACCAATTGTTGCTATTGAGAGGTTGCATTGTGGATCGAAGTCAATTAATAGAACTCGCTTACCTTTCGTAGCCAAATGAGAACTCAAATTGAAAATGGTGGTTGTTTTGCCGACACCGCCTTTATTGTTAAATAGAGAAATTATCTTAGTCATTGATTTCCTTTATTAAATACACAGCTCAGTACGAGTGGTTGATACGTTTCTTGGATTGGAATAGAGTACGGCAAACTGATTTTTCGGATTTCAAAGATAAGTCCAGCACTCAAAAATCTACTAATATCTTCATGAGGGCCAGTCGGCAACACCTCAACAACATCCTCTTCAATCAACTCGTACCAACGACCATAGTCCGAATACCAGTTCCAAAAACACCTCAAAACTCATTGGCTTTTGAGCAAGCAATTGAACCATGGTGTATTGCTCTCCCTCAGAAGTACCAAAGATTCTAAACTGTACTGTCGGGCTATCTTAGCAGCTTAACCAGCCGTCTATTGCACACTGTAACAATCGACACCCCTTCACAGTCAGCCTTACTGCTTTACTGAAACCAAACCACACGTCAGCAACAGCATAGGCGTGGCATTCACTGAAAAGCGTTGGCAAAAGGAGCACGGTTATGAAAAGGCG
>ERZ1740058.1093-NODE-1093-length-14524-cov-6.539360_pt1 | contig 14524 bp, 20 predicted proteins | sample MGYA00581745_ERZ1740058 | MGnify/ENA primary metagenome ERZ1740058 (study PRJEB43018, sample SAMN04849742) | marine metagenome | isolation source: floating plastic debris | place: Pacific Ocean | collected 2008-08-30 | study: EMG produced TPA metagenomics... | reverse complement strand
GGAGAGCAGATCCAACTACATACTGATTGCGGTTACGAGCCCGCTAGTATCGCCCAGGAAGTTCGAGCTCTCTTGGGGGTAGCAGGCTTATTTTCTAGCAGTTACGCCTTTCTTTACCTCTTCTTTAACCTGGTTAATCGCCTCGGTGATATAGTCAATTACCTTCTCGTTAGCAATTACCTGGTAGTGGCCCATTTTTTGGGTTCGTACAAAAGTAGCGTCAGTTAGGCGTTCTCCCAATTCTTCTCCCTTGGTAATGGGTATGGTTTGGTCATCCTCATCGTAAATTAGGTGGATATCACTCTGGGTAAGCTGAGGTAACTTCTCCCGCAGATCATAATAATCTACCGACTGATGGTAGTGTTTCTCTACCAAGTCACAAAAGCAATGGTACACCTGCTCGTTACATCCGGTATCCTTCACAATATCGTAGAAGAAATAGCGAACGTAGGGAGGAAAAGCAATCAATATTAAATGCTCCGGATGAATATCAGCTGTAATCTCACTAAGAGTCATTCCCGCGGTTATTCCACCCATGGAATAGCCAATTACAGTGTGATAGGGTCCGTTCTTGACGTAGTACTCCTTGAAAATATCAATAAACTCCGGCAGAGCGGTGTACTCCCCATCGGAGTTACCGTGGGCTTTCATATCAATACCTTCTACTACGTACCCTTGTTCTATCAATACGGCAATCATCCGCCGGAAATCCGCTGCTTTGGAGCGCCAACCGTGGCATAGCAGTACCTTAGGCCCCTCGGTACCCCAGCGGTAGGTAGCAATCTGATGCCCCTTGTACCTGATGGTGCTAGTAGTAGCTTGCTGTACAATAGCCACCTGAGCTTCTGAAAATCGGGCCTTTCCCGGACGGGTGAAGTATTTCCAGATTATTCTGGCCACCTGACTAGCACTAACGTGCTGCATTAATGGAAGGGCCTTGCGAAGCAGGCTAATTTTCCAGTTGGATTTGGGCGGATGTGAAGCCGGACGTTTGGTATTTTTTCCGTCACCCTGAATAATGATAGGCTTTTTCATAATAAATACCGATCGGTTTTAAAAAAATTTAATCTATCGAGTATTGATCGATAAGCTGGGTTAAAAATTGGCTCATACCTATAAAAGAGTCTTTATCGCCTTCTACCCTCGAGACCATGATAGCTCCTTCAATGGCCCCGTAGTATAGCATTACGAATCCATCTACATCCAAATCTTCGCGCAGTTGCTTTTCCAGTATGCCTCGATGGATGATCTGCTTTAACGCATCCTTAATTTTAGTAATCAAACGAACTACCCTAGTTCGCAGTAAAGGATGATTGTCGTCGGCCTCTACCGCAGAATTAAGTACCGGACATCCGCCCGGAATAGGGGGATTTCCGATGTAGTCTTCGTAATAGTACAATACTGCCTTTAACTTAAGGGGGGCGGTAGGTGCCTGACATATACACTCCCTGACCTCCTTGAGTACTACGTTAAGTGCATACTCAAAGGCTGCCACTGCTACTTCTTCTTTGTTGCTGAAGTTAGCGTAGATCGCTCCTTTGGTAATGCCGGTTGCCTGTGTAATATCCGACAAAGAGGTTGCCCGGTACCCTTTGGTATTAAATAGTGCTATTGATTTATCAATAATCAGCTGACGCGTCACCTCCGGATTTCTAGTCATAGCCCTGCAAAGATACCGATCGGTATCTTTATTTGCAAAACAAATTCAGTGCACTCGATGCTGAATAACCAAAAAGTTTATTTACGTCCAGCTGTTATCTATAAATCACTAGAGGTATGAATAAAAGAGGGGAAGAGAATCAAGAATACCTCATCACCAGCCAGAGTACAATGTATATGAGTCCGGGAGAACCAAAGCCGACAATAGCGGCGATGACGAAGACGATGCGAACGAGCGTGGCATCCCAACCAAAATGCTCAGCCAAGCCACCACAAACGCCAGCGATAATTTTATTATGATAGGATAAAGCGAGTTTTGCCATAATTGCTAAAGGTTACTACTAGCGTATACGGTAAAACTGCCTGATGATGTTACGTGACAGCTAAACTGCTACTTCTTGCTGATACTGTTGGTAAACGGAAGTAATCCCTTCGCGCAGTCCGATTTTATGCTTCCAACCGTAGCTATGCAGTTTACCTACATCCATTAATTTGCGGGGAGTGCCGTCGGGCTTAGATGTATTGAATTTTAATTCTCCCTGAAACCCTACAATGTCCTTAATCAGCAGTGCCAGATCTTTAATAGAAATGTCTTCTCCCGTACCGATGTTGACCAATTCGGGCTCACTGTAGTGTTCCATCAGATAAACACAGGCTTCCGCCAGGTCATCTACGTGCAAAAATTCCCGTTTCGGACTACCAGTGCCCCAAATCTCCACGCTCTCATCATTGCTTTCTTTCGCCTCATGAAACTTGCGGATCAGTGCTGGCAGCACGTGAGAATTGTTGAGATCGTAGTTATCATTGGGGCCGTACAGATTGGTAGGCATCGTGGAGATAAAATCGCAGCCGTACTGTGTCCGATAGTTTTCGCAGAGCTTGATTCCGGCAATTTTGGCGATAGCGTAAGGCTCGTTGGTAGACTCCAACGAACCAGAGAGCAAGTATTCTTCTTTTAATGGTTGCGGAGCCATTTTTGGATAAATGCAGGATGAGCCCAGAAACTGAAGTTTTTTTACACCCTGTACATAACTCTGGTGAATTACGTTGTTCTGAATCATCAGGTTATCGTACAGAAATTCGCCTCGGTAGGTATTATTAGCATGAATTCCGCCCACCTTAGCCGCAGCCAGAAACACATAATCCGGCTTTTCTTTGGCAAAGAAGTCAGCTACTGCCGATTGGTTTCGTAAATCCAGTTCGGATGAACGACGAAACACAAAGTTATCGTAGCCTTTGGCTTGCAGATTTCTAACAATAGCAGAGCCGACCATCCCCCGATGGCCAGCGATGTATATTTTTGCTTCTTTTTCCACAGTAAAGGTAGTTTAGGCTTCAGGCTCTATTCGTGGTAATTAAATACTTTATGTCCGCCTTTTAGCAAGAATTTATCCCGTTTGAATAGCTCAACATCAGACTGAACCATATCTTCTACTAAGCCTTTCAGGTCGAATTCAAGTTCCCAACCAAGCTTTTCTTTAGCTTTGGTAGGATCACCGATCAGTAATTCTACTTCGGTAGGACGATAGTAAGTAGGATCTACTTGTACGACTACTTTACCTTCAGGTAACTGATAATCAGGATTGGTACAACGAACAACTTTGCCTATTTCTTCTTTACCCATGCCTTCAAACGTCAGTTCAATACCCAGTTCAGCGAACGACATTTTCACGAAATCACGTACAGTGGTAGTCATACCCGTAGCAATTACATAGTCTTCTGCCACTTCCTGTTGAAGGATCAACCACATAGCTTGTACGTAATCTTTAGCGTGCCCCCAGTCGCGCTTAGCGTCCAGATTTCCTAAGTAGCAGCAGTCTTGCATACCCAAAGCAATACGTGCCGTTGCCCGTGTGATTTTACGAGTAACGAAAGTCTCGCCGCGGATGGGTGACTCATGGTTAAAGAGAATTCCATTTACAGCATACATACCGTAAGCCTCTCGGTAATTCACCGTAATCCAGTAGCCGTAAAGTTTAGCCACAGCGTAAGGTGATCGAGGATAGAAAGGAGTGGTTTCGCTCTGAGGCACTTCCTGAACAAGTCCGTAAAGTTCAGAAGTAGACGCTTGGTAAATTTTGGTCTTCTTCTCCAAACCCAGAATGCGTACGGCCTCTAAAATTCGTAGTGTACCAATACCATCTACATTAGCGGTGTATTCGGGAGTATCGAAGCTCACCTTTACGTGCGACATAGCCCCCAGATTGTAAATTTCATCAGGCTGAACTTCCTGCACAATACGAATGATATTGGTAGAATCCGTCAGATCTCCGTAGTGAAGTTTGAAGCGGAGATCTTTCTCGTGAGGGTCCTGATACAAATGATCAATACGGTCGGTATTGAACAATGAAGTACGACGTTTAATGCCGTGTACTTCGTAACCTTTTTCTAACAAAAATTCGGTAGATACGCACCATCCTGACCGGTCACGCCGGTAATTAATGCCTTTTTCATAGTTCTATACGTATGTGGTTAAACCTTTTTCTTTAATATCATTAAGAAATTTCTTTACCATTTGCTCTTCATCCTTGCTGCAAATCATCAGCGCATCGTCGGTCATCACAACCATGTAGTTCTCCAGTCCCTGTACCACTCCAATCTTATCTTTTGGCACCTTTATAAACGAATTCTTAGTGCCGTAAGTAATTACTTCCCCCTGTAAACTATTTCCGTGCTCATCTTTTTGCTGTTCACCGTCAATAGATTTCCAGGTTCCCAAGTCAGTCCAGCCAATATCGGCGGGAATGACATATACGTTATCCGCTTTTTCCAGGATACCGTAGTCAATAGATATATTGATGCAGTTACTATAAGTTTCTTTAATAAAACTAGTCTCCTGATCAGTATAGTATTCACCCCCTCCCCGGGCAAATAGTTCATTTACTTCGGGCAGGTTTTGCTCGTAGCTCTTCTGAATAGCCGCAATACTCCACACAAAAATTCCGGAGTTCCACACAAAGTTACCTTGCTTTAGAAACTCCTCAGCAGTAGCTCGATTAGGCTTCTCTCTGAACTCGGCTACTTTATGCAACCCATCTTTTGTTTCCTTCTCGTACTCAATGTAACCATAGCCCGTATCGGGTCGGGTAGGATTGATACCAAAGGTGATCAAGTAATCGTTTTGACTAGCTGCTGTTAGCGCCTGATTGGCTAGTTTTACAAACTCTTCTTCTTTTACAATTAGATGATCGGCCGGAGAGACAATCAGATTTGCTTTCGGATTTTTCTGGGCAATTTTATGGAAAGCATAGGCTACGCAGGGAGCGGTATTTCGCAAATCTGGCTCTAGCAGTATCTGATCATCCGTCATCTCCGGAAGCTGCTGCTTGATTAGTCCGTAGTAGTCTTCATTAGAGATGATGTAAATATTCTCGGTAGGGCAAATTTTTTGCAGACGGCGAAAGGTAGATTGGAGCAAAGATTCACCGATGCCCAGCACATCGTGAAACTGCTTGGGAAATTGCTGACGGCTTACCGGCCACAATCGGGTGCCTACCCCTCCTGCCATAATCAACGCGAAGCTATTATTCATTTTTTCAAATATTTTCTATAAAAAATGAAATTTATACAAATATATAGTTCTTCACTTGAATTAAAAAGAGGAAGCATCAGCTAAGACTAAAAAACTACCGTTTAGTAGTGATTCTTTATTATAAGTAAATGGATTCGCACCGGTTCCCTTCAGCACTTTTCCGCCAGCCCCCTCTACCACTGCTTGTCCGGCAGCGGTGTCCCACTCCATAGTCGGGCCGTGACGATAGTAGATATCCGCTTTTCCTTCAGCTACCATACAAAACTTCAGTGAGCTGCCCCGGGAGATGCTTTCGGTTACCCCATATTTGGATAGTACAGTTTCTTCTTCTTCGGAAGCATGACTACTGCTACGAACGGCTACTTTACTTTCCGAAGGCTTTCTTACGGTTATCGGATACGGATCTCCTAAAGATTCTTGTTTGTAAGCTCCTGACTCAACATCCGAAGCATAGTTCTCTTGAGAAGCGTAGTATAATTCTTCGGTGACCGGAGTATAAATGGCACCAATGACCGGTCGCCTCTGGTGAATGAGTGCAATGTTAACGGTGAACTGTCCGTTACGTTTGATAAACTCTTTGGTTCCGTCTAGCGGATCAACCAGCCAGAAAGGGTCCCAGGCCTTTCTTTCATCGTAAGTAATATCTTTTCCTTCTTCAGAAATGATTGGGATGTCAGGAAAGTGCGTCTGCAATCCGGCTACAATCACTTCGTGAGAGGCTTTATCGGCCAGCGTAAGCGGCGACTGGTCGGCTTTAAAATCTACCACCTGAGAAAAATCACTATCATGGTAAATCTCCAAAATTTTTTTCCCAGCGGCAATCGCAATATCAAGCAGGGGGGCAACCTGAATAGGTGAAATCATAGCGCAAAGTGTTTAAGGCGATTCGATAGTTTGGAATGTAAAACTAATTGATTCGATGCAATAAAAAAGCGTATATTGGCAGCGTTCGTTACATGGGGAAATACCTGATTCAATGGAAGATAATCGCGTCCGTATTCGCTTAGCCTGGAATAACTGTGAATTTGAGATTGAAGGTTCGCAAAAATATGTGGATACGTACTCCGAAACTATTAAAGCCTTTACCGAAATACTCAAGAATAACCCCGGTACGCCACCCGCTAAGGATGCCCCACCCAGTGGTAAGCAAATCTCTATTTTTGAATCTCAGCCGGCCCCAGAAAAAACTACTCCCGACGGATTGAGTATTCCGGCTTCATTCGGTGAATTTTATCACAAGGCCCCAAAAAGTATCAACAAAACCGACATTGTCCTGTTGGCTAGTTACTTTGTACAATCACAAAATAATGAACAAACTTTTTCCACGCGGGAAGTAAATAAACTGCTACGCGAACACGGCATTGACTTGACAAATACTGCTCACTTCAACAAGCTCAACCAAGACTATCGTAAAGTTTTCAAGATGCGACAGGGGCAATATAAAGTAAGTGAAGAAGGAGTTGACCACCTGAAGGACATACTTCGATAGAAGTGTTCAAATTTGCGTGAACACATTAGCTGGTAATTATCTTAACGGCTTCTACCAAGTTTGACGCAGTATGCTGACCAATAGTTTCTGCCGGAGAACTGGCTATCCGAATGGTTTGTAATCCTAATTTCTGAGCCGGAATCAGATCCCGCTCGGCATCTCCTACCATCCACGACTTAGCTACATCCACATTGAACCGTGCAATGGCTTTTTCAAATAGTAGCCTTCCCGGCTTTCGGGTTAGCGATTCGGTAACATTGGGGTGATGGGGAGCATAGTAGATTTTCTCAATCAGGTGGCCGGTAGTCATTTGCAAAAAGTCGTGGCAGCGCTGCATGTGTTGGCGGGTATAAATACCCTTAGCGATGCCCGCCTGGTTGGTGATGACCACTCGCCGAAATCCAGCATCTCGTAAGGTCCGAAGAGCGGCCGGCACTCCCTTCAGTATCTCGAAGTGCTCTACCAGATAGGCATAATTTACTCTGTCTCGATTGAGTACTCCGTCCCTATCCAGAAAGACACAGGCTGATTTTTGGGTTACAAGCACGTTATTTTTTGTTAAAAATCCGGATTTGATACACGATTGACTCGGTAATATTGTTTTAATTATCCGAATGAGCTACTAATTTTGCAACCTTTTGCCAATAGTTCGCCCAGTTTGAGTAAGAATCTAGTCATCATACCTACGTACAACGAGAAAGAGAATATTCAGCTTCTTCTTAGCAGCGTCTTAACGTTAGCCGTTAACTTCGATGTGCTGGTGGTAGATGATAATTCTCCCGACGGGACAGCCGATTTGGTGCGCGACATGCAACAGGGCTACGAAGGTCGCGTCCATCTGATTGAGCGCTCAGGCAAACTGGGGTTGGGAACGGCCTATATTCGCGGGTTCAAATATGCGCTGGAGCACAGCTACGATTATATTTTTGAGATGGATGCTGATTTTTCTCACGATCCGGCCGATTTGGTGCGGCTCTACCGCACTTGTATGGATGAAGGGTATGATCTGGCAATTGGTTCTCGCTATGTTACTGGGGTTAATGTGGTTAACTGGCCTATTCGGCGAGTCTTGGTCTCATACTTTGCTAGCCAGTACGTACGCTTTATTACCGGGATGCCTATTAACGATGCCACTGCTGGGTTTAAGTGCTATCACAAAAGTGTATTACAAACTATTCGTTTAGACCGACTTCGGTTTGTGGGGTATGCATTTCAAATTTCTATGAAATTTCATGCCTGGATGTACGGATTTAAAATTAAAGAAGTACCAATTATTTTTACCGACCGCACTCGGGGTGAATCCAAGATGTCATCTAAAATTTTCTGGGAGGCCTTCGCCGGGGTAATCTATATTAAAGTTCGTAGCCTTTTTCGCAAATATCACCGACCGGCACTGGTTAGTCAAAGCGAATAGCCCGAATGGGCTGTATTCTTAAAATTACGGCAGTAGGAATACTCAGCACCAAGCCTATAACACCGAAGGTAAGGGCATTTACCATCAAAATAGCCAGAAGATCCCACTGAATGGGTACGAATTCCATATAGTAGTTTTCCGGATCGAGCGGCACTATTTTGAAGTAGTACTGTAACAAGCCAAAGCCAATGCCGATAAGATTTCCCAAAACCATGCCCCGCACAATCAGCCGCATGCCGTTGTAGGTAAATATTCGCCGTATCTGCCGATTGTGGGCACCAATGGCCTTCAGTAAGCCGATCATCTGGGTGCGCTCCATGATCAGAATAAGCAAAATACTGACAATATTGAAACAAGCCACAAAGAGGATCAACACCAAAAAGATAACCACATTGTTATTAATCAGCTCGAGCCACTCGAACATCTGTACGTACTTATCACTGATTTTCTCAACGAACAAGCTGTAGTCCAGATCATTCTGTAGTACCTCTTCGGCTTCTTCCACATCATCGGCATCTTTTACAAATACTTCAAAGCCACCCACTAGCGAATCAGGCCAGTTATTCAGCCGCTGAATCAGACCGATGTCACCGATAATAACCTGATTATCAAATTCTTCCAGGCCGGTATAGTAAATCCCTTTCACGGTAAGCTTACGTTGCCGAGGCGCCTGCGGATCCATGAAATACATGCGGATGGCATCACCCGTGTCAAGTTGCAGAATATTGGCAATATACCGGCTTACTAAAATATCAGTAGAATAGCTATTGATCTGGGTAGAATCATTGAAGTTGATAAACTGGCCTTTTTCCAGATTTCGTTTAAATCGCGCGCTATCGAAGTTAGAGCTTACTCCTTTCATAAATGCCGCGTACCAGTCCGTCTCCGATTTTAGTATTCCCCCCTTGTGGCTGAATACCTGCACGTGGTCAATGAAGTTGTAATGCTCCGGATTCTGGTATAGCGGGTTATTGAGAGAGATAGGCTCTTCCTGCATGGAGTTGTTCAGCGTGTACTTGGTCACCTGAATATGGCCACTGAAGGTGTATATCTTGTCTTTGACCTCCTTCCGAAAACCGCCCAAAATCAGGAAAGCCACAATCATTAGTGCCAGGCCCAGAGCAATACTGGCGATGGCAATCTTATTGATGGTAGCCGAAAAAGATCGATTTTCGGTTTTACTTATACGTTTGGCAATGAAATAGGGAAGATTCAACGAAAAAGTACGTTACTTTACAAACCTAATAAGACTACTGTTTGCGTAGCCGGTTGTTTGGATCGATCTTATGGCTAAGGCTACTTCGCAAGCTGATTCACCACGCAAAAATACACGAAGTTTTGACTGGATTGCAAAATAATCGAGATACCTGTTTAAGCCGAACGCTACGCTGGTATACTAACTTAGTTATTAGCCTACTTATTGTGGGGGGAATGGCTTCTACTTTTGGCTGTCAGCCATCAGAGAGTACGGCAATGACCGATAGTACTGCCGTAGCGGAGGAAGACCTCCCCATCTCTCCGGCGGCCTACCAAACCGAAGCCTACTTACCTTTACTACAAAATCAACGGGTAGGTATGGTAGTAAATCATACTTCACTAATTGATACTACGCATCTAGTTGACTCACTACTGTCGCGAGGGGTGAATATCACCCAGATATTTGCGCCCGAACATGGTTTTCGGGGCGAAGCTGCTAATGGCGAAGAAGTACAGGATGCTACAGATGTGCGAACTGGTTTGCCGATTGTTTCACTTTACGGAAAAAACCGTAAGCCCACGGCGGAGCAACTGGCGGGAGTAGATATTCTAGTTTTTGATATTCAGGATGTAGGAGCGCGATTCTATACGTATATCAGCACCATGCACTACGTGATGGAAGCCTGCGCTGAACTAAACAAACCGATGGTTATTCTGGATCGCCCTAACCCCAATGGGTTCTACATTGGCGGCCCGATTCGGGAACCCGAACAGAAATCCTTTTTGGGCATGCACCCTATTCCTATTGCCCACGGACTTACAGTGGGTGAACTAGCGCAGATGATTAACGGTGAGGTTTGGCTTACCGACAGTATGCAGTGCGACATTACAGTGATTCCAGTAGAAAATTATTCCCACGCCGACCACTATTCTTTGCCAATGCGCCCTTCACCTAACTTGCCTAATGACCAAGCCATCAATCTATACCCTTCACTTTGCTTGTTTGAGGCCACCAGTTTGAGCTTAGGCCGGGGTACTGAATTTCCCTTTCAAGTGCTAGGCAATCCTAATCGAGCTATTCAGCAGAGTATGTTAGCCAAGTACCCTTCGTTTGATTCCATTCAATTTACTCCGCAGGATATTCCGGGAGTTGCCTTCGATACCAAACACCGGGGTGAACTTTGCTACGGCGTAGATCTACGTAATATTCCTCGGTTAGAAGAATTTACCTTAGAATTTCTTATTGATTTCTACCAGCAAGCCAAAGCTCACGGAATGACCGATCAAGAATTTATTGACCGCCCCGATGCTTTCGCTCTATTAGCCGGAAACAAAACGCTTCAGAAGCAAATAGAAGAAGAAAAAAGCATGAAAGAAATTAAACAGAGCTGGGAGCCAGAATTATCCGAGTATAAGGTAATGCGAAAAAAATACCTGCTGTACGAAGATTTTGAGTAGATAGAAAAATGGAAACGAAAGATATTCTTCTTATAGCTCTTCCTATCATCACTGCAATTCTCAGCAGTTATTTAACCTATCTCTTTGCGATAAAAACTAAGGAGAAAGAAGTAATGACAAAGTTTAAAGAGGAAAAATACTCCAATCTAATTATCGCATTGCAGGGATTTGTGGGTTCAACTGTATCTCCTGATACCAAAAGAAAATTTTATGAAGAACAGTATAAGTCTTGGCTATATAGTTCAGATGATGTTGTTAGGTCAATAAATGAATTAACAAAACTACTAATCCGAGAAAAAGGCAAAGATTCTAATCCGCAAGAAGGAAGAAAAGTTGTTGGAAACATAATCCTTGAAATGCGGAAAGATTTACTTGGCAAAACAGATTTAACTTATAAAGATTTCAGGTATACTGATGTCACTTAGGAATAGAAAGTGCCCAGTATCATTCAAAAATACACGAACACTTGAATACATAAATACTATAACACCTTACCACTAAACTATTTTTAGCCAAACCAATTAATTGAGTATGAGCGACAAGCCGCTACGCATTATTTTTATGGGTACACCCGAGTTCGCGGTTCCTTCACTGCAAATTCTGGTAGAGAATAACTTTCAAGTAGTGGCTGTAATTACCGCCCCTGATAAACCTCAAGGACGCGGTCGAAGAATTACTCACTCACCTGTAAAAGCCTTTGCGCTAGAGCATAATATACCCATTTTGCAGCCCACCAACTTGAAAAATCCAGAGTTTCTGAATGAGCTACAAAGCTACCAAGCTGATTTGCAGGTAGTGGTAGCCTTCCGAATGCTACCGGAAGCAGTTTGGAATATGCCATCGATTGGAACATTTAATCTTCATGCCTCTTATTTACCACAGTACCGCGGAGCTGCCCCTATCAACTGGGCTATTATCAACGGGGAAACTGAAACTGGGGTAACAACCTTCATGATTCGCCACGAAATCGATACCGGGAATATACTTTTCCAGAAGAAAGAACCTATCTACCCCGACGATACCGCCGGAACACTATATGAGCGCCTGATGAAGAAAGGAGCTAGGTTGGTGCTGAAGACAGTTACTGCCATTAGCCAAAACCAGTACACCCCAACTCCACAAGAAAATATTACTGATGTAAAAACGGCACCGAAGATTCATCGGGAAACCTGTAAGATTAACTGGCATCAGCCCGCCGAAACGATCCGAAACTTTGTAAGAGGCCTTGCTCCTTACCCATCGGCCTGGACCGAACTTACACTTTCTTCGGGCGAGAAGAAAAACTGTAAAATTTTCTCAGTGACCAACACTCAGCAAACTAACAACACTCTAGCTCTTGGCGAATTTACTACCGACAATAAATCATTTTTGCAGATAAAAACCCAGGATTATTTACTAGCCGTAGAGGAGCTTCAATTAGAAGGAAAACGGCGTATGTCAATCGATGAATTTTTACGAGGAACAACGTTATGATCAAATCAATTATGGTGGCCCGCTCGGATAACCACGTTATCGGCAAAGACAATGACTTAGTATGGCACATGCCAGCGGACTTAAAGTATTTCAAAGAAACTACCAGCGGTCACTACGTGGCTATGGGACGGAAAACCTACGAGTCGGTAGACAAACCGCTACCCAATCGGCTTAATATCATCATCACCCATCAAAACGATTACTACCGTGAGGCTTGTATTGTAACCCATAGCTTAGAGGAAGCAATCGCTTTAGGCGAAAAAAATGGCCAACAAGAGTTTTTTATCCTGGGTGGCGCTCAAATTTATAAGATGGCTCTAGACATTGCTGACCGTATTTACCTAACCGAAATTCACGGAGAGTTTGAAGGTGACACGTTCTTTCCCGAGATTGACAACACAGTTTGGAAGGAAGTGAAGCGTGAAGACCATGATGCAGATGAAAAAAACCCGTACCCTTACTCATTTGTAGTGCTCGAGCGACGCTAGAGTTCTTCTAACGCTTTAAACAGATTGGCTTCCATCACCTCGAGCTGGGTTAATGCCTTGCCAATAAATTCTTCGTTTACAATTTTCTGAATATCTCCTTCCCCACTGATTTCTAACTCAGGCACCTTATAGGTTTGCTCTATCCACCCTCTTTCTAGTTTTATCAGATATTTATTATTCCAGTAGTAAATAGTGATTTTACATTGGTTATGTGGAATTTCGCCTACTATTCTCATAATACTACCATTTTTTGCCTCCTAAAATAGGAATTTGTTCCCACCCTGGCATGGCTTTCACTCTGTGGTGGCCCGTAAAGTGGACTTTCGCGCAGTTCATTACATCTAGCATACATTTTTATTATACTATTTTTATAATTTACATAACTTAATCTATTTTGTGTATGCTCAAAGTAAACAAATTGTTGCTTATTATTTACCTCGCCATGACCACGTCGTATGCCAAATCTACTTTTGATTTAGCATCTATCCCTCCTACGCTGCTGCTATACGTCAAGGCTAATGAGGCAATAACTACCCGCCTGCCTCAACACACAGAATTTTCTCCCGCGAAATATACCCACGCTACTCATAAAATTACTCGATCAACCAAAAAAATTAATACTACACTAGTACGTAAGGAAGCTATGCTGCTGATGCATCTTACTTCAGACAGCAACCAAATTGTTGTACGAGTCACTGACACCCAGGGAAGAATTATCAATGCGACCCAGTATACCGAAATGGAGGCTGGATTCTATGAAGTTCCGGTACTACCGGAGACTACGCACCCACAGTTATACTTTGTCTCACTAATCATCAACCACCAAGCCTACTCATTTCAAATATCTCCTAATTAGTAATTGCCGTTTATGGATACCGCTAAAATACTGATTGCTGAAGACGACGAAGCGCTATTAAACATGATAGCTTTCAAGCTACGTGGTATAGGATTCTCTCAAATATTTCACGCTCATGATGGGAAACGGGCCAAACGAATTGCCCTGGAAGAGAAGCCGGACGTAATAATCACAGACATTCTAATGCCATTTGCCTCAGGCCTAGAAGTTATCAGTTATATAAGACTCGAGCTTGATTACGACCCTTTCATTATTGCTTTATCAGCCATGGATACCGCTCAGGCTGAAGCCGAGGCCTATGATCTGGGAGCTAATTACTATTTGGCTAAACCTTTCAATTTACAGGCACTGGCTGATCAAGTGAAACAAGTAATTCCGATTGTCCGGTGAAAAGGAAGTATATCTCCATACTTATCATAACAGCTAGCACTTTGCTTTTCTCGAGCGAAGCGTTTACTCAGTCGATTGACGCCGACAGTCTATACACCACTGCCCGTTCGCAAGCCCATAGTCAGCAGTATGATGCCGCAGTGGCCACACTGAGAATACTGTTAGCTAACTATCCTGAACGATATAATGCCTATCTCCTACTTTGTGCTGTGTACAGTTGGGATCAGAAATACGATCTGGCTCGCACAGCTTATCAGGTATTGTTGAATCGTTATCCTACTGTTGAGGTATATCGGGGGGCCGGACGAGTTGAGATGTGGGACCAGGAGTGGTCAGAAGCCCTTATACTATTTAATCAGGGCCTGGCGAAGTATCCTGACGATTCTACTCTGAATCTTCTTAAGGTACAAACTCTTACCCAACTGGGGCGTACCGAAGAAGCTATTGCCATGCTGGAAGGCGAACTGGCTACCCTACCCCAAGCCGATAGCCTATTGAGCGCTATCCGTCCTCTTAATACTAAAAATGCCAAACCGGTACGAAATAATTACGCTCATTAACACCAGTT
>ERZ1740058.1092-NODE-1092-length-14540-cov-6.638868_pt1 | contig 14540 bp, 9 predicted proteins | sample MGYA00581745_ERZ1740058 | MGnify/ENA primary metagenome ERZ1740058 (study PRJEB43018, sample SAMN04849742) | marine metagenome | isolation source: floating plastic debris | place: Pacific Ocean | collected 2008-08-30 | study: EMG produced TPA metagenomics... | reverse complement strand
ACTCCCTCCAGGGTCGAGTAGCTGGGGTACAAATCGCCGGGGCCAGCGGTAACATCGGAGGGTCTTCCCGCATTCTGATTCGAGGGGCTAACTCCGTTTCCGGTAATAACCAGCCCTTGTTTGTAGTAGACGGTACACCCATAGATAACTCTAACTTTAATAGTGAAGATACCCAAAAAGCCAATGGGGGTATAGACTACGGCAATGCGGCTCAGGATCTTAACCCTGATGATATAGCATCAATTTCTATTCTCAAGGGACCAAGCGCCGCTGCCCTCTATGGCTCCCGGGCGGCTAATGGTGTAATTTTGATTACGACCAAGAGTGGACAAAACAATCAAGGCATTGGGGTGAGCGTAAACTCTAATGTGACATTTAGTGAAGTATTCATCCTGCCCGAATATCAGAATGAGTACGGAGGCGGCTATAAGCAAGAGTTTGATATGTATAACGGTCAGCCCATTGTGGCAACTCAAGCTGACGAAAGTTGGGGCCCCCGATTAGACGGGCAGATGGTACGGCACTGGGGCAGCTTTTATCCCAACTCAGCGGAGTTTGGCGAACTAAGACCCTGGGTCGCTAACCCTAATAACATTCGCGATTTCTACGAAACGGGCATCAATCTCGCCAATAATGTGTCTCTTACTGCGGGAAATGATATAGCTAGCTTTCGTTTATCCTACACTAATGTGGATCAGAAGGGCGTTTTCCCTTACAGTGAACTCAAGAGAAATACCCTGAGCTTTAGCGGTGACGCTACTATTACAGACAAGCTTAGTACCAGTATCCGACTAAACTATATCGATTCAAAAGTAAACGGCCGTCCAGTCACTGGCGATTACATCGGGTATGGGGCTCAAAGTGTACAGTCTTCTTTTAATACTTGGTTTCAGCGGCAACTGGATATGAACCGGATGAGACCTACCACTACTCCAGCGGGTCTCCAGCGGCTATGGAACCTTTCCGGCCCCGAAGATTTAACTCCTTTCTACTGGAATAATCCTTACTGGGAGCTACAAGAGGCCTCCAATCAGGATATGCGGGAGCGCGTATTCGGTCATGTTTCCCTCTCCTATCAGATCAACGATTATCTCAAACTTACCGGCTGGGCCCGCACGGATTTCTACGACGACCGCCGTGAGGCCTGGACACCAATTGGCCACGTAAACATCAGTTCCTACGCAGAGGATGTACGGAAAGTATCCGAAAATAACTACGAGTTTCTAGCTCAGTACAATCGACGGTTCTTAGGGGAAAGTATCTCTTTAACGGCCAATCTGGGGGCTAACCGCCGGGTACAGACCCTCTTCAGGAACTACGGCAAGACCAACGGAGGACTGAGCGTACCCAATTTTTATTCCCTAGAGGCATCTAAAGATCGACCAACGATCACCGATATGTCACAACAGCGAGAGATAAACAGCCTGTACGGTAGCGTGAACGTAGGTTACCGAGAGTTGATCTACCTAGATGCCTCCTTGCGTAATGATTGGTCTTCCACCTTACCCGTAGATAATAACTCCTATCTCTATCCGGCATTTGCTACCAGTTTTGTGTTCTCTGAACTGATAGGGAGTGAAAGTTTTCTTTCGTTTGGAAAAATCCGGGCGGGATGGGCTAAGGTAGGTAACGACACTAACCCCTACCGCTTATATCAGATATATGAGCCACTCGGCTCTTTCGGAACCACCCCGCTATTCACGGTTCCTAACACCCTTAATAATGCTAACCTCAAACCGGAGATAACAACTTCCTACGAAGTAGGGGTAGATATGCAATTTCTCAAGGGCCGTATTGCCTTGGATGCAACCTACTACAATAGTATTGCCACCAACCAGATTATCCAGCTTCCGGTATCCGGCACTTCTGGTAACGAGTTTAATATTGTCAATGCTGGGGAAATGACCAACCGGGGAGTTGAGCTAATGCTGACTGTGATTCCGATAGAAACATTGTCGGGCTTCACCTGGGATCTATCGCTCAACCTGGCCCGAAATATCAATGAAGTAGTGAGTCTGGCTGACGGTCAGGAGAACTTTCAATTGGCCGATCGTCGGGTTACGGTAAACGCCCGGGTCGGGGAGCCCTATGGTACCATCGTAGGCGATGGCTTTGCCACCAATGAGAACGGAGAGCGGTTAGTTGATAACGAAGGTTTATATATCCGAGAATTCGGTAAAGTACTGGGAAATGTTATGGCTGACTACACTGGTGGTCTCAGTAGCACCTTTTCTTACAAAGGTTTTACGCTCAGCTCTTTGGTCGACTTCCAAAAAGGAGGTGATCTTTTTGTAGGAACCCGCTCGGTGGGCACCTACGCGGGTCTGCTCAGCGAAACAATAGGTCTCAACGATCTTGGCAACCCCATGCGTAGCCCGGTGAGTGATGGCGGAGGTATCCGTGCCGAAGGAGTACTGGAAAGCGGAGAACAAAATACCCAATATGTTGAAGCGGTAGATTATTTCAAAGATATTACGGGGATAGATGAGTATAGTGTATTTAATGCTAGCTTTGTAAAGTTACGTGAAGTACGATTAGGCTATGCTTTCCCTAGCAAATTGTTTGATAACCTTCCTATCAATAGCGTAACACTCAGCCTGGTCGGGAGAAATCTGGCGCTGCTGTACTCTAAGGTACCCCACGTAGATCCCGAAACCACCTTAGGCTCAGGTAATATCCAAGGACTGGAAAACTCCCAATTACCGAGTACCCGCTCAGTAGGTTTTAACCTGAACATCAAACTATAATCTGTCAATTCCTAGAAAAATTATCATGAAAGAACTAACTACATATCTACTGGTATTTGCTCTGACCTGTTCTCTATCAGCTTGTGATGATGGTTTTGAGGAAATGAATGAGGACCCCAACAATCCCACCGAAGTTCCGACTTCCTACATCTTAGCTGGTGCTCAGACTAACCTAATGGAAGAATTCTTTGGACTCTACAATGAAGCTTTTAAGCTGAATTTATTGGGCATGCGTTATATGCAGTATTGGACTTCTACACTTTACACCGATACTGATCGCTACGTAGTCATTGAAGAGGACTTTACCCCGATTTATCATAAAGGACTGCGTGATATGCAAGAAATAATTAATCTGAACTCTGACCCTGAAACTGCAGCAAGAGCGGCTTTTTCTGGCCCCAATGTAAACCAGATTGCTGTAGCTCGTATCATCAAAGCTTGGTCGTTTCATAATCTGACTGATATATGGGGGGATATTCCCTACAGTGAAGCCCTACTGGAATCGGCGAACGTAACCCCGACATACGATCCGCAGGAAGAGATTTACACTGATCTAATCAACGAACTGGATGAGGCTTGGTCACAGATAGACGAAGGAGCTGGAAGTATTGAAGGTGACCTGATCTTGTCGGGCGACATGGCCAAGTGGAAGCTCTTTGCCCAATCGCTGCGCCTACGACTGGGAATGCGGCTTACGGAAGCTAAACCGGCAATGGCGCAGGAGGTTGTAGTCGATGCTATTACTAAAGGAGTATTTGAAAGTAATGCCGATAACGTGCTCTTTACTTACAATGAACAGGTACCCTTTGTGAATCCCTGGTACAACGAATTTCATCTGGAAACCATTACGCTGGCCGTATCCAATACCATGATTGATAAGCTGATGGCACTAGGAGATCCCCGACTGCCTTATTTTGCTGAAGAAGCCGATGCATTGGGGGAGTACATCGGCATGCCCTATGGGGTGAATGCCGCGATTGCCGGAAGTATCAAGAATGAGGAAGTATCTTTGCCCGCTGATCAGATTACCACGCCTACGTTTCCGGCGGTACTTCAATCTTATTCCGAAGTGCTTTTTCTAAAATCAGAAGCTGCTGCCCGGGGTTGGATTGCTGAGGATGCCGAAGAACTCTATGCGGATGCTATAGCCGCTTCCTTTGAACAGTGGGGGGCTCCGGCTAGTGACCTAGCGACTTATCTTACTCAACCCGAAGTAGCTTATGACCCTACGAATTTCAGAAAATCTATTGGCAACCAAAAGTGGCTCGCCCTGTATACGCAGGGCATGGAGGCCTGGTCTGAATGGCGGAGACTAGACTATCCCCTACTGATGCCTGCTCCCGATGCAGCGGCAGGAAGGGACATTCCCCGAAGAAAGGGCTACCCGATTTCCGAGATCAGCCTCAACCGAGACAACTACGAAGAGGCCATTGCCCGGCAAGGCCCGGATGTAATGAGCACCCAGGTATGGTGGGATCAGTAAATTAGATACATTGAATTACTCAAAAAATAAACATTCACTCAGTTAACCTAATCATTTCTGCATTATGAGAGCACTCATCAAAACAACTCTTTTACTCACCTTAGCGTGCTTACCTATGCTGGTGTCAATGGTATCTGCCCAGCAGATGGCTATGAAATACCAGCACCCCCTAGATCCATTAGATTCTAATGAACTAAAGCTGGTAAAGCAGGTGCTGCTGAAAGAAAACAAAATTCAGCACGATAGCAGTCACTACTTCAGTATGGTCTACTTGAGAGAGCCGCTAAAAGCTGATGTGCAGGCCTGGAAAGCAGGCGACCCTATATCCCGGGAGGCCTTCGCAGCTCTGTATGAATACGAAAGCAATACCCTTACTGAGGCCATTATTGATCTCAGTGAAGAAAAGTTACTCTCTTACGAAGTTATCCCGGATAAACAGCCCGTGGGCTCTTTCAAGAAAGATTCTATTGCCAGTGATATTCTGGCAATAGACGAAACATGGCTAGCTGCCCTGGAAAAGCGAGGTATCAACCCTGATTCTATCCGCGTACACGGAAATTACGCTGCCGATATGGGAATTGGCCCAAAGGGCAACCGGGAGCAAATTGTTAGTGCATACTATAAAAATAAAAAGTATAAACGAGTACCCATTGGCGGCTTGTTTGCGCACGTGGATCTTACCGATCAGAAAGTGCTCAAAGTCATCGATGAAGGTAAAGGTTGGAGTGAACCTACTGATCCAGGCTACTTTGAGGGTGATGAAGTAGAAATTACGCTACCCGCCATGAAGCAGGTCATGATTAGTCAGCCCGACGGAGTAAATTATGAATTGAAGGGCAACCAAGTGATCACGCCTCACTGGAAGGTTCGCTATGGCATCCACAACCGGGAAGGACTGGTTGTCTACGATGTGCAGTATTATGATCCCTACCAAGAAAGGTGGCGTAAAATTATGTACCGGGGTTCTATCGTAGAAATGATCGTTAATTATGGCTCCCCTGATTTACTCAATGCTACTAACAACTACTTTGACCAGGGAGAGTTCCGGTTTTTTCAAACGAAAAATCGTCCGTTAACTGCGGGCTCAGATGCCCCCGAAAATGCTACTTACCTGAGTGCTACGGTGCATGATCATTGGGGCAACCCGGTGGAAATTGACAGTGCATTGGCAATTTACGAAGAGTACGGTGGTCCGCTCTGGAGACACGAAGGTCATGCCCGCCGCGCCACAGACCTAACGTTAAAGTACTACATTACGGCGGGTAACTATGATTACGGGTTCATCTGGAAGTTTAAGGAAGATGGCACGATCGTAGTAGACAATGAACTACAGGGTATTGTCCACATTCGTAGTGTAGAACGGCCAAATGATATGCCCGGACATAACAATGAAGCCTACAACGGCAATTATCACGGAGTAACGGTTTATCCACACGTAGAGGCAAATAACCACCAGCATTGGCACGTATTCCGCCTGGACTTGGATGTAGATGGCGTAAATAATTCGGTAGCCGAGGTCAATAATATCAGCCCGCCAGCCGGACCAGAAAACCCTTACCGGAACACCATTATTGCCCAGCCAACGATGCTTAAGAGTGAGAAGCAGGCTATTCGTAATGTGAATGCTGCAAGCACCCGACGTTGGCGCGTGATGACTCCCGGAGTGCGAGATTCTCTAGGTCGGATACCTAGTTACGTACTGATGCCTTCGGAGGGAGCCGTACCGCTAGCGCAGGAAGGCTCCTCCCTTTCTAATCGAGCGAAAGTGCTGTACAATCATATGTGGGTAACCCCTTACGACCGGGATGAGATGTATCCGGCGGGTATGTATCCGGCCAGTAACCAGCAGTGGGCGGGGCTGCCTGAGTGGACCACTCAAGATCGTAGTATTGAGAATACCGATGTGGTACTCTGGTACGTGATGGGCAAAACCCATATCGTTCGTTCGGAGGACTGGCCGATTATGAACCGAGCCTACATGTCGTTCAAACTCATGCCATTCGGTTTCTTCGAGCAAAACCCGGTTCTAGGTAAGCCTCCCGTTACTATTCCTGACGGGCTAACTAATACAGAAACACCGGATGAAACTATAACCGGACAAAAACCTACTGGCGATGCTAAATCATCTTCAAAAAACCGCGAGTGAGTTTTTTTGATTTTTTTTTATCCCTAGCTCGGTGGATAGTACACTTCTCTTATCATATTAAACATAAGCCGGGCGTACCCTGGCTTTTTTTATACTTTACTGCCAAAGAGAAGTAGAAACTTTCACTTTTCTAACAACTCCAAAGCCGCCGCACTCATCGCTCGGATTCCAGTTTTGATGGTAGGCTCAGGCACCGGGGCGTAGAAGGGGGAGTGTAAAGATGGTAGCTTGGTTCCAGTTTCTTCAGCTTCTTTCACCTTCTGCGGGTCTACGGCACCGAGCCAGAACATACAGATGGGTACTTTTTTGTCCTGCATTCCGTAAAGACTAAAATCCTCTCCGACCATATTGGGAGGGGTTTCTACTACTTTATCCTCACCCAGCATTTTTTTAAATACCGTTGTCAGTCGATTAGTCAACTCAGTATTGTTGATGGTAGCGGGAGTCTGCGGGTCGCGGATGCGAACGGTGGGATACTTCTCTTCGGGCAGTCGGGCGGCCTGAGCGTGACTTTGAGAAATCCGTTTTAAAGCTCTTATGATCCGGTTACGCACCTGGGGCGAGTAGGAACGAACGGTCAGTTGTAGTTTCACCTCATCGGGAATGATATTGTGTACGGTGCCACCGTGAATGGAACCTACTGTCACTACCGCTGGGTTAATGGGATTAATCTCTCGGCTTACGATCGTTTGAAAGGAGTTGATCATTTGAGCGGCTAGCACAATGGGATCTTTGGTGGTGTGAGGAGCGGCTCCGTGCCCGCCCTCGCCGTAGACTGTAATGTCTACCATATCCACACTAGCCATAAACGCTCCCGCCCGATAACCCACGGTTCCGGCAGGTAAAGAGGCGTTGTCATGCAAGGCAATGGCGTAGTCGGGCACCGGAATTTTATCGTACAAATTGGCTTTGAAGAGTGCATCTGCCCCAAAACCTGTTTCTTCTGCCGACTGGGCTACCATTACCAGCGTACCACTCCACTGCTCTTTCATTTGTACCATCGTCCGAGCCGTACCCAAAAATACGGTCATGTGAATATCGTGTCCGCAGGCATGCATTACCCCTACCGTTTCTCCGGCGGCGTTGGTGCCCGTAGCGGTACTGGCGTAAGGTACCCCCGTCTTTTCTTCTAACGGCAGTGCATCCATGTCAGTACGGATGAGTAATGTAGGCCCTTCCCCATTTTTCAGCACCCCGGCTAGGTTGTACATACCCAAACGTTCCTGAACTTCAAACCCTAAACTCCTAAGTTCATTGGCAATTAGTAGGGCGGTTTGCTCTTCCTGTGAGGAAAGCTCAGGATGCTGGTGCAGGTATTTATACAGTGTATCTAGTGACGGATATTGCTGGTTGACGAAGCTTTGGACTTGGTTATCAGTAGAAGACTGAGCGACAGCAAAACTGTTGATAATAAGAAGTATGAATAATGAAACGATATTTCTCATAGAGCAGAATGATAACTAAAAATACTTTACTCTTACCGTAAGGAGATTTGAGGTTGGAAATTTTCACCGTTGACAGTAACATCTTGCATCAGAATATCCTCAGCAAACTCAATCTGGCTGCTTTCTCCAGCTTGATTGATTGTGATGTCGTCAAGAAAAACCCGTTGGATGGGAGCAGCTTCTACACCTACGATTTTGAAGGGACGTTCGTTCACCGTTTTGCAGCGGATATTGCTTACATAGAAGTCGTTAAACTGGGTGGGATAATTATTGCCCCGGTAGCCGTGGTAATCCATCCGAAAGATAAACATAGCTTCGTCGCAACTCGCAATATCCAGGTTTCGGATGTATACTTGCTCTACCTGTCCACCCCGGTCGAGGTTACATTTAAAATTCAGAGCGTGCTTACCGTCGCGTAGCTGGCAATCTTCTACGAATACGTTCCGCACTCCGCCCGACATCTCTGAGCCAATGCATACTGCATTCACCCCGGAGGCTAGCGTACAGTTACGGATCACTACATTTTCGGTGGGTGACCGGTTCCAGGCATCCTGATCGCGCCCGGCCTTAATGGAAATAGCATCATCGTGGGTGTTCACCGTACAGTCTTCAATCAGCACATCGGTGCAGGAATCGGGATCAATACCATCATCGTTGGTAGTACCCTGCTGAATGTTGAGTCCGCGAATGGTCACATTGGTGCAGAATACCGGATGCACCGTCCAGAACGGACTGCTTTTAAGAGTCACTCCCTCAATCAATATATTCTCGCATTCGTAGAACTCAATCAGCGTAGGGCGTAAGTAATGATCTTTCCCATCACCGTAGCCATCGTCTTGCCCATTTCCATCTAAATCTAAAAAACCATTACCGAATACGCGCTGCTCTTCGGGAATGGTATCGTTGCCCATCTGCCGCAGTACTTTCTTGTCCGCATCCTGATTCTTTCCGTCGTTGTCGCGTTTCCACAACGCCCAGGTGCCTTCAGTTTGCCCGTCGATCGTACCCGTGCCCGTCACCGCAATATTTTCCTGCTGATAAGCATAAATCAGGGGCGAGTAATTGTAGGCAACGGTTCCTTCCCAACGTACTTTTACCAGGGGTGTATAATCTTCGGGATTAGTACCGAATAGGATTGTTGCGCCTTCTTCCAGATGCAGATTCACGTTACTCAATAGATGGATAGGGCCATTACTCAAGTAAGTACCGGTCGGCACTATTACTTGCCCCCCTCCACCTTCGTGACAGGCTTGTACCGCCTCTTGAATGGCTGCCTGGGAGTCGAAGGCAGAATCATTTTTAGCACCGTAGTCCAGAATGTTGACCTCGGACGAGGAAAAGCTCGGCGGTTGAATGCGGCTTAAGATTTCGTCTACTTGCTGCCATCCTTGTTGTTCCTGCGCTTGGGCAAAATCATAGGTGAATGAACTAGCTGCATCCGGTGACTTCTCGTTAGAAGTAGTACAGGCTACTGACAGCAGAGCGACCAAAAAGGCCATTCTGCTTTTGATGTTGATCATTATCTATTGCATTTCGATAAATGCCCAAGATAAGGGAGAAGTCACAAGAAAGACAAATAGCAAACGAGCCTCTTCACGTTTCGGCTACTAACTCAGATTGTATTTTGGACCCTTATCCGGTTCACACTAGCCGGTACGGATAGCGATTGGTTCATCACTGGGTCGGGAATAGCCTCTCCAGCGGTTAACTGTAAAGGAAGTACTCCCGCCCAAACCGGTAATTCATAGTCAGCTTCATCGTCTTTGGGTGGACCAGTACGAATCTTGGCCGAAGCCTCTTCTATTTTCATCGCTAGCACTTTGGTAGCCTTTAGCTCTTGGGCATTAGGGGGGCGAACTTCACTCCAGCGTCCTTTCAGAATCTGGTCAGTGATAATGAAGAGAGCCTGCTCTTTATCTTCTTCCGGCACCAAATAAGCCGTCCCGAAGAGCACCACCGACCGGTAGTTGAAGCTGTGGTGCATTGCGGAGCGAGCTAGCACAATGCCATCGGTATGAGTAACGGTAACACAGACCGGAAGCCCTTTTTCCAGTTGGTTAAGCATTCGGTTACCAACCGCACCGTGCAGGTAGATCGTATCACTCTCCCGCCCGAAACCATAGGCATTGGGGATCACGTAAGGCTGTTTGCCAATCGTAAAACCGACATGGCAAATATAACCAGCATCAAGAATCTGGTGAACGATTTCCCGGTCGTAATGTCCTCGTTTGGGTGATCTTTTAACAGTATTGCGGGATGATTTAGGGTAGTTATTCATGAAAATTGTTCGATTACGCCCGGCGCCCGGTTCAATGGCTAAATTGCTAATTGTTCATTGTACAGTTTTTAACTGTTATCGGTTTTCTGGTAAAATATTTTCGTAGCGGGTCAAGAGTTTCTGATGGTCAGTGATACTGACTGGCTTCCTTATCCTTTCCGTAGATGCAGGGTGTTTCATCAATTGCACCTGAGGTCGGATGGGACGGGGCGTGAATCCACCGCCGCAGTTAGGGCATACATTTTTTAGGGTCGTTTCTACACATTGCTGGCAAAACGTGCACTCGTAGGTGCAGATCATAGCCTCCGTTGAATCATAAGGTAAATCTTTGTCGCAGTTTTCGCAGTTGGGTCGGATGGTCAGCATAGCTTTCATTGGAAATTCTTGGGTAAAGGTATATTTTTACCGGTCCATTTATATCCACCAGTTTTTATAATATCGATGGGCCAGTTATATCCTTGGAAAACCAGTATCCCACTTGATCGGCAGAGCCACCGGCCACTGTACCTACAAATTGTGGATGCGCTAATTAGAGAAATAGTATCGGGTCGGTTAGCCTCGGAATACAAAATGCCCGGCACCCGCTACCTAGCTTCCTTACTGGAAGTAAATCGAAAAACGATAGCGATCGCCTACGATGAGCTAACTGCTCAAGGTTGGTTAAAGACAGTGCCCGCTAAAGGGACGTTCGTCTCGGATTCGCTACCGCAGTTAAAACCGGTAGTTCCATCAGACGCCCCTTCTTCGACCTACCTGCCCGAAAAGGCTCGTTTCGAAGTCACTACGCTCGTTTCTTCCTTTCGTAATTCTCCCAACGCACTGCTACGCATTACCGACGGTTCACCCGATGTTCGATTGGCTCCTACAGAAGAAATATACCGTTGGTGCCGACAGATAGCTAAATCAGCTACCTCGTTGCGCTACCAGGATGAGCAGGGTGATTCATACTTGCGGGAAACGCTGGCGCAATATCTCCGACAAACCCGGGGACTTGTCTGCCAACCTGAGCAGTTACTGATCACCCGGGGTAGTCAGATGGGAATCTTTCTGGCTTTTCAGGCTTTGCTGCAAGCGGGTGATACAGTCATTGTGGGCGAAGTCAGCTATCCCGAAGCCAACCGAGTGATTGAGCTATGCGGAGGAAACCAACTAGAGGTTCCGGTAGATGAACAGGGGTTATCTACTGATGCCATAGAAGCTATTTGCCAGCGCCAACCGGTACGAGCCCTCTACATTACTTCCCATCACCACTACCCCACTACGGTTACGTTGAGTATTGACCGTCGGATGAAGTTGCTGGCGCTAGCGCAAAAGTACGACTTTGCCATTGTAGAAGACGATTACGACTACGATTTTCACTATGCCAGCAGTCCGCTACTGCCGCTGGCTAGCTTAGATACGCAGGGTTGCGTAATTTATCTGGGTTCGTTTACCAAGTGCATTGCTCCAGCCATCCGGGTAGGCTACCTGGCCGCCCCTACCGACTTTATCCGCAGTATTACCCCCTACCGCCGTCTAATTGATCGGCAAGGCGATCCGGTGATGGAACGGGCCCTAGCCAAGTGGATTGAAGCGGGAGACTTACAGCGTCACGTGAAAAAGTCGCTACGGATTTATCGGGAACGCCGAAATTTCCTTAGTCAGTACCTTCGTGTGTATCTAAACTCCGCTCTATCGTTTCGGGAGCCGGAAGGCGGTATGGCTACCTGGGTACGCTGCGATTCAATCATAGATACACTGGCCTTAGCTCAGTATGCTTCTAAACGGGAAGTCTCGCTAGAAGGGGTTGAACATTGGCAAAATTACCAGGGAATACGTTTGGGATTTGCTTCGCTCACTTCAGATGAACTGGAGCAGGGAATGAACGTGGTTACCAAGGGTATCAACTTTTTGCAAAAGAAAAACTAGGGTAAACTATTGACTATTATTTCGCTAATCCCTAATTATGTAGGTACCTACGTAAATTTTCTACTATGTCACATCAAGATGTTTTTTCCGAGTTAGGATTGTTGAGTTTGGGTAGTCGTCTGAAGCGATTGAGTGATCAGATGATGTACCAAGTCAGCGATATCTACCACCATCGGCAGATTGATTTTGAGCCTAGCTGGCTACCGGTTTTCACGCTACTGCAAGACGGTAACGCCCGCGCCGTTACCGATATTAGCCAGACTTTAGGACTAGCTCATCCTTCGGTAATTCAGATCACGAACGCCATGATTAAAAAGGGAGTAGTTACTTCTCAAAAAGATCCTACTGATTCCCGCCGTCGCTTGATTCAACTGACCGAGCGCGGAAAGAGAGTACGAACTGATTTGACCGAAGTTTGGGATGATATTCGGCAGTCGGTAAACCAAATCATGCACGAAGCCAACTGTGATTTGCTTCAGGATCTTGAAGCCGTAGAAAAAGTGATGACCCATCAGAATTTATTTCATAGAACCGAAAAGCAGTATTTACAACGTACATCAGCGCCACCTAAAGTAGAAATTGTTCCTTATGATGATGCTATTCATCGGCAGGCATTTAAAGATCTGAACCTAGCTTGGGTAGAGCGATGGTTTACAATGGAAGCTGCTGACTACGAAGCATTGTATCACCCCCAAGAACATTATATTGATCTCGGCGGGGCTATACTTATAGCGGAACTAAACGGTGAAGTAGTAGGTACCTGTGCACTTTTCAAAGTAGATGACCAACTGTTTGAATTATCAAAAATGACCGTAGCCGAAAAGGCTCGAGGGCTAGGAGTAGGCAGAAAGTTAGGACAAGCTACACTAAAGAAGGCTCGCGAGTTAAGTGCCCAGAAAGTGAAACTGTACTCTAACGATGTTTTACAACCAGCTCTTCATCTCTATCAGAAGCTAGGTTTTCAGCATGTTCCATTAGATGCCGAGGCAGAAGAATATCAGCGGTCAAATGTACAGATGGAAATAGATCTATCTGTAAACGAAGCAGTGTAAATGCCGCAACTTTCGGGTATTTTAACTCGCCTCTCATTTCTACTTTTGTTATACACTAATCAAGAAAAGAAATGAATACTCAAGACCGTATCAACTTTGACCGTATTGCTGAGGCTATCACGTACATCCAAGCTAACTATCAGTCGCAGCCTAGCTTAGACGAAGTAGCTGAGAAAATTCACGTTAGTCCCTTTCACTTTCAGCGCATGTTTTCCGAGTGGGCGGGTACCAGCCCAAAGAAGTTCTTACAGTACATCAGCCTGAACCACGCGAAGAAGTTGCTGAAAGAAAACCAGGCTACACTCTTTGAAACGGCTCACGAAACCGGGCTTTCCGGTACCAGCCGATTGCACGACCTATTCATCAATATCGAGGGAATGACTCCGGCGGAGTACAAAAACGGGGGGAAGAATCTGGCAATCAACTATAGCTTTGCTGAAAGCCCATTCGGAAATGTGATTGTAGCATCTACCGCTAAAGGCATTTGCCATCTAGCTTTCTCGGATGAGGATAATCAAGCTTTCGCTACACTACAGCATCAGTTTCCTAATGCCAGCTTTCAGCAGAAAACAGATATGCTTCAGCAAAATGCGCTATTTATCTTTACCCACGATTGGCAGCAGTTACCCGAAATTAAACTTCACTTGAAAGGTACTCCGTTTCAACTTAAGGTGTGGGAGGCATTGCTAAAAATCCCGATGGGCCAGTGCTCTACCTACGGAAGCATCGCCCAGCAGATTGAGCACGCCCGAGCATCCCGGGCAGTAGGTTCTGCAGTAGGTAGCAATCCTGTTGCTTTTCTCATTCCTTGCCACCGAGTAATTCAGTCTACCGGTCATATTGGGCAGTACCATTGGGGCAGTACCCGTAAAACCGCCATCATTGGTTGGGAAGGAGCAAAAACCGCAATTGCTAGTTAATTCAACACAGGATAGCCGCTACAAAGGCTATCCCTTTGATTACTCCTAAGATGATAAGCCATTCTAATGTGAGTCGCTTGGAGCTGCTCCGACTAATCAAAGGAGGTGCAATAGAGTTAGCTGGAAATCGGAAACTAAAAATCTACGGCACACTTCATTGCTTGTCGGGGAAGCGAATGAAACAGGAGAATCGAGTTTTCTTTGTGAACGAACCGGAAGCCATTGAGCATGGTTACCGTCCTTGCGGCCATTGTATGAGAGTCGCTTATAAAATCTGGAAAGAAGCAAAAGTAGAAAGTTAAAAATTACAGATTATAGCAAAAGATGAATAATGAATCATTAGACCTTAGTTTAGAGGAATTTGAGCAGCTTTTAGTACAAAGTAATGAATTGGTTATAAACCAGTATCAGGAGCTAAACGAGAAAAAAGCTTACCATGATTTTACCCTGGCCGAAGTAGAAAGTTGGTTCGATGAACCATTGCCCGCAGAAGGAAAAAATAATACCGAACTGATGGAGGAAGTTCGTAGAAAAGTGCTTGCCACAGCAACCAATAACCTG